>Ga0335074_10002686_pt1 | contig 24209 bp, 25 predicted proteins | sample Lox_Sample_23_FD_206715 | JGI IMG/M metagenome (GOLD analysis project Ga0335074, IMG submission 206715) | Soil microbial communities from Loxahatchee National Wildlife Refuge, Florida, United States - Lox_Sample_2.3 | ecosystem: Environmental > Terrestrial > Soil > Wetlands | place: USA... | reverse complement strand
GCCCGCGCTCGCATCCTCAGGATGATTGACCGCCTCGACCTCTTCGCTGCGGCCTTCCGGATAATTTTCGATGACGACTTTCAGCGGCCTGAGCACCGCCATGCGCCGTAGCGCCGTGTTGTTGAGGTGTTCGCGGATAGAAAATTCCAGCATGCCGACGTCGACGACGCTGTTTGCCTTGGCGACGCCTATACGCTTGACGAAATCGCGGATCGCAGCCGGCGGCACGCCGCGCCGGCGCAAGCCGGCGAGCGTCGGCATGCGTGGATCGTCCCAGCCGCCGACATGGCCGCCACGAACGAGTTCCGTGAGTACGCGCTTCGACAGGATCGTGTAAGTGAGATTAAGCCGTGCGAACTCGTATTGATGCGGCCGCGACGGCACCGGCAGGTGATTGAGGAACCAGTCGTAAAGCGGCCGGTGGTCCTCGAATTCCAGCGTGCACAGCGAGTGCGTGACGCCCTCGATGGTATCGGATTGGCCGTGAGCGAAGTCGTAGCTCGGATAGATGCACCAGGTTTTGCCGGTGCGCGGATGCTCGGCGTGCAAGATGCGGTAAAGCACCGGATCGCGCAGATTGATATTGCCGGAGCCCATGTCGATCTTGGCGCGTAGCACTCGCGCATGGCTCGGAAATTCGCCGGCACGCATGCGACGGAACAGGTCGAGATTTTCGGCAACGCTGCGGTGACGGTAAGGGCTCTCAGTGCCGGCCTCGGTCAACGTGCCACGGGTGAGCCGCATCTCCTCCTGGGTCTGGTCGTCCACATAGGCAAAGCCGGCCTCGATCAGGTATTCCGCCCAGTCGTAGAGCCGATCGAAATAGTCGGACGCATGATAGAGGTGCCGGCCCCAATCAAAGCCGAGCCAGCGCACGTCGCGCTCGATGGCGTCGATATATTCTTGTGCTTCCTTGGTCGGATTGGTGTCATCGTAGCGCAGATTGCAGTGTCCGCCGAATTCCTCCGCCACACCGAAATTGAGGCAAATCGACTTGGCGTGGCCGATATGCAGATAGCCGTTAGGTTCGGGCGGAAAACGAGTGACGATCGCGCGGTGCCGGCCGGACGCAAGATCGGCGCGAATGATGTCGCGGATGAAATCCTGGCCCGCCTCGCGTGTCGCCGTTTCCGCAACGGTCATGGTCTCTCGCTTCCGTAGCGCCGCGGCCTCGGGCGCAGTACGCTCGGATTGAACAAATTGGCGCGCCGGGTCAAGAGCGCAAGGGATGGCAGCAATGACCTTAACCTTCCTTTCATCGTCGGGCGTGTTGCAGATTTGAAGTTCCTATCGGTAGCCGCTAATTCGTATCGGAACTTCAATCCAAAAGCCGCACGAACCGCCGTAACTTTTGCTAGTGTCGTTTCGATTTCGAAGTTCACGCCGTCGGCCCGGCGGATAAATGCGAACTTCGGAATCGCGACACTAGCTGCTACACGAGCGCTCAGCCGCCAGGATCACCGCCGACCATGAGCGTCGTTACCCGTTTCGCCCCCTCGCCTACCGGTTTCCTCCACATCGGCGGCGCGCGCACGGCGCTGTTCAACTGGCTCTACGCCCGCGGTCGCGGCGGCAAAATGCTGCTGCGCATCGAGGACACCGACCGCGAGCGTTCGACGCAAGCGGCGATCGACGCCATCCTCGACGGGCTCGCTTGGCTCGGCATTCACTGGGACGGCGAGGTGATCTATCAATTTTCCCGCGCGGCGCGCCACCGCGAGGTGGCCGAGCAGCTGTTGGCGGCCGGACAGGCCTATCGCTGCTATGCGAGCCAAGATGAACTTGCGCAGATGCGAGAGGCGGCAAGACGCGAGGGCCGCGCCAGGCTCTATGACGGCCGCTGGCGCGACCGCGATCCGGCGCAGGCGCCGCCGGACGTCAAGCCGGCGATCCGGCTCAAGGCGCCACTCTCCGGCGAGACGGTCATCGAGGATCAGGTCCAGGGCCGCGTGGTCTGGCAGAACGAGAGCCTCGATGATCTGGTGCTGCTGCGCTCCGACAGCACGCCGACCTACATGCTCGCCGTCGTGGTCGACGACCACGACATGGGGGTGAGCCACGTCATCCGCGGCGACGATCATTTGACCAACGCGGCCCGGCAGAAGCAGATCTACGACGCGCTTGGCTGGCCCGCGCCGACGATGGCGCATATTCCGCTGATCCACGGCCCCGACGGCTCGAAACTGTCCAAGCGCCACGGCGCGCTCGGCGTCGATGCTTACCGCGCCATGGGTTATCTGCCGGCGGCCTTGCGCAATTATCTGGTTCGGCTCGGCTGGAGCCATGGCGACCAGGAGATATTCTCCACCGAAGAGATGATTGCGGCATTCGATCTGCCGCAGATCGGCCGTTCGCCCGCGCGGTTTGATTTCGCCAAGCTGGAAAGTCTCAACGGTTACTATATCCGCTCCAGCGCCGACGCGGCGCTGTTGGACGCGATTGATCGATTATTGCCGCACCTCGCCGATGGCGCCGCCATCGCCGTCAAGATGACGCCGCGCCTGCGCGAGCGATTTCTGGCGGCCATGCCCAGCTTGAAGGAACGCGCCAAGACGCTCATCGATCTCATTGAGGGGGCGTATTTCTTGCTCGCCGACCGGCCGATCGCCCTGGACGAAAAAGCGCAAGGCCTGCTGACGCCGGAAGCCAAAGTGTTGTTGCGCGACATCGAAGGCGAGCTCGCTCGCGTCGAGCCGTGGACGGCGGCGGCGACCGAACAAACGGTTCGCGCATTCGCCGAGCGCAAAGGCGTAAAGCTCAGCGCAGTCGCGCAGCCGCTTCGCGCGGCGCTCACCGGGAGAACGACGTCGCCCGGCATTTTCGAGGTGCTGGTCTTGCTCGGCAAAGTGGAGAGCCTCGCCCGCGTCGCCGATCAGATCAGGCTCGAAGGGGCGCAACCGCGCGCCGTGTGATCGTCGCGGATCGGCAAGCTTGCTTTTGCAGGCCCACATGCGGCGCCGTGAACTTCGCTGTGATACGGGCTGGCGCGGCCTACGACTACGCCCTATTTTCTTGCAGTGCACACTCCGTTGCGCTACGGCAATGGAGCCGGATCGGCAGTGTTGCACGGTGTTTTGGCCGTTCCGCCGCGTGCACCGCACTGTTGTGAAGCTGCCGTACAGCGAGGGATGCGATCATGGACGCGAAAACCGGCGCGAACACCAAGACTGCCAAGCTGACACTCGGCGACAAGAGCTATTCGTTTCCGATCTATGACGGAACGATCGGTCCCGAAGTCATGGACGTGAGCAAGCTTTACAGCCAGGTCGGCATCTTCACCTACGACCCTGGCTTTACCTCGACGGGGAGCTGCGAATCTAAGATCACCTATATCGACGGCGACGAGGGCGTGCTGCTTTATCGCGGCTATCCGATCGAAGACCTGGCCGAGCACGGCGACTTTCTCGAGACCTGCTATCTCCTGCTCTACGGCGAGCTGCCGACCGCGGCCCAGAAGGAGAATTTCGACGACCGCGTGGTCCATCACACCATGGTCCACGAGCAGATGAGTCGCTTCTTCCAGGGCTTCCGCCGCGACGCCCATCCGATGGCGGTCATGACCGGCTGCGTCGGCGCGCTGTCGGCGTTCTACCACGACTCCACCGACATCACCGATCCGACCCAGCGCATGGTCGCCTCGATCCGCATGATCGCGAAATCGCCGACGCTGGCGGCGATGGCGTACAAATATTCGGTCGGCCAGCCGTTCGTGTATCCGAAGAACGATCTCGACTACGCATCGAATTTCCTGCGCATGTGTTTTGCGGTGCCGTGCGAGGAGTATCGGCCCAATCCGGTACTGGCTCGCGCTATGGACCGCATCTTCACACTGCACGCCGATCACGAGCAGAATGCGTCGACCTCGACGGTGCGGCTTGCCGGCTCGACCGGCGCCAACCCCTTTGCCTGCATCGCCGCCGGCATCGCCTGCCTATGGGGGCCAGCACACGGCGGCGCCAACGAGGCGGCGCTGAAAATGCTCGGCGAGATCGGCACCGTCGACCGCATCCCCGAATACGTCAAGCGCGCCAAGGACCCGAACGATTCGTTCCGGCTGATGGGCTTCGGCCATCGCGTCTATAAGCACTATGATCCGCGCGCCAAGATCATGCAGAAGACCTGCCACGAGGTCTTGACTGAGCTCGGCGTCAACGACCCGCTGCTCGACGTCGCCATGGAGCTCGAACGCATCGCACTGCACGACGAATATTTCATCGAAAAGCGGCTTTATCCCAATGTCGACTTCTATTCCGGCATCACGTTGCGGGCCATGGGCTTCCCCACCTCGATGTTCACGGTTCTGTTCGCGGTCGCGCGCACCGTCGGCTGGATCGCGCAGTGGAAGGAAATGATCGAGGACCCGCACCAGAAGCTCGGCCGCCCGCGCCAGCTTTATACCGGCTCGCCGCGGCGCGACTACCAGCCGATCTCACGGCGCAAGTGAAGCGGCCGTCATTGCGCGGCGGAAGAGCGTTCTCGCCCGTCTTCGACGGCTGCGGTGACGAAGCAATGCGGATTTCATCGCAGCAATTTGATTGCTTCGCTTCGCTCGGAACGACGACGATCTAGAAATGGCTGTATGAAGGCCGGGCAAACATCAACGCTTTGCCATCGTGGAGGAAGCTGACGCCCTCGCCGTCCCGCACGTGACCGATCTCGGTCACCGCAACGCCGGCGGCTTTCGCCGCGATACGAAAGTCGCCGACTCGATCGGGCGCCAGCGTCAGGACGATTTCATAATCGTCGCCCCCGCTGAGCACCGTCTCGATCAGCGCCGGCGCGGCCGCAAGCGCCGCGCGCGCGGCGTCGGACAACGGCACGCGCGCAACGTCGATCTCGGCGGCGACCGAGGAGGCGCGGGTAAGCTTGGCGAGGTCGCCGGCAAGACCGTCCGAGACGTCGATCGCCGACGTTGCGTGATGCAACACCGTCTCCGCCAGTGCGTTGCGCGGCTGCGGCAGCAAATAGCGTTGCTCGAGGTCGGCGGCCATCGCTTCGGTGAGCCGCCAGCTTTTGCCGAGACTCGCGTCGCGGCGCAGTTTGACGCCGAGCGCACCGTCGCCGATCGTGCCGGTCACCATGACGCAATCGCCGGGCTTGGCGGTCGAGCGCCGCACCATTTCGCCGTGCGGCACGGTTCCGAACGCCGCGATCGAAACCGATGTCGGTCCCGGCGTGTGGTCGGTGTCGCCGCCAAGCAGCGGGCAACCGTAACGCGCGGCGTCTTCGCCCAATCCGGCGGCGAAAGCGGCGATCCACGCAGCATCCGTCCCTGCCGGCAGCGCCAGCGACAGCAGAAAGCCCGCCGGCTTGGCGCCTTTGGCGGCAAGATCGGAGAGATTCATCCGCAGCGCCTTGCGACCTATCGTTTGCGGCGGATCGTCGGCAAAAAAATGCACGCCGGCGATGACGCCGTCGGTCGTGAGCACCAGATCACAGCCGGGCGGCGGCGTAATCGCTGCAGCGTCGTCGCCGAGGCCGAACGCGCCGGGATGTGTCGCCAGCGGGCGGAAATAGCGGGCGATCAAGCGGTCCTCGGCCGATTCCGTTGAACTTTTTGCCATGGCGCAGCGAATTTTTAATGGCGCAGTAAATTTTTAGCGGAGCATGATCTTTCGGAAAACCGGTTTCCACTTTTCCGGATCATGCTCTATTTATTAGCAGCGTAGCGACGCCGAGGAAATGCCGTGGAGCCGTTCGACCTCTATTCGCCGCTGATCGATGCCAACCCGTTTCCTTATTACACGGAGCTACGCGACAAATATCCGTGCTACTGGAGCGAAGGCGCCGCGCTTTGGATCCTGTCGCGCTACGACGACATCGTCGAGGCCGCGCGTGATTGGCAGACCTTCTCGTCGACCGCCGGCAATATGATCGACGAGCTGCCCGGCCGCGCCGGCGCGACGTTGGGAACCACCGATCCGCCGCGCCACGATCGGCTGCGCGCCTTAAGCCAGGCCGCCTTCCTCAAGCGCAATCTCGACCGCCTAGTCGCGCCGACCTTGGACATCGCCGATCACGCGCTCGAGCGCATCGTCGCGCAACGGACCTTCGAGTTCATCGACGATTTTTCCAGCCGGATCACAGTGGGCTTGCTATTCCGCACCATGGGACTGCCGGAACGCGATCATGCGGAAATCAGGCGCAAGGTCATTCTTGCGATCTCGACCGACAAAAAGGCGAAGGGGCGCACGCCGGAGCATATCGCCGCCTTCAAAGAGCTCAGCGACTTTCTCACCACCGAGGTCGCCGCGCGGCGTGCCAACCCGACTGACGACCTGATCAGCCATCTCGCCGAAGCCGAAATCGACGGCGACCGGCTGTCGGAGCGCGAGGTGGTGCTCACTACCGCGACCTTCGTGATGGCGGGCGTGGAATCGCTGTCGAGCTTCATGAGCGTGTTCGCGCTCAACCTGCACGACTACCCGGACGCGCGCCGCCGCCTTGTCGACGATCCGGCCCTGATCGCGCCGGCGATCGAGGAATCACTGCGCTTCAACACCTCGGCGCAGCGCTTCAAGCGCGTCGCTACACGCAACGTCGCGCTGCACGGCGAGACCATTGCCGCCGGCGACAAGGTCGCTCTTGCGTTCGGCTCAGGCAATCGCGACGGACGCAAATTCCCCGATCCGGATACCTTCGACATCGAACGAAGGCCGCAAGGCCATTTGGGCTTCGGTTCCGGCAAGCATTTCTGCCTCGGCGCGCAGATGGCGCGGCTCGTCACTGAAGTCGCCATGCGGCGTTTCCTCGAGCGCGTGCCGGATTACCACCTGACGGTCGACAATGTCGGCTGGAATTCGTCGTCGAATTTTCGGAGCCCGACGGCGCTACCGTTCGCCTGCGGCTAATCCTGGGTGGTCTGGAATTCGTCGGTCCGCGTCTGATGCGCGAGTTGATCGAGCACGGCGTTGACCATGCCGGTCTCTTCCGCATCGACGAAGGCGGAGGCGACGTCGACATATTCCGATATGACGACGCGCGCCGGCACGTCGCGCCGACAGGCCAGCTCATAAGCGCCGGCGCGCAGCACCGCGCGCAGGACGGCCTCGATGCGTTTGAGCGGCCAACCACGCGAGAGCGCCGAGTCAATCTGCGGATCGAGCCTATTCTGATCGCGCACCACGCCGACGACGACGTCGCGAAAAAAGGCCGCTTCGGCCGGCCGATATTGCGCGCCTTCAACCTCGCCGCCGAGCCAATGACTTTCGAACTCGGCCAAAATATCGTTAAGGCCGGTGCCGGCGAGGTCCATCTGGTACAGGGCCTGGACGGCGGCAAGCCGCGCCGCGCCGCGCTTGTTAGCCTTTCGGTGTTCGCTTGCCGCCGGATGCGCCACGATCACTTGCCCCGCATCAGCTGCCGCCTGATCCGGACCAGCGCCAGCGCGGCGCGGGCGGCGTCGCCGCCTTTGTCCTGCTCCTCGAGGCGGGCGCGGGCCAAGGCCTGGGTGAGCGAATTGACGGTGACAATGCCGTTGCCGATCGGCAACGCGCGGGCAACGGAAAGCTCGAGCAAGCCTTGGGCGGAAAGCTGCGAAACAATCTCGAAGTGGATAGTGTCCCCGCGGATGACGCAGCCAAGCGCCACCACACCGTCATAGGCGCGCCCTTTTTGCTTTGCCGCGTCGAGCGCAATGACGATCGCAGCGGCGATTTCGAGCGAACCCGGCACCGTGATGCATTCGACCACGGCGCCCGCTTGCTTGAGCACTTTCATCGCGCCGGCAAGCAAAAGATCGGCAATGTCGTCGTAGTAGCGCGCTTCAACGACCAGAATGCGGGCGCCCTTGGCTCCGCCCGTCCCACTTTTGTCTCGCCGTGGCCCGGCCATCGCTGTTCCTTTCTACAGCTTCAATGCGGCTGCGCCGCTTCCAGGAGCCGCGCCGCGTAGCGCGCCATCTGGTCGACTTCGAGATTGAGCCGCGCGCCGACATGGAGCGACCCGAATGTGGTGACCTTAAGCGTGTGCGGGATGATCAACACGGAAAACGTGTCGCCGGCAACCTCGTTAACCGTGAGCGAGATGCCGTCGAGCGCCACCGAACCCTTAGGCGCGATAAATCGCGACAGAGCACGCGGCACGCGAAACGACATCCGGGCCATTTCCGGCAGATCTTCGCGGCCGACCAGTTCAGCGATACCGTCGACGTGACCGCTGACCAAGTGTCCGCCAAGCTCGTCGCCAACGTGGAGCGCGCGTTCGAGGTTGAGCCTGGTGCCGCGCCGCCAGTCCCCGGCGTTGGTCACATGCAATGTTTCCGCTGCCGCATCGACGGCGAAAAAGGTCCGATTGCCGGCGCGCCCGCGTTCGACGACGGTTAGGCAGGGACCGGAGCAGGCGATCGAGGCACCGATATCGATGGCGCCGGGATCGTAGCTGCAGGCGATCGTTAGGCGACGCAAGCCGTCGGCCTGTTCGCGAACCTCCAGAACCTCACCGATGTCGCTGATAATGCCAGTGAACACGACAGTCACCTTCGCTCGAAAACTTCGCACAAATCGGCACCGATGGCTTCAGTCCGCATGCTTGTCAGCCGCGGCGACCGCGTCAGCGCCGTTAGCGGCAAACCGTCGAGCGCGTCGACGCCATCGGCACCCACGAGCTTTGATGACTGCAACAGCACAGCTTCGTCAATGAGATCGGCGCTGAGCAACGCTGCCGCCAAGGTCGGGCCGCCCTCCACCATCAGCCGGGTGATGCCGCGTCCGCAGATGAGCGCGAGTACGGCGGCAAGGTCGAGCCGCCCTCGCCGCTGCGGCGCCGGCAAAACCACGACGCCGAGCACGGATAAAGCCTCCCCCGCCGCCTGCGCGGCTTGATCGCCGCAAATCACCCACACCGGCGTTTGCTGCGCCGTCCGCGCCAGCCGCGAATCCGACGGCATGCGAAGCGCGCCGTCGAGCACGATGCGCACCGGCGAATCTTTCTCCATGCCGGGCAGCCGGCAAGTCAGCATCGGATCGTCGGCGAGCGCCGTGCCGATGCCGATCATGACCGCGTCGCTGTGGGCGCGCAGGAGATGAACGCGCTCGCGCGCCGCTTCGCCGGTGATCGCCAACGGCCGGCGGCCGGCCGCGCCGGCTTTGCCGTCGGCGGAGACCGCGAGCTTGAGCATCACGTGCGGGCGGCCGTCGCGTATGCGTGTGATGTGGCCGGCATGGTCCCGCCGCGCTTCTTCGGCGCCTACGCCGACATCGACCGCTATGCCGGCAGCCAGCAGCCGCGCGTGGCCCTGCCCCGCCACTTTCGGATTGGGGTCTTCGAGTGCCGAGACGACGCGGGCCAAGCCGGCCGCGACAATGGCGTCGGCGCACGGCGGCGATTTGCCGTGATGCGAGCACGGCTCCAGCGTGACGTAGAGCGTAGCGCCGCGCGCAGCCCCGCCGGCGCGGCGCAGCGCCTCGATTTCGGCGTGCGGACGGCCGCCCGCTTGCGTCCACCCGCGGCCGACGATGATGCCATCCTTGACGACCACGGCGCCGACTGCGGGGTTGGGCCAGGTGCGACCGAGCCCGCGGCGGCCAAGCAGGAGCGCCAGCGCCATGAAGCGTCGATCTTCCTCAACGACGTCAGCCGGCGCGCTCACTTGCGCGCGATCTCCGCGGCTTCTTCGCCCGATAGTTCCGCAAGCGCCGTCTCGAAATCCTTGGCTTCGCGGAAATTGCGATAGACCGAAGCGAAGCGCACGTAAGCGACGTCGTCGAGGTCGCGCAGATACGCCATCACCGTTTCGCCGATCGTCTCCGAGGAAACTTCGCTTTCGCCCTGGCTTTCGAGCTCGCGCACGATCTTGGAGACCATCTGGTCGACACGCTCGGGCTCGACCGGTCGTTTGCGCAGCGCGATCTGCACCGAGCGAAGGAGCTTGTCGCGATCGAACGGCACGCGCCGACCGTTGCGCTTGATGACGATGAGTTCGCGCAACTGCACCCGCTCGAAAGTGGTAAAGCGGAAATTGCACGACAGGCAGACGCGGCGGCGGCGGATGACCGACGAATCCTCGGTCGGCCGCGAATCCTTCACCTGGGTATCGAGGCTTGCGCAACTCGGACAGCGCATCGTTGACCCCTACCCCTCGTAGATCGGGAACCGGCTGACCAGGCGTTTAACCTTATCGCGCACGCCCGCCTCAACCTCGGCGTCCGCCTCGGCGTTTTTTTGTGCCAGCGCGTCCAGCACCTCGGCGATCAGTCCCCCGATTTGGCGGAATTCGGCGATGCCGAAGCCGCGCGTGGTGCCGGCCGGCGTGCCGAGCCGAATCCCCGAAGTAACCGCCGGCTTTGCCGGATCGTATGGAATGCCGTTTTTGTTGCAGGTGATGTGGGCGCGTTCCAGCGCCGCCTCGGCCACCTTGCCGGTCAGCCCCTTCTTGCGCAGATCGACCAGCATCAAATGCGTGTCGGTGCCGCCGGAAACGATATCGAGCCCGCAGGATTTGAGTGTTTCCGCGAGCGCCTTGGCGTTCTCGACCACGTTCTTTGCGTAAAGTCTGAAAGAGGGACGCAGCGCCTCGCCGAACGCCACCGCCTTGGCGGCAATCACGTGCATCAGCGGGCCGCCCTGCATACCGGGAAACACCGCGGAATTGAGCTTTTTCGCCAGCTCCTCGTTGTCGGCCAGGATCGCGCCGCCGCGCGGCCCGCGCAAAGTCTTGTGCGTCGTCGTAGTCACGACGTGGGCGTGCGGGAATGGGCTCGGGTGCACGCCGCCGGCAACGAGGCCGGCGAAATGCGCCATGTCGACCATCAAATGGGCGCCGATTTCGTCGGCGATCTCGCGGAAGGCCCGGAAATCGATGATGCGCGGATAGGCGGATCCGCCGGTAATGATTAGCTTTGGCCGATGCTGCTTAGCCAGCCGTTCGACCTCAGCCATGTCGATCAAATGGTCGTCGCGGCGCACGCCGTAGGGAACGGGCTTGAACCAGCGGCCCGAGAGGTTGACCGGCGAGCCGTGGGTAAGATGGCCGCCGGCGGCGAGATTAAGCCCCATGAAGGTGTCGCCCGGCTGCATCAGCGCCATGAACACCTCGGCATTGGCGGATGCGCCGGAATGCGGCTGGACATTGGCGAAGCCGCAGCCGAACAGCTTTTTAGCGCGGTCGATGGCCAATTGCTCGGCGATGTCGACATATTGGCAGCCGCCGTAATAGCGCTTGCCCGGCAATCCTTCGGCATATTTGTTGGTAAGCACCGAGCCCTGCGCCTCAAGGACAGCGCGGCTGACTATGTTTTCCGATGCGATCAGCTCGATCTCATCGCGCTGGCGATGCAGCTCATGCCTGATCGCATCGGCGATTTCCGGATCGCCCTCGCCGAGACCCGTGGAGAAGAACCCCTCGGCCGAAATCGCTGCACCACGCGGGATCGACATGTCTTGCCTTTGCCTGCCCTGCTTAGTTTTTTGTCGCGCGGCCACAGCCGCCGCGGATCGCCGTCCGCTCGGCGATAGCATACCGGCGGGCCGGCGCAAGGGCTTGTGAATGTAACGAGGTGAACCCCGCTACATTTGGGATTACCCACACCAGGCGGTACCCCGGACGATGCCCGGACAATCCGGATTTCGGTCAGTCGGCAACGCGCGACCGTTCAGCGCGCCATGCAATCGCCGCCCATTCGGGGTGTCTAGACCGCTCCGACAAACTTTTCCGCTTCCGCCGGATCCGCGAGCCAGGGAAAGAACGTCCGCGGATCGTCGAAGCCGTTGACGAAGGCCTTTCCGACTTTCGGCTTGCTCTGCGCGGCCACTAGGATGTTGATGACGTGCGGCGGCGGCGGCTGAAGCATGGCGTTGGTCCAACCGGTGACGAATTGCGCATAATTCCAATATTCATCAAATGTCTGCTGCATCCAGGCGGCATCGAATGGCTTGTTGCCGCGATCGAGGATGCGTTTGAGATAGATGCGGGCGGCCTTGGCGGCATTGTTTGAACCTTGGCCCGTAATCGGATCGTTGAGGACGACCGCGTCGGCGACGCCGAGGACGAGCGCGCCGGAGGGCAACCGCGCGACGGGCTTGCGCACGATAGGCGCGAAGCGGCCGCTGAGAATGCCGTTTTCGTCCGTCAGCTTGGCATTGCGTGAACGCTCCGCTTCCCAAGGATAAAATTTCTTCAGGATGTCGAGACTGCATTCAAGGTGCTGTTCCGGCGTTTTGACGTTGTTCCAGCAATCCATAGGCCCGCCGGGGATGCCTTCGAAAACCATGATCTCGCAAGGGCCGGTGATCGTCAGCGCGGGAAAGACAAAATATTCACCAACAGTCGGCGCGATGTTGAAGGCGACCCGGGTCGGCTGATAGGGGGTGAGCCCGGTAGCATATGTCAAAGCAAGTGCGCGCATCGGCTGGTCGAATGGCGAGCGCTCGGCATCGCGTTCGAACAGCTTGGTGATGTCACCCTTGCCGCCAGCGACGATGACAAGATCGCTCTCGCGGGCATAGTTTTCCAGATCGGCGATTTTGGCGTCGTGAATGACCAATTCGCCGCCAAGCTCTTGAAATTTCTTCATCCAGCCCGGATACTTGACTCGCTGATCGACGGCCTGTCCCGGTTTGTCGAGCGCGTACACCCAATCGACGGCCTTGCCGCCGTCAGGCGCCGCAATTGTGACGCCGAGCCCGTCCGTATATGGGCATTGCTTTGCCCAGTCGTCGATGCCGAGATCGCGTTCGGCCTGAAGCGCGTCGTTGAACATAAATTGGCTCGACATCACCTTGCCGGCAGCGAAGTCATCGGCGGTGCGGTTGGACACCAGCCGGACACTGTAACCTTTCTGGCGCAGCCCGAGCCCCAGTTGCAGGCCGGACTGGCCGGCGCCGATGATGGTTACGTTGCGCATGACAATCTCCCCCCGCAATCTGTTCGGTGCTTAGGCCATGAGTTTCGCAATAGCCGGCTCGCCCTGTTCGGGGCCCAGCGCCGAATAGCCGCCATCCACCGCGATGTCGGCGCCGGTGATGAACGAGGCCTCATCCGAAAGCAGAAATGCGACCGCTTGCGCGACCTCATCCGGATCGCCTAGCCGCCCCAGGATATGGAACGGGGCTGCGACCCGATCGGCCTTGGCCCGATCGCCATTCGCCAGGCTCGAAATGACGTTGGACCACGTCCAGCCGGGCGACACCGAGTTGACGCGGATTTTGTCGGCTGCGAGATCGAGCGCCTCGTTGCGCGTCAACTGCAGGATGGCGGCCTTGCTGACGGGATAGAGCCAACGCCCGGTCTGCGCTGCCTTGGCGCTGATGCTGCCGAAATTGACCACGGAACCGCCGCCGCGCGCCGCCATGATCGGCCGCGCGGCCTTGAGCAGCATGACGCCGCCGACGACGTTGACGTCGAACGAGGTGAGCCAATCTTGACGCGTGGCGTTAAGCGCATCATCAACGTAGGAGCATGCGACGTTGATGAGAAAATCGATGCCGCCGAAGGCTTTGACGGCTGCATCGACGCAAGCTTTGATCTGGCCGTCGTCGCGCAGATCGGTGCGATGAAAGATGGCGCCGTTGCCGGCCGCGCCCGCCGCCGCCTTACCACCTTGCTCCTCGATATCGGCGATCAGAACGGAGACTTTGAAATCGGCAAGCTTCTTAGCAACGCGCGCGCCGATCAGCGTGGCGCCGCCGGTAACAATCGCTACCTTGTTGGCTAGGCCGCGCGTAGCTTACCCCCTCATCACCCCAGCCATGTCCGGGCATCATCAACACCGCAAGCCCGAATGATGCACCGAGCGTATCACCCAAGATTTTATACTACAAATATGGAATTGGGCTACAAATTCGTCGTCGCGGCCTGGGCGCCGGGAAGATTGTCTTTGCCGTAGATATCCTCGCGGAATTGCACGACGCCGTCGGGGCTCTCCCAGCCGGTGATGTAGACCCAATGCAGCGGCACCGGCTTTTTCAGATCGACGTTCTTTTGTTCGCCGGACTTGATGACACGATCGATGTCTTCCAGCGACCAGCCGCGCATGCCCTCGAGCAGCCAGGCGACCAGCTGACGCACATTCTGCACGCGCACGCACCCCGAGGAGTGGAAACGGAAATCGTCGCCGAACAGATTCTTCAGCGGCGTGTCGTGCATATATACGCCGTACGGGCTCGGGAAATTGATGCGGATCGAGCCGAGCGAATTGAAGCTGCCGGGGTCCTGCTTGAAGGTATAGTTGGTGGCGTCCTCCGAGTACCAATTGATCTGTGAGGGCTCCAGCTCCCGGTGGCGCCCGTCGAAGATGCGGATGTGATTGCTGGTGAGATAATCCGGCTGATCCTGCATTTTCGGAATCAGATCCTTGCGCACGATCGACGCCGGCACAGTCCAATAGGGATTGAAGTTGATCTGGATAATCTTACTGTTGATCTCGGGCGACGGCCGATCCGGCTTGCCGACGACGGCAGTGTGGCGCGATACCGCAGCGCCGTTCTCGATCGCCTCGATGCGCGCCGCCGGAATATTACAGACCACGTAGCGCGGGCTGAGGTTGTTGCTCAGCACGCGCAGCCGCACGACGTTGACCTTGAGCTGGGCAAGCCGCACCGTCGCCGGCACGTTCATCGCCGCTAAAGTTTCTGCGCGGACGACGCCGTCGACGGACAAGCCGTGGCGCGCCTGAAAGCGGCGCACCGCGGCCTCGACGTAGGAATCGTAGATGTCATTGCCGACCGCGTTCGGATCGATGTCGCCGGAAACCGCCAGGCGCACGCGCATGACATGTACGCTCGGATGGCGGTCGCCGAGGCGCAGCACGTTAACCGGCGGGACTTGCGGCCAGCCGCCGCGGGCGACGATGTCGGCATAGCGGTCGATCGCCTGCTCGGTCGTCTGCGCGGTCGCCGCGGAAACCGTCGGCTCTGACGCCTTCGGCATGCGGATATTGCGCGAAGCGTCGTCGAAGTTCTGCCCAAACTGCCCGCGTTGAGCATCGCCGATCAAGGCGTCGAGCGCAGCATCGTCGGCAAAAGCAGCCCGCCCGGACAATCCCGCCGCGGCGATCGTGGCGACGCCGCCGAGCCGTTGCAGGAAAGCGCGCCGGCAAAACTTCGTCCTTTGCCGCACGCCGTCTCGGTCATGAGGTGCGCCCATAAAATGTCATCCAGCATGGCATGAAGGCCGAATTAGGCCCGTGACGAAGCCCCTCGTGCGGAATTAGCACGAAGCGGCGGCGGGCCAAAGGGCCTGCACCGGGAAGACGGAGGACTGATGACAGAGAACGAAAATAGATCGGCACGGACGGCGCATATCGTCGGTCATCTGTCATTCGTCATCTGTCGTACGTCCTGCAAACTAAAAGGCCCCGGCATTTGCGCCGGGGCTTGAGGCACGCCAGTACAATGGAAAAATCAGAGTCGATAGAGGATCTGGTCGGTCCAGAAACGTTCGAGGCGGTGCAGCGCCTTGTTGAGCACGCTGAACTCGTCGGCGTTGATGCCACCGACCTGCTCCACCGTGCGCACATGCTTTTGATAGAGCGCATCGACGGTGTCGCGCACTTCGTGGCCTTTGTCGGTGAGCTTGATGCGCACCGAGCGGCGATCGACGCGTGAGCGCTGATGATCGAGGAAACCCATCTCGACCAGCTTCTTGAGATTGTAGGAGACGTTGGAGCCGAGATAATAGCCGCGCGTGCGCAATTCGCCGGCAGTCAGCTCCTTGTCGCCAATATTATACAACAGCAGCGCCTGGACCGAGTTGATGTCGGCACGGCCGCGGCGGTCGAATTCATCCTTGATGACGTCGAGCAGACGCCGGTGCAGGCGCTCGACGAGCGTAAGGGCTTCCAAGTAATGGGGCCGGATATGGTCGAACCGCGCCTCGCGCTCGTCGGGCTCGACCGTCTTAGCGACGGCTTTCATCATGACGCCTTTCCCAAGTCAATTTTGTTTGTCGTCGACGGGCCCTGTTTCCCATCGTATGGCGCCACCTTAAGCGCCGGGCTCTAAGATCAGTTTAAATAACACGCTAAAAATACGGTTTATTCGCCATGGTGCAGGCGCGATTAAGCCGCGATTTGCAGGGGTTTTCGAGAGGTTTTGTTCACCGTTCGCCTGGCGCGGGCGAAAGCCGTGTCGCGCCGGAACGCCCGCTACCGGCGGTTGACACCGCGTCGGCGCAACATGCTAAACAGCGCCCCACGGAATTGTCGTCAACTGGTGGGCAATTGCCGTTTCCACGCGTCACCTTAGACTTCAGCGACGTGCGGGGGAGTGTCCCGAGCGGCAAAGGGGGCGGACTGTAAATCCGCTGGCTTACGCCTTCGTAGGTTCGAGTCCTACCTCCCCCACCAGTCTTCGCCCACAGCGCGGGCTTCGACTTGGCTTGCCGCTCTGCTGCCCGCTCACGCGGCGGGCGAAGACCGCCGCGCCGTGGCGCAGCGCAGGCGAAGTACCGCACACCTCGACGTTCAGATCGTGGCGCGTGAACACACACATCGCGTTCTCCGACAAAAAGCGAGCGTTCGCGTTCGAGAGATAGCTCAAGTCCTCCTCGCGACGCGCATTCGCCGCTTCGCCGGTGCGCCTTGGCGCTCCGACCGCCGCGCGGTATGGGTGCGACGGCATGCGTCCCTTATGCGTGTGCCGGGTGGATGTCGGGTGATGGCCGTGAAGAACGCACGACAGCACGCTTTTCGCCGCAGCGCGCGTCCGCAGCGACGCCGGCAAGCCGCCTTGCGCCGGCCCGGCCGCGACGACGACGGCGTCGTTCTCTATGGCTGGCACACGGTCACGGCGGCGCTCACCAATCCGGCGCGGCATATTCGCCGAATTTTGGCGACCGAGAACGCCGCGCGGCGGCTCGCCGGTGAGAGTATCGCGCTGCCGATCGCGCCGGAACTGGTGCGGCCCGACGTCATCGCCGCGCGGCTTTCACCTGATGCCGTGCATCAGGGAATCCTTGCCGAGGCCGACCCTCTACCCGCGCTTGCGCTTGCCGATTTTGTTGCGACCGGCATCGTTCTGGTGCTCGACCAGATCACCGATCCGCACAACGTCGGAGCAATTTTGCGCACGGCCGCGGCATTCGCGGTCGCCGCGATCGTCACGACCGCGCGGCACAGCCCGGAAGCGACCGGCGTGCTAGCCAAGTCGGCCTCGGGCGCGCTCGAATTTGTGCCGATCGTCAGCGTGCAAAATCTGACCCGCACGATCGCCGAACTCAAAGAGCGCGGATTTCTCGTCGTCGGACTCGACAGCGGCGCCACCGACGACCTCGCCGCAACACCGCTCTCCGCGCCGCTGGCGCTGGTGCTCGGCGCCGAGGGTAAAGGCTTGCGGCACGGCACGCGGGCGATTTGCGATCGGCTGGCGCGGCTCGATTTGCCTGGAGCCATAAAAAGCCTCAACGTCTCGAACGCGGCGGCGCTTTCGCTTTACGTCGCGAGCCGCAGTCTCGGTAGCCGATAAACGAAGGCCCGCTTGCGCGGGCCTTCGCTTGCCAAAAAGTCTTCACTCAGCCGCGCCAGTGATGCGGATACGGCCGGCGGTACCAGTATCGGTGCGGGTGATAGGCGTAGTGCGCACCGTAATAAGGATGGCCGTAGCCGCGATAGTACGAATGTCCGACGTAGGGATATTCACCGGCAACACCCGCGTAGGGCGAATAGGTTTGGAACGGAACCATGACGCCAGGTCCGGAAAACTGCGGCCCCTGATTCACGACGTAGAGCGGCGCCGCCACAGCAGCGTACACGCCGCCGCAGCCGCAGCCGCCACCCCAGCCGCTCCAACCGCCCCAACCGCCACAATTGCCGCAACCGCCACATCCCCAACCACAGCCGCCGGTGTCCCAGTGATCGACTACGATCGGAGCGGCAGCGAGCGGCACGACTGGCGCGGGTACATAGACCACTGGCGGCGGCGGTGGTGGTGCATAGAGCGCCGGCGGCGCATAGACCGGCGCATACGTCACTGCATACCCACCACAAGCGCCGCAGCCGGCGAAGGCGACTGAGGCCATGGTGGCGGCGAACAGTGTGACGAACGCCACGAGACCAATCCGATACAAATACATGGTATTCCCCTTGCTAAGCTGCCCCGATTTCGAGGCCATTGAGGACGTGCGGCCGGGTAGCCGTCCGTCCGGTGCGGTTATTTGCGACCATGGCTGCGGCCGCTTTGTTGTTGGTTGCGCCCATTCTGGTGACGGTGGTTGCGGCTTCCCCAGACCGAGATGTCCACAGGCGGCGTCGGAAATGGCGCATAGTCGGTGGCCGGACCGGGCGCCGACTGGCTCGACCAGCTTTTGCGGTAGCTCGGAGCCGGCGGCGGCAACGGCCGGTCCGCGGGCGGTATGATCTCCAGGCGACCATAGCCCGGCTTTTTGCCGGTGCTCGGAAAGTAGCCGGGCACGCCGGCGGCCGGGCGATAATCGGGAACCGCGACGACCCAGGGCCGGTAGATCACGGTCGGGTTCACGATGCCCGGTCTGCTCAGTCCGAAGTCGCCTTCGATCACGGCCCAGGATACGTCAACGCCGTTCATCATGACCGGCACGTCCGGGCGGCCTGGAATAACAATTACCGGCCCGCGCTGGGCGAACGCCGGCGACGCACTCACGGCAAGGAGCAATGCGGCGTGGACAACACGCATGACAAGCCCGTTTTTGGCGGGGTCAATCTAGGGAACTCGGTGGTCAAATTGGTTTAAAACGGGCCGATTGTGCGATTGAATTGTGCGGTAAGATTAATTGCCCGCTACGGTGGTAGCTGCCGAACGGCAAAAGCCCACCCCGGACTTGATCCGGGGCAATGCCGGCTTTCGGAAAAAGATCACGCGCAAACAAAATGCCAGAGTTCCGTTCTGATTCAATTCAGAATGCATAAGGCTCTAGGCGCCCTTGACCTCAAGCTGCACGTCGACATTACCGCGGGTGGCGTGCGAATAAGGACAAATTCTTTCGTGCGCTTCCTTAGCGAGCGCCGCCAGCTCGGCTTGCGGCAAGCTCGGATCCTCGACGAAAAGCTTGACTGCGAGCCCGAAGCCGCCGCCGTCGCGCGGACCGATTGATACCGCGGCGGTGACGCTGGCCTTGCTGGCATCCTGTTTATGCTGCTTGCCGACGAAGTCGAGCGCACCGCCGAAGCAGGCGGCATAGCCGGCGGCGAACAGATGCTCCGGCGTGGCTGTACCGGGCTTGCCGGGTCCGCCCATCGCTTTCGGCACGGAAAGGTCGGCGCGAACTACGCCGTCGGCGGATTGCGTGTGGCCGTTACGCCCGCCGGTCGCGGTCGCCGTCGCCGTAAACAGCGGTTTGATTGTGTCCATGATATTGAGCTCCTGTTACGCGGATTGGATTACGCTGCTGCCTTAGCACTGCGCGACGCGCGGATGAATTCGGCGGCGCGCTCGCCGATCATCATAGTCGGCATGTTGGTGTTGGCGCTAACGATCGCGGGCATTATCGAAGCGTCGGCAACGCGCAGCCCTTCGACGCCGTAGACGCGGCACTGCGGATCGACGACGGCCATTGGATTGTCCGCCGCCCCGATTGCGCAGGTCGAGCTCGGATGAAAGCTCGCGCCGGTGGCGTCGAGGATGTCCTCGTCCGACACTGGGCGGCTGCCACTGTCGTCGGCAATCAGGCGCCCGGGCTTGATGGCGTGGCCGATGGCGGCGCGGCGCAGCACAGCCGGCGCGCTCAGCACCACAGTTGCCCCGATCGCTTTGGCAAGACCGCCAAGCCCGACGCCGTTGATCAGACGCAGCGGCGCCAGCCGCGGCATCAAATAAATGTCCGCAAAGCACGGCCGCACCGCCGGGTCGAGCAGAAGGCTCAGCGCATAACGTGCCGAAATGACCATGCGCTCTCGATCCAGCGCCTCGGCGAGAAATCCTTGCGCGACACTGGGCGGCACGTTCGGATCGGCCGAGCGCAAAGCGACGGCGCCGCGCGACACCGGTGTGTAGAGGCAGCAAGCCACCATAGCCATGCGCAGCCCGAACGGCTTGCGGCTGACGCGACCGGTGTAATAGTGAAACAAGTCACCCGGGCTTCCACCTTTGACGCCGGAAGAAAAACGCAAGCTCGTCATGATGTAATGCTGCGCATCCGCGGCCATTCGCGAATCGCGCTTGAGCGTCATGGCGAAGTGCAGTTGCGGATGGTTCTGGTAGTTACGCCCCACGCCGGGGCGGTCGGCCACGACGGCGATGCCGAGCTTGCGCAGCTCTTGCGCCGGGCCGACGCCCGAGCGCAACAACAGCGCCGGCGAATGAACGGCGCCGGCCGATATCACCACTTCGCGCGCCGCGATGGTCTTGGTCTCGCCCGCGCGCTCGATCACGACGCCCGTGACGCGCGTGCCGTCGAACGAGATGCGCAAGGCCCGCGTGCCGGTCAAGATCTCGAGATTGTTGCGCCCGCGCACCTCGTTGGTGAGATAACAGCGCGCGCTGGTAGCCCGTTCGTGGTCGTGGCTCAGCGGCGTCGGGAAAAAACCGTCCTTGTCGGTCACATAAATGTTTTCATGCGACGGCATGCCTTTGGCCTTCGCCACTTCTTCCGTGCGACGCATGTAAAGTGGCCAGCTCGTGCGCGGCAGCCGGCGCACCATATTCGGCCCGCGCACGTTGCGGTTCGGCGCCGCCTCATCAAGGTCGTTGGTCATCGCCTGGAAGGTCGGCAGCACGTCGCGCCAGCCCCAGTTGCGTGCGCCCATCCGTTCCCACTGGTCGTAATCGCGCGGCAGGCCGCGCAGCGCGATCATACCCATAACGCTCGATCCGCCGCCCATGACGCGCGGCTGCAAGAACGGCACCGGCGCTTCGCCGTTGCGGAACGTCGTTGTCAACGGCCAGAAATAGCTTCTATTGGCGTAAGCGACCGGAAAAATGCTGCGGATATCCTCAGGCACTGCCCCGGGCGCGGTGTCGGGCCCGGCTTCGATCAACACGACGCGGCATGCGGGATCTTCCGAGAGCCGCGCGGCGACCACGGCACCGGCGGAACCGGCGCCCACGACAATGACATCTGCTTGCTGCATGGCGCTATGTCCCGGGTTGCGCGCAAACGATTAAACTGTGGGATAGGTCGATACCCAGCCATCCGTCTACTGAACCTAACGGTGGGTTTGGCTTCGCTCAACCCACCTACGTTGGCCAAATGAACCGTCGTGCGATGAAGTTGCGCAAGACGGCGGCACCGGCACACAACAGGGCAAAGGCAAACGCCGCGGCGGCGATTTCCAAAACATCCGCAGCGGCGGCAGTCACGGCAGCCGAGCCCGTTCCGTGCAACGGCGCAACAGTCTTGAACAGCGCGGCGAGCACGCCGAGGCCGCTGCCGTAGGTCGCCGCCCGCGCGACGCTCCAGGTCCGCTGGCGCTCTCCCGAGACATAAAAAGATGGAAGCGGCATTTTATATTGTTCCGCCGTCCGCTGACGTTCTTTCAATATGATCCTTGATCGACCGACACGCAACCAACCGTGGAACTAGATGACTTATCCTCGTATGGTCATCTTGTTCTATGTGTTTGTCTTGTCGCGTGTGCGGACGCAAATCCGGTTTAAGACCGAGCGCACAGCGCGCAAGACCTATCGGACGCGCGACCAGGCAAAAGCTGATGTGTTCGATCACATCGAACGCTTCAACAATGCCAAACGTCGGCACTCGACAATCGGCTACATCAGCCCCGTGGAGTTCGAGATGCAGGCGGAATTAGCTTAGGCGGCTGTCAATGGAACCGGGCGCAGGCCGGATTGCCTAAATGCCGTCATGCGGGCATGGACTATTGTTGCCCAAATTCAAACTGAGCCGCCTGCCCCGCTTAGCTATTTTTCAATCTTTCAGCACAACACTGAGGCTTATGTTCCGCATTGTGGCAATAGCTTTGGCCGCTATGGCGGCCTTTGATTATTTCTTGTTGGACGGCCGAAATATTCACGCCGTCGTCGCTCTCCTTTACAATCTAATAGGATAAGCGCCGCCTAACCCGCATGTGCTGCTACGCGAATCGAGGCGGCGATGGCCCCACGCATGCGCGTGACAAACAAAACGCTGGGACGAAAGGTCCCGCTTTCCGGTTCGGCGCCTTAAACGGTAGTCACAGCCCCCTCGTCCTTGAATAAACCAGCCCTTGCCGCCGTTCGTTTGCGATGCGGTCACAGTTGCGCCGCCTGTGGTTCCACATGCAGTAGCCGCCACCGCCGCCGCATAGGGGCCGCGCTGGCGCCTATCACCCGGCGTAACCATAATTGCGAAGCGCGGTGGTGTGCGTTGACGGTATGTGCTGCTACTCGAATTCGAGGCAGCGATGGCCCCCGCCAGCGTTGCCTCATTTGTGGCCCCAGGCGTTTGCCTCCGCCTGGGGTTCCTTGTGATAGAGCAACGCAGGCCGCCCTCGCGCCTAAATTCCCGCCGCATCCCCAACCCGCGACAATGTCAGCATCGATCGCCGATCGCACACGTCGTCGGAATCTGCGGAAAGCATCAGAGCTGTCCTAATCTTACTGCAACTATGCACGTGGCGGTTCGACGCGAGCGCGATGAGTACGTCGAAGTCGTTGTCGGCTTTGATGGAGGACACGTTCTTGCGCGCCGCCGAGAAGACGACTGGGTCGAGGCTCCAGAATTCTACGCGCGCGAAGATAACGTGGAACCCTCAGGTAAGAGCGGCGCAGAAAAGCTGTGAGCGGGTGGTGCCACCAGTTTCCCGGTGACACTTCGGTGGCAATTAACACCGCGATGCCTTAGAAACCTTTGTAAGGCCGGGTTAGCTCAGCGGTAGAGCAGCGGTTTTGTAAACCGTTGGTCGGGAGTTCAATCCTCTCACCCGGCACCAATAAAACAAGAATTTCTGCGAAAATGGGTTTTTGGGCGAAACGCCGCCTATTTCGTCGCCGCGGTCTCCGCAACGATCCAGGCGTGATAGTCCGGATCGACGCTCTCGATCGGAAGGACGAGAATGGCGGGCGTGGTGTAAGAGTGCATCTGCCGCACGGCGGCGCGGACCGCTTCGGCGCGACTTGCCCGGGTTTTGACGATCATGACCACCTCGTCGCCGCGCTCGACCGTGCCTTGCCACCAATAATAAGAGACCATGCCCGGCAGGATATTGACGCAAGCCGCGAGGCGGCGCTCGACCAGCGCCCGCCCGCTCTGTTCCGCCTCGACAATGGATGGATAGGTCGTATAGACGAACACCGCGCGTTCCATATCTCTCTCTGTGCTTTCCTCCTGCGGCGCAGCGTCGCCGCGGATTTCACTTAAACGACCCGCGCGCCCGGACCACCATGCCAAAGCGCCCGAGCACCGCCCACTACAAGCATATCGCCTTCGTCGCCAGCGACACGATTTCGGCGCAGCGGGCGCGGCGTAAGCTCATCCGCCGCTACGGCGATTCGCGGCCGGAGACCGCCGACGTCATCGTCGCGCTTGGCGGCGATGGCCTCATGCTGTCGACCCTGCAACGGTTCATGAATTCCGGCAAGCCGATCTACGGCATGCACCGCGGCACGGTCGGCTTTCTTATGAACGAGTATTCCGAGCAGCATCTCAAGGAACGGCTTGCCGCCGCGCAGGTCACCGTCATCCACCCGCTGCTCATGCGGGTACGCGATGCCGCCGGGCGCATGCACCGGCACCGCGCCATCAACGAGGTCTCGCTGTTCCGCCAGACCTATCAGGCGGCGCGCCTGCGCATCCTGGTCGACGGCGAGGAACGACTCGGCGAACTGGTCGCCGACGGGGTGCTGTTGTCCACGCCGGCCGGCTCGACCGCCTACAATCTGTCGGTCCAGGGACCGATCATTCCGATCGGCGCGCCGCTCTTGGCGCTGACGCCGATCAGCCCGTTCCGGCCGCGGCGCTGGCGCGGCGCGCTGCTTCCCGACCGCGCCCACGTCACCATCGAGGTGCGCGAGGCCGCCAAGCGTCCAGTCGCCGCCGTCGCCGACCATAACGAGGTGCGCTCGGTCCGCTCGGTTGAGATCGGCATGGACCACTCGACCGACATGCACATGCTGTTCGATCCAGGCCACAGCCTTGACGAACGTATTCTGCGCGAACAATTCGGCTACTGAGAAGAGAGGTTGGAAATCAGCACGCCGTATCTTCTGACTTCTGACTTCTGACTTCTGACTTCTGACTTCTGTATGCTTAACCGAACCTTAACGGCCGAACCTTACGTTCGGGGCGATGGGCGCTGCGCCTGCGGCGGGAGGCCGTATGGTCCGTATCAACTTCAATCGTTTGCGGTTTCTCGTCATCGACGACA
>Ga0335074_10002685_pt1 | contig 24213 bp, 22 predicted proteins | sample Lox_Sample_23_FD_206715 | JGI IMG/M metagenome (GOLD analysis project Ga0335074, IMG submission 206715) | Soil microbial communities from Loxahatchee National Wildlife Refuge, Florida, United States - Lox_Sample_2.3 | ecosystem: Environmental > Terrestrial > Soil > Wetlands | place: USA... | reverse complement strand
CGCAAGGGCAAAGCCCGAGCCGATGATGCCGATCACCGTGCCCTCGAGGATGAACGGCGCCTGGATGTAGAAGTCTGAGGCGCCGACCAACCGCATGATCCCGGTCTCCCGGCGGCGGGTGAACGCTGCGACCAGCATCGTGTTGTAGATCAGCAAGCAGGTCGCCGCGAGCAGCACAACAGCGATCAGCAACACGCCGAGCGTCACCCGGTGGAAGAACGCGAACAGTGTCTTCAGATCCTGCGAGGCGTTCGTCACGGACTGCACCCCGGGGGCCTGGCTGACCGCACTGTTGATCACTGCGAACTGGTGCGGGTCCTTGAGCCCGACCGCGAACGACGCCGGCAGGGTGTTCGGGCCGGCCTCCTTGGTCAGGTCGGGGTCGTTCGCGAACTCGTCCTTGAAGTGCTGGTAGGCCTCCGCCTGCGAGACGTACTGCACGCTCTTGACCTGCGGCAACTGCTTCAGGGTCTTGTAGATCTGGGTCTGGTCGTTCAGCGTCAGGCAGTTCGCCGGCGCGTTCGGCGTACCGCAGTTCGGCTGGAGATAGACCGACACCTCGATCTCGTTGAGCAGATCGTGCTCGAGTCGGCTCGCACCGGTGCGGATCATCAGCGCACCGCCGAGCAGCGTGAGCGAGATGGTGATCGTCACCATCGCCGCGACGGTCATCGTGACGTTGCGGCGCAGGCCAAGGGCAAGCTCCGACACGACGAACTGAAAGCGCATGTAAAGGTCTCCGAGCGGTCAGCGGGAGTAGCCGTAGACGCCGCGGTTCTGGTCACGGGTGACTCGACCACCCTCGAGCTCCACGACCCGGCGACGCATCGAGTCGACGATGTTCGAGTCGTGGGTAGCCATGACCACCGTGGTGCCGGTGCGGTTGATCCGGTCGAGCAGCTTCATGATTCCGACGCTCGTGCCGGGGTCGAGGTTGCCGGTCGGCTCGTCGGCGAGCAGGATGCGCGGCCGGTTGACGAATGCCCGCGCGATCGCGACCCGCTGCTGCTCGCCACCGGACAGCTCGTCCGGCCGGCGGTTCTCCTTGCCGTCGAGCCCGACCAGGCTCAACACCTCGGGCACGACCTTGGCCACGGTGTGGCGCGGCTTGCCGATCACGTCGAGGGCGAAGGCGACGTTCTCGGCGACCGTCTTGTTCGGGAGCAGACGGAAGTCCTGGAACACCGTGCCGACCTGGCGCCGCAGCACGGGGACCTTGCGGCGGGGCAGCTTGCCCAGGTCCTTCCCGACCACCCAAATGTTGCCTTTGGTCGGTTGTTCCTCTTTGAGCACGAGCCGCAGAAAGGTCGATTTGCCGGACCCGGACTCGCCGACGAGGAAGACGAACTCGCCCTTGTCGAGCTCGACGCTGACTTCGTCGAGCGCCGGGCGCGTGCTCGTTGGGTAGACCTTGGTCACCCCGTCGAACCGAATCACAACGAGGAAGTCTACCGGCGGTTAGCCGTCCTCCCCCTGAGTGCGACGCCAGCGCACCTCCGCGTCGATGAACTCGTCGATATCGCCATCGAGGACCGCGCTCGTGTTGCCGACCTCCACGCCGGTGCGGGCGTCCTTGACCATCTGGTAGGGGTGCAGCACGTAGTCGCGCACCTTGTCGTCGCTGCCGAAGCCCACCGTGTTGCGGGAGCCCTTCAGCCGGCCCATCTCGTCGGCCTCCTCCTGGCGGCGTACCTCGAGCAGCTTTGCGGCGAGCACCTCCATCGCCCTGGCCCGGTTCTGGATCTGGCTCCGCTCGTTCTGGCAGGTCACGACGATGCCGGTCGGCAGGTGGGTGATGCGTACCGCGGAGTCGGTCGTGTTGACGCCCTGGCCACCGGGACCCGAGGAGCGGTAGACGTCGACCCGGATGTCCTCGTCGGGGATCTCGACGTGGTCGGTCTCCTCGACCACGGGCGTGATGTCGACGCTCGCGAACGACGTCTGCCGGCGCGACTGGTTGTCGAACGGCGAGATCCGGACCAGCCGGTGCACGCCGTGCTCGCCGGCGAGCGTGCCGTAGCCGTACGGCGCCTTCACGACGAACGTCCCCGACTTGATGCCGGCCTCTTCGGCGTACGACGTGTCGAAGACCTCGGTCGGGTAGTCGTGACGCTCCGCCCAGCGCAGGTACATGCGCATCAGCATTTCGGCCCAGTCGGCGGCGTCCGTGCCACCCGTGCCGGAGTTGATCGTCACCAGGGCATCGCGCTCGTCGTACTCGCCCGAGAGCAAGGTCCGAACCTCGAGTGACTCGATGTCGGCCTTGAGCTGCGGCAGGCCGGCCTGTGCCTCCGCGATCAGGTCGGCGTCGTCGAGCTCGATCGCGGCGAGCTGGTCGTCGAGCCGGGCGTGCAACGTGTCGAGCCGGGCGAGGTCGGCGCGAAGCGACGCCATCTTCCGGGTGACTCGCTGGGCCCGGTCCTGGTCGTTCCACAGATCCGGGTCGGCGGCCTCGTCCTCGAGGTCCTTCAGCTGGGTGCGCATCGCGTCCGGGTCGAGCACCGCTTCGATCGAGCCGAGAGTGGCAACCAGCCCTTTGAGCACGTCGGCGGGGTCGAGATCGGACACGCCTAGCGAGGTTACCGGCGTTGCGCGACCGGCGTCGGGGGTGCGGGTGCGGGTCCGGCTCGCCTCGCCCCGCCCGTTTCAGCACACAACCGGCCCCGATCGACGGCGCATAGCCGGGCATCGGCGTACTCATCAGGGCGAACCGGGCACCGTTGTGTGCTGAAACGTCCGCGGCGATGGGAACCAACCGCCTCCCGCCTGCGTCTGTCGAACTGACGGCGGCGTCCGCGCGCGCCATGCTGGCCCACGGCGAGAGGGATCGCGATGAACGCTCGGAGCACGTTCGTACGTCGCACCGCGGCCGGGGGGATGTTCGCCGCAGCCGCCATCGTCGTGCCGATCTGGGCGGCGACCCCTGCCGCGGCGGCCAGCCTGTGCGCACCGCCCTCGGACACGGTGCCACCGCAGGTGCAGAGCGTGCAGTTCGGCGTCTCGACCGTCGACCTCAGCACCGGCCCGTACACGGTCCCGGTGACCGTCGACGCGACCGACACGTCGCAGAACGGCGCGGCCAGCGGCGTCGCGGGCGTCGGGCTCCTCCTCTCCGGGCCGGGCGGCGGCGTGGGCACTTCGCTGAAGCTGACCGGCGGCACTGCCGACGACGGCGTGTGGACCGGCACTCTCACGATCCCGAAGCGAGCGCGGCCGGGCACCTGGACGCTGCGCTACGTCCAGGCTGATGACGCCGCGGGCAACCAGGGCTTCTACCCGGACTTCGGCACCTACCCGCAGGGGCCGACCGACATCCGGCTGCAGAGCGGATGGGACACGACGGTCACGCTGACCGGCCACGGCGCGCCACCGCCGAAGAAGGTCAAGGCAGGTGCTCTGACGTCGTTCGGCTTCAACCCGAGCGCGGTCAATACGACGAAGGCGGCTCGCAAGTTGCACGTCACGGCATCCTTCAGCTCGCCCGCTCCGAGGAACGTCTCGGTCATCTTCTCGCGGAGCAAGGGCCATGGCCGAGGGCTCAACAAGGGCCTTGAGCTGACCAAGCACGCAACCAACACGTGGACCGGCACGATGACCGTGCCGGAGTGGCTCGGCGACGCCACGAGCCGGCCGCGGCTATTCGTCGAGTATCCCGCGAAGGACAAGCCGCAGTTCCGTCTGATCACCGCGAGCACCCTGCACGCTCGGCACTTCTCGTCGTACCTGAAGGTCACCAGCAACACCGACAGGACCAAGCCGGTGCTGACCAGCCTGACCTTCTCGCCGCCCACGGTGAACAGCACGTCGGGTACGGCGTCGATGACGGTGACAGCGACCGCAACCGACACGTTGTCCGGCGTCCACCGGGTCGACGTCGACTTCTCGACCCACCACGGGATCGGCGGAGCGGCAAGCGGGCTCTATCCGTTCCCGGGCATCGGCTACGAGACCTACGGCTATGTGCACGCGAAGCTTCAGCTCGAGGACGGCCAGTGGGTCGGCACGGCGAGGTTCCGCAAGTGCGTGCCGAGCGGGAGCTGGCAGGTGAGCGCTTACGTCGAGGATGGCGCGCACAACGCGGCCTACAACTCGTCGAAGAAGCTGATCCGCGACGAGCTGCCCGGCACGCTCAGCGTGACGTCCAAGCACGGGGACGTCGTGCCGCCCTACGTGAGGGGGGCCGTCGCCTCCGGGCAGGCGCACACGATCACGCTCGACTTCAGCGAAGGCGTGAAGAACGTCAACCCGTCCACGCTCTCCGTCTACGCGATGAAGCCCAAGGCGAAGCGGTTCCAGTCGAGCGCATCGGTGAGCTCGATCACGTGCTCGAACGGCTCGGCGACGATCGACTGCGCCGGTAGCGGCGGGCTCGTGACGTCAGCCGTTCTCGACGTTCCGGCGGTGGCGGCCGGCGATCGGTTCGAGGTGTTCGCCAACCAGGACATCACCGCGCCGCAGCTCACCGACGGCGCCGGCAACCCGCTGGACTGGGGCGGATACGCCGCGGACGTCACCGGCTCCTGAGGCGCGTTCGACCGCGCGTTTCAGCACACAACGCTCGCCATCGGCGCCGCGAAAACCGGGCACGCGCCGCAACAGGGTCGACTCCGGGCGGGGTTGTGTGCTGAAGCGGTCAACACAGCCCGCCGGCGACCGGCGACCGGGCGTGCGAGGTCTCGCTGACCCCGATCCGCCCGCCGGACGCCGAGCCGTCGAGCCAGCCGACCACCCGGCCGAACGGTACGTCGACCCGGCCACGCAACACGACCGTCACCGTGCCGCCGTCGACCGTGGTGGCCGGCGGACCGAGCGACGCGAAGACATGCCGCAGGTCGGCGGCGTCATCGGAGAGTGAGCGCTGGGCGAGGTCCGCCGCGTGTTGCGGATCGAGCGGCAGCGGCTCGCCGCAGCGAAGCGCGCCGCCGCGGTAGATCGCCGCGGTGTCAATCCCTTGGGCGGCGGCGAGAACGGCGGAGTCCGCGGCCGAAGCCAGGGCCCGCCGGGCCAGGAACACCTTCGACACGTCGACGCCGACGGTGATCAGCACCGCGGCAATGGCGACGTAGCCGATCACCAGAACGAGCACCGAGCCGTCGTCGGTGCCTCGCGCGCGCATCGGCATGCTCAGCATCCGGCCGCGGGGTCGGGTGTGCCGGTGCCCGAGTAGCAGCTGAGCCGCTCGGCATGGCGGGCGCGAACGGTAATCCCGGCGACGCAGCGGCGCCCGCACAGCCAGCCTGGTACGAACGGAAGCGCAACGTGCTGGGACAGGACCACGGTGAAGGTCGATCCGGGCGCGTAGTCGCACGGCCCGCAGTCAACGACGCGACCCGACGGCTTCCACGACACGCCCTGGTCGGCCATGACGAGCGCGACGGCCTGCTCGGCCCGCCGCTCCCCCAGGGCATCCGAACCCGCGGTGGCATAGGCCCTCGCGCCTTCCCGTGCGGCGGCGGTTACCGCGAACGCCGCGCGCTGCACGGCGACCGCGCTCATCACGACGTAGGCCAACGGGATCATCAGGAGGACCGCCAGCCAGACGAACTCCACGATCGCGCTGCCCTCGTCAGCCGGACGGGAGCAGGTCACGGTCTCGGCTCCAGCAAGGCGTGGCCGGTCGCGTGAACCGCCGGACCGACCGGCAGGAACCAGGCAAGCAGCGGCAGCCGCGCATCGACGCGAACGGTGACGACCGCAGCGCCATCCACCTGCGCCTGGGCGGCGGGAGCGTACGCCGTCGCGTATGCCGCGCCGAGCGCGCGAGTGATCTCCTCATTCGCCTGCTCGGCTCCTGCCGCGGGATCGGCGACATCAGCATTTGCGGCGTACCGGGCGCCGTCCGCGGCACACGCTTCCAGCACGTCCCGGACGTAGAAATCGATGCCGACCTGAAGCACCGCGAGAAACAGGAATGTGACGAGAACGCCGACCAGGACGAAGTCGACCGCCGCCGAGCCGCCGTCACGCGGCGCGCCGGCTCCGCTCACTTGCTCGGATCGCCGGAGATGTTCAGCGCGTTGGTCAACAGGCTGCGCAGCGTCGGCTCGGCCACGACCCAGAGCGCGGTGACGATGCCCGCCGTCATCAACGTGATCAGCACCCAGCCCGGCACATCGCCGCGCTCCCGGTCGGCGCCACCGAACCGCCGCCGCAGCTCCGCCCAGACGAACAACAACCCGAAATACATGCGCCGACTCCGATCCTCTCGATCCCTCAGGGCACGGACAGCTGGAGGCTGTAAAAGCCTGGGAACAAAGCAAAAATCACCGTCACCGGCAGGACCAGGAACACGACCGGCACGAGCATCGTGATCTCCTTGCGACCACCTGCCTCGAGCAAGGCGCGGCGACCCATCTCGCGCACGTCGGTCGCCTGCGCCCGCAGGACCTCCGCGAGCGGCGTCCCGCGCTCGACCGCGACGGCCATGCCGTCGACGAATCTTGCGAGCACCGGAAGCGATGTCCGCGCCGCCATCGCCTCCAGGGCGCTCGTCACGGAGCGACCCGCGCGGGCGTCCGCGAGCGCCCGGGCCAGCTCGCGAGGCAGCTCGCCGTGGGCCAGCCGCGCGACTCGCTCGAGGGCCGCGACCGGCCCTTCGCCGGCACCGACCGCGAGCGCCAGCAGCTCGGCGACGGTCGGGAACTCGCGGATCATCGTCGCCTCCCGCCGGCGTACCTCACTGGTAAGTGCGCGATCGCGCAGCAGCACGCCGCCCAACGCCAGAACCGCCGCGAGCACCAGGAACCCGATCGGGTTCACCCGCGACCCGGCGGCTGAAGCCAACACAGCGACGGCGAGACCCGCGAGCAGCCCGCCGGCACCCCAGACGACCTGCTCGATCCGGAACTCCTCGACGGTCATGTCCCGTCCGGCTTGCTCGAGGCGGCGGCGCACCGAGGACGCGCCACCGATCGCGCGATCGATCCGTACTGCAAGATCGCGAAGCACCGGTCCGAGCAGCCGCTCGACCGTCGAGAACGGCGTGACGGTTCGTTCGTTCCGCAGCAACCGCGACGGTCGAGGAGTGTCCCTGAGGTACGGCGCCAGGCGGTCGTCGAGGCGCACCCGACGCATCGGCGGACTGGCGGCAATCGCCGCGCACAACCCACCCGCCCCGAGCAACCCGAGACCGGCGCCGGTCAGCGCGGGCGTCACCTCAGCACCCGCTCGTCGGCCGGAAGCTGCGCCACCCGCAGCATGACCCGGTACGCCGCCACCGACACGATCGCGCCACCGGCGAGCACCGCGATACCCGCGCTGGTGTCATACGCAGCAACGGTTTCGGGTCGCAGCGCGAGCATGCCCAGGATCACCCAGGGCGCTGCGAGCGCGAGCCGCGCCGCCGAGACCGTCCAGCCCTGGCGGGTTTCGAGCTCCGCCCGCGTTCGGGCGTCCTCACGAAGGAAGCCCGACAACGTGCGCAACAACCGCCCGAGATCGCTGCCGCCGACCTCGCGGGCGAGGCGCATGGACTCGACGATCCGGTCGGCAACCGGGTCCGCGAGCGCGGCCTTCAGCCGGTCGAGGCAGTCGCCGAAGCGGCCGGTCGCCGCGTAGTCCGCCGCGAAGTCCTCGAACGCCGGCCGCAGGACGGCCGGCCCGCGGCCGGCCAGTTGGGCGACTGCCTCGGGAAGGGACAGCCCCGCACGAACCGCGGAAGCGAGGTTGTCGACGACACCCGGCCACAGCTCGCGCAGCTCGCCAGCGCGTTGACGACGACGATGACGGACCAGCGCGATCGGCGAGTACGCGGCGAAGCCGGCGAAGGCGACCCCGATCGTCGCCGCGCGACTCACCCCTGCAACCACGATGAACGTCAGCACGGCGAGCCCGACGCAGACGGCGTACAGCTGCTCGGGCCGGACCGACGCGTAGCCCGCCTGGAGCAACAGGTCGGCTACGCGATCGTTAAGGCTCGGCGTGGTCCGCGGTCGGCGCTGGGGAGCCCGCGGTCCGCTGCGCCAGATCAAGAGCACGCCGATCCCGAGGACCAGGCCGATGAGCGACCCCATCAGATCGACTCCACGGTGAGCAGTGCTGCAAGGTCGATGCCTGCGCTCGCGAAACGTTCGGCATGCGGAGGCCAGCCTTCCGCCCGTACCAAGCGGTCGCGCCGCGTGACGAATACGTCTGCGAGCTCGATCACGTCGCCTTCGACCCGGCCAGGAACGGCAGCGATCTCGCGCACCTGCCGGTGTCCGTGACCGTCGCGCGCAATGTGTACGACGAGGTCGACGCTGGCGGCGACCGTCGGTACGACGAAGGCGTGGCTCACGTTCTCTCCTGCCAGCAACGGCAGGGTGCAGAGCTTGGTGATCGCCTCCCGCGCCGAGTTCGCATGGATCGTGCACATCCCCGGCAGGCCTGAGTTCAACGCGATCAGCAGGTCCAGGCACTCCTCCTGCCGTACCTCACCGACCAGGATGCGGTCCGGCCGCATCCGCAGTGCCTCTTTGACGAGCCGCCGCAACGGGATCTCACCGGTGCCTTCGAGATTCGACTGCCGGGTCTGCATCGAAACGACATCGGGCAACAGCAGTCGGACCTCGAACACCTCTTCGCAGGTGATGACCCGCTCACGTGCCGGAATCGAGGCAGCCAGGCAGTTGAGCAAAGTGGTCTTCCCGGCCTGGGTTCCGCCGGCCACGATGATGTTGAGACCCGCGCACACCGACGCATCGAGGAACCGCGCCGCTCCCGGGGTAAGCGTGGCGAGCGCGACCAGCTCGTCGAGCGACGTGGCACCGACGACGAACTTGCGGATGTTGACCGCCCAGTCCCGGCGCGTGATGTCCGGAATCACCACGTGCAGTCGGCTGCCGTCGGGAAGCGACGCGTCGACGAACGGCGTTGACAGGTCGACCCGACGACCGGATGACTTCAGCATTCGCTCGACCAGGTCGCGCACCTCATCGGCGAGCAGCATGGTGGTCGTCAGCTCGCTGCGTCCCCTCCGCGCAACGAACACCCGACCCGGCTCGTTGATCCAGATCTCCTCGATGGTCTCGTCATCGAGGTAGGGCTGCAATGGCCCGAAGCCGGCAACCGCATCGAACACCTGCCTGGCCAGCAGCCGGGGATCGCCAGGTGCCGGAAGTACGCCGGTCAGCGAGCGATCGTCGTAGTCGGCAACCACGTCGTCGACCAGGGCCCGGACCGCGGCGACGTCGGCGGCGGGATCGAGCCCGCGCCGGCGAACCAGCTCACGGACCTCCTGCTCGACCACCCCCGTCGCGTCCACGACCCCTGCACTCCCCCCGAGCACGTCCCGGGCGGCCCCTACCCCCCGAGGCCGCGAACGCTACGAGGCAGTGCGGCCTCACGCCAATCCCGAATCTCGACGGTTGTGGATAACGCGGCCGGTGCGGGAAGCGGCAGGCTCCGCACCGCGCCGAACGACCAGTGGCTCAGCCCTGGGTCAGGTTGCAGTCGTCGACCTCGAAGCTTGCGCCGCCCGCGATCGTGTTCGTGCTGTAGACGGACAGCGGCAGCTTGTCGCCGGATCCGGTCGTCGTGTCGATGTTCCACGGATCCGGGAGCCTACACACGCAAGCCACGACAAACCGGGCACGAGGAGCGCCGCTATCCGTCGGAGCGTCGGGTCCACGACCAGACCGTGCCGCTCAGCTCTCGCAGTTCACGACATGCTCGCCGACGCACGTGTCGGTGCCGGGACCGCCATCGATGATGTCCACCCCGGGCCCGCCGTTGATCGTGTCGTTGCCGCCGTTGCCGTAGAGCGTGTCGTCGCCCGGGCCACCGTCGATCACGTTGTCGTTGTCGTCACCGTTGATCACGTCGTTGTACGACGAGCCGATCACGTTCTCGACGTTCTCGATCCGGTCGCCGCCGTCGTACCTGGCGAAGCCATCACGCAGGTCGACACTCACGGCTCTCGGCGAGTCGGCGAAGCTGACGGTGTCCGTCCCATCGCCGCCGTCCATGATGTCGGCGCCCGGGCCGCCGATCAGCATGTCGTCCCCGCCGTTGCCGAACAGCTCGTCTCGACCGGCGCCGCCGTTCAGCAGGTTGTCGCTGTCGTTGCCCGTGATGACGTCGTTGAACTCGGTGCCGATGACGTTCTCGACGTTGGCCACCGTGTCCGTGTCCTGCCCGACGATTACGCCGGTCTCGAGGTTCGCGTTGATCGCAACGGGCGACGAGGAGTCGACGATCGTGTCGGATCCATCGCCGCCGTCGTAGGAGTCGGCTCCGGGACCGTCGTAGAACGTGTCGTCGCCCTCGCCACCGGTGACCGTGTCGTCGCCCGGACCGGAGTAGATGACGTCGTTGCCGTCTCCGCCGTCGATCGTGTCGTTCCCCGAGATGTCAGTGATGAGGTCATCGCCGCCGAGCCCGTTGATCGTGTCGTCGCCGGGGCCGCCGTGGATCCGGTTGTCCTCGTCGTTGCCGGTCAGGGTGTCGTCGAAGATCGAGCCGCGGATGTCCTCGAAGTTCGCCAGCGTGTCGTTGCCCTGCCCGGTCGCCACCCCGGTCTCGAGGTCCACGTTGACCGGCGACGCCGAGCTCTTGTAGCTGACCTCGTCAATGCCATCGCCGCCGTCGAGCGTGTCGTCGGCGGGGCCGCCCACGATGATGTCGTTGCCGCCCATGCCGTCGATGGTGTCGTTGCCGAGGCTGCCGGACAGGTCGTTGTTGTCGTTGTTGCCGATGATCGTGTCGTCGTACAGCGACCCGGAGGCGTCGAGGACGTTCTCGATCGTGTCGTTGCCCCATCCGGTCGCGGTGCCGGTCATCAGGTCGATCGTGACCGGCCCCGGGGCGTCCTCGTAGGTGACCTGGTCCTCGTACCCGATGTTCGAGCGTGGTTCGGTCGGGTCGGCGCCGTCGATCAGGTCGTCGCCGGCACCACCGGTCAGCGTGTCGTTTCCATAGCCGCCGTAGATCCGGTCGTTGCCGCCTTGGCCATCGATGATGTCGTTGCCACCGAGACCGCGAAGGACGTTGTCGGCGTCGTCGCCGGTGATGATGTCGTTGCCCTGGGAGCCGACCACGTTCTGGATGTTGGTGAACATGTCGTAGTGGACCGAGTGGGCGATGCCGAGCCGGAGGTCCACCGTGACCCCACCGTTGCGGCCGAATGCGCGCGCGAAGCTGATCGTGTTCTCGCCCGTACCGCCATCGATCGCGTACTTCCCGTCCTCGGTGTCGAACCTGTCATTGCCCCCGCCACCCTGTTCGATGTTGGTGCCGAACGGCGAGAAGAACATGTTGTCCGCGTCGTTTCCGACCAAGACGTTGTCGTTGTTGCTGAAGACGACCGCCGACTCGATGTTCGTGAACGTCTCCGAGCCGTCGCCCTTCTCGATCCCGGTCGAGAGGTTCACGGTGATGCCCGAGCGGTCCTTCATGAACGGCCGGTACAACGTGATCTTGTCCGTGCCCGCACCGCCGTCGAGCACGTCCGTGCCCTTCGGCACGGCATTCCGGAAGCGGAATGGGGATCCACCCGCGAGTACGTCGTTCCCATCGCCACCCGAGAGGTGATCGGACCCTCCGCCACCGAAGAGAACGTCGTTGCCCGCTTCGCCGAAGAGCTGATCGCTCCCCGTGCCGCCGCTCAAGCGGTCGTTGCCCGCCCCGCCATGCAGGATGTCGTCGCCCGATCCGCCGGCGATGTTGTCGTTGCCGTTGCCGCCGAGGAGCTGATCCGCGCCGGTGTCCCCGTTGATGACGTCGTTGCCGTCGCCTCCGTTGATCGTGTCGGGACCGGCACCACCCTGGATGTAGTCGTTGCCCGCTCCGCCGTCGATGACGTCGCGGGCGTTGCCACCGGAGATGTTGTCGTCACCGTCACCACCGTTGAGCACGTCTCGGCCGCGCCCACCGATCAGGCTGTCGTTGCCCGCGCCGCCGACCAGGGTGTCGTTGCCACCTTGGCCGTTGAGCTGGTCGTTGCCCGGGCCGCCGCTGATCTTGTCGTTGCCGCGGCCACCCAGGATCACGTCGTCGCCGGGCCCGCCGCAGATGAGGTCGTTGCCGCCGCCGCCGTTGATGGTGTCGTTGCCGCCGAGCCCGACGATGACGTCGTTGCCCGGCGTACCCAGGATGTCGTCATCCTTCGCGGTGCCGACGATCGTCGCCTTGTGGCCGAAGCAGAACAGCGAGCCGGAGCGGGCGCCCGCGGACGCAGCGCTCGCCGGTGGCGCGACCCACACGCCGATCACCAGCCCGGCGCTTGCGGCTACGGCGAGAACTCGGCGCGCGCTGCGCCGGCGGGACCATGCAGACATCGGACACCCCTTCGAACGATCCTTTGCCACCTCAACGCCGGGCAGCCGGCCGAGGTTGACATCGAGCGATCGTCCCGCAGACCCCCCGGATGCCCAGAGGCTTGCGCCGGTTGGTCGCAGCGGGTGCACCAGGCGGCCAACACGACGGTCACTGCTGTACTGCAACGATGCGGGTGCTCTCGATCAACGAGGCCGAGCTGCCTGCTGCGTTTAGGGCACAGGTGGTGGCCGCCAGCCGCGAGGCCTGGCCGGCCGACCCTGCCGATGCCGGCTCGGCCGTCGAGGCCGGGCACGACCCGCAGCTGTCTCCCCTGGCGATGCTGCTGCTCGACGGGGACGTCGTGGTCTCGGCCCTGACGGTGCTGTCGAAGGGCATCGAGCATCTCGGCCGGCGCTACGCCGCTTCCGGGCTCAGCGCGGTGGTGACACCGACTCGGTTCCGGCACCGGGGCTACGGCGAGCGCCTCGTGACCGCGGCGCACGACGCCCTGGCGGCCGGAGGCATCGATCTCGGCATCTTCACCTGTGACCGTCCGCTGCAGGCGTTCTACGAGCGAGCCGGGTGGCGGGTGCTGCCGGGCACCGTCGTCATCGGCGGCACGCCGGAAGCTCCGTTCCCCAGTGACCAGGCCGGGTTCGACAAGGTGACGATGGGTGCGTTGTTCTCCGCTCGTGCTCTCGCGCACGCGACGGACTTCGACAACGCGCGGATCGCCCTGCATCCTGGCGACGTCGACAAGCTGTGGTGAACCGCAGCGCTCGGGGAGGCCTCAGATTGAGAAACCGACCGGCGCGGACAGCCGCGCCCGCCAAGGCCGCTCGATGAGTGACCCGAGAGTGTTGTCCTACCGCCCGGCCGAGGGCGAGTACGCCTGGACCTTCGGCGGGGTGGCGCCGGTCGCGAGGGTGGCTCCGGGCACGATCCTCGAGCTGTTCACCGAGGACTGCTTCGCCGGTCGGGTGCGCAGCGAGGGCGACCTGGTGTCGGAGGTCTGCGAGTTCCCGTTCATCAACCCGCAGACCGGTCCGTTCTACATCGAGGGCGCCGAGCCGGGCGATACGCTGGCAGTCCACTTCGTCTCCATCCGGCCGGCTCGCGACTGGGCCGCATCCACGACGGTTCCGCTGTTCGGCGCGCTCACGAGCACCCACGCGACCGCGACCCTGCAGGAAGCGCTGCCGGAGATCGTCTGGATCTGGCAGCTGGATCGGAGCCGCAACCTCTGCCGGTTCGAGTCGCGCTTCGGTGACTGGACGGTCGACGTACCGATGTCCGTCATGCACGGAACGGTCGGCGTCGCGCCGCCCAACCTCGAGGCCCGATCGGCGTTGGTGCCCGACGTCTTCGGCGGCAACATGGACACGCCCGAGATGACCGAGGGCGTGACCTGCTATCTCGGCGTCAATGTCGAAGGCGCGCTGTTCTCCCTCGGGGACGGCCACGCCCGACAGGGCGAGGGCGAGACCTGCGGAGTCGCCGCCGAGTGCGCGATGGACACGGTCGTCGTAGTCGACCTCATCAAGGGCCGGCCGTGCCCCACCCCGCGGATCGAGTCCGACACGCATCTGATGAGCGTCGGATCGGCCCGACCGCTCGAGGACGCGTTCCGCATCGCGCAGGCCGATCTCGTCTCGTGGGCCTGTTCCGCGTTCGGCCTGCACCAGATGGACGCCTACCAGCTGCTTTCACAGGTCGTCGAGTCACCGCTCGCCAACGTCGTCGACACCAACTACACGTCGGTGGCAAAGGTGGCGAAGCGCTACCTCCCTCCGCGTCCGGTGTTCGACGACGCGCATCAACGAATGCGCGCGATGGCCGCGACCTATCGCAGCTGAGCACGAGCGGCGAGCCGGGCTCGGACCGACCCCCACTCCGCGTCGAGGATCGAGTAGTAAGCCGTATCCCTCAGGCCACCGTCGCTTGCCGGGGAGTGCGCGCGCAGGACACCGTCGAAGCAGGCGCCCAGCCGCTCGATCGCGGCGCGCGAGCGTGCATTTCGCGCGTCGGTCTTGAGCGTCACCCGCTTGCAGCACCAGACCTCGAAGGCGTGGGTCAACATCAGGAGCTTGCAGTCGGTGTTGACGCCGGTACGTTGCGCGTCGGCGGAGTACCACGTGCTTCCGATCTCCGCGACCGTCGGTGGGCTCTGGTCGGACGGCTCCGGCCCCGGCAGCCCGGGCACCCAGGCCCCGGTCGAGGCGAACACGGCGAGGTCGAGGAACCGGGTCGAGCCGACCAGCGCACCGTCGGAGCACCGGCGAACGGCGAACGGCACGGACGTCCCGGTCGCCTGCCCGATCAGTGCCGCCTCGACGTATCCGCGCGTGTCCGCCGGGCCAGTCGGCACCCAGGTGAAGCCGTAGGCCGCCCGGTCCTGGGCGGCGGCAGCGGCCAACCCCTCGACATGACTCAGGTCGAGGGGTTCGAGCGTCACGACAGAACCGGACAAGGTGATCGGGCTCAGCACCCGTCCATGATGAGGGTTGATCATGGTGGGTAGCGTTGTGAGGGGTACGCCCGAAGGGCGACGGCAAGTGTTGGCAGCCGGAACGACGGCACGGTGACAAGGGGGTTGTGGCTATGACCGCAACAGTGGAGTACAAGGTCGTCAACCCGGCGACGGGCGAGACGGAGAGCGAGTTCCCGACCGCGACCGACGCAGAGGTCGACGACGTACTCGCACGCGCGCACAGCGCGTTCGGATCGTGGCGGACCAGTGCCATGGCTGACCGCGCCGCGATCGTGAACCGGGTCGCCGACCTCTACGAGGAGCGTCGCGAAGCGCTCGCGCTGCTCATCACGCGGGAGATGGGCAAGACGACCGCGGACGCGCTCGGCGAGGTGGACTTCGTCGCCGAGATCTACCGCTACTACGCGAACAACGCCGCCGACCTCCTGAAGGACGAGCCGCTGCCTTCGGAGACGCCGGGCGAGGCGTGGGTCCGCAAGTCGCCGATCGGGCCGATCCTCGGCATCATGCCGTGGAACTTCCCCTACTACCAGGTCGCCCGCTTCGCCGCTCCGAACCTCATGATCGGGAACACGGTCGTGCTCAAGCATGCGCCGCAGTGCCCGGAGTCGGCGCTCGCGATGGAGCAGGTCTTCCACGATGCAGGGCTGCCGGCAGACGCCTACATCAACGTCTTCCTCTCCAACGAGCAGGCCGCGCGGATGATCAGCGACCCGCGAATTGCCGGTGTGTCAGTGACCGGCAGCGAGCGCGCCGGCACCGCGGTTGCCGCAGTTGCCGGGCAGAACCTGAAGAAGGTCGTCCTCGAGCTCGGCGGCTCTGATGCCTACATCTTCCTCAGCACCAACGACATCAAGCAGGCCGTGCAGGACGCGGTCGCCGCCCGCATGGAGAACGCGGGCCAATCCTGCAACGCAGCCAAGCGGATGATCGTGATGGACGACATCTACGACGAGTTCGTCGACCTGTTCACCCAAGCGATGTCCGAGCTCAAGACCGGTGACCCGACCGACCCGAATACCAACTTCGGGCCGCTCTCGTCCGAGCAGGCGGCCAAGAACCTGATGGCGCAGATCGAGGACGCGGTGAGCAAGGGCGCCACGGTGCGCACCGGCGGCCGCCGTCCCGACGGTCCCGGTGCCTTCGTCGAGGCAACCGTGCTCACCGATGTCACCCCGGACATGCGCGCCTACCACGAAGAGCTGTTCGGTCCGGCGGCCGTCGTCTACAAGGTGTCCAGTGCGGACGAGGCGGTCGCGCTCTCGAACTCCTCGTCGTACGGGTTGGGCGGCGCGATCTACAGCACCGACATCCCGGCCGCCATCGAGCTCGCCGACCGGCTCGACACGGGCATGGTCTGGATCAACGAGCCCGAGGGCGGCGGCGCCGACCTGCCGTTCGGAGGGACGAAGCGCTCCGGCGTCGGCCGGGAGCTCGGCCCGCTCGGCATCGACGAGTTCGTCAACAAGAAGCTGATCCACGCCCCCGCCCAGGAGGCGTAGGCGCCCACTAGGCGGGCGCGGGCGCCATCGAGTCGACGACGGTCGCGATGTCGGCCTCGGTCGTGAGCGGGTTGACGATCGCGAGCCGGGTGCAGGTCCGGCCGGCATGCCGCGTCGGTACGACGAAACCGACCTGCTCGTCGAGCAGCCGGGCGCTCCAGGCCGAGTAGTCGGCCGGCTGCCAGCCGACCCGTTCGAACACGAGCACGGTCAGCTGCGGCTCGACGAGCAGCCGGAGATGGTCGGCGGCACGGATCAGCTCCGCTCCCGCTCTCGTGACCGCAAGCGTGCGCTCCACCGCGTCGCGGTAGGCATCGGTGCCATGGGTGGCGAGGGAGTACCAGAATGGCAGGCCGCGTGCGCGGCGGGTGAGCTGGACCGCGTAGTCAGATGGGTTCCATTCGCCCTCGACCGTGATCGGGTCGAGGTAACCCGCGTGCTGGGTGTGCGCCGCCCGTGCGATCGCCGGATCGCGGTAGAGCAGTGCGCACGAGTCGAACGGCGCGAACAGCCACTTGTGCGGGTCGACGATGAACGAGTCGGCGTGCTCGATGCCGGCGTAGAGGTCGCGGATGCTGGGCGCGGCCAGCCCGGCGCCGCCGTACGCGCCGTCGACGTGCAGCCACCACTGGTGGTCGCGCGCGACGTCCGCGATGCCGGCGATGTCGTCGACGATGCCGAGGTTGGTCGAGCCTGCGGTCGCCACAACCGCAAAGATCCCGTCGCGGACCTCTGGGCGCAGGCCCCGCACGGTCTGCGCCAGAGCGGCGCCCACGAGACGCCCTCGATCGTCGCCGGGCACGTCGACGACATCGACGTCCATGACGACCTCGAGCTCGTGCCGCACGGACGAGTGCGTTTCGGCGGTGACACACACGGCCCAACGTCGCGGCCGCCCGCCGCGCGTCCGTAACGCGTGTTCGCGGGCGGCAACGAGGGCCGAGAGGTTGCCGACCGTGCCGCCCTGGACGAAGACGCCGCCGGCCGTCGCCGGCAGGCCGGCGAGGTCGGCGAGCCACCGCAGCGCCTGGTTCTCGGCGTAGACCGCGCCCGACCCCTCCAGCCAGGAGCCGCCGTACACGCTCGAGGCGCCGACCAGCATGTCGAACCCCGCCGCGGCCTTCGTGGGCGCGCTCGGGATGAAGGACAGGTAGCGCGGGTGGTCGACCGAAAGGCAGGCCTTCGCAAGGACGTCCGACCACAGCCGCAGCGCTTCGCCGGCGCCGATCCCGCCCGGCGTGATGGTCGGTCCGACCAGGTCGGCGAGCTCCTCGGGCGTTCGCGGGCGGTCCAGCGGTGCCCGCATCATCAACCGGTGCAGGCAGTACTCGGCGAGCGCGCGGGCGGCCGCTGTGGCGTCGTCGGAGTCGGCGTGCACCAACGGATCCGTTCGTTCGGGAGCCGCTGCGCACCGCGGCGGCATCCCGGAATCTAGCCGCCGAGCGTTATCCGCGGTTGTGGCGGGAACCCGCGCACCCTCACCCCAACGGCCGATAAGCCGCCACATATGTGTTCATCTGCCACGCCGGTAACACCCGTATAGCGGTGATTGTCCTCTAACGTCCGGGGGTCTATTTTTCCCTGGTCCCCGCTAACCGGGCGAAGGGACGGCGTCCGGCATCGTCAAGCGCCGGAGAGGGAGAGGCATCCATGAGATCTGCCCGATCATGGGTCACGCTGGGAGCAGCGGGGCTCGCCATGTCTGCCAGCGTGGCAGCAGTGGGCATCCCCACTGCGTCCGCGGCAGGCGCGGTGCATCGCGCCGACTTGCGCGGCTCGATGAGTTCGGCGGTCGCTCGCAGCAAGCCAGCGGGCAAGATCGCGGCGAGCAGCCGGGTCAAGTTCGACCTGACACTGCAGGTTCGCCACGCAGCCGCCGAGCGGGCACTGGCGCGCGCCGTCTCGAGCCCTGGCAACAAGCAGTACCACCACTACATCACTGACGCGCAGTGGCTGAGCCGCTTCGGCCCGACCACCGCTGCGGTCAGCCGTGCGGAGAGCTGGCTACGCAAGCAGGGCTTCACAGTGGGCAAGGTCGCGAACACGCGATTGTTCATCCCCGCTTCGGGTACCGCGAAGCAGGTCGAGAAGGCATTTGCCACCGGCCTGGGGCTGTACAAAGTGCAGGGGCACAAGGTGCGCCTCGCGACCAAGACCCTGTCGATCCCGACCTCGCTGTCCGGCACGGTCGCGGGTGTCGTCGGCGTGAACCAGTACCGCAACACGCCGGACCTCTCTCGCGTATCCAAGGCGACCGCACACGGCAACGCGAAGTCGAGCGACTCCGAACCGGCTCCGCCGACCGGCTTCCGCAACCCCAAGCCGTGCTCGGCATACTGGGGGCAGCAGACGGACACGGCTGACTCCTCCTCGCTGTATGCGCCGTACACCGGCCACGCTTACGACATCTGTGGCTACAGCCCGTACCAGCTGCGGGGTGGCTACGGGATCCAGAAGGATCTCAAGAACGGCATCGACGGCTCCGGCGTCACGATCGCGATCGTTGACGCGTACGACTCGCCGACGCTGCTCGCGGACGCTCAGCACTACTACTCGCTGAACGACGCGGCTCACCAGATCAAGTCCAGCCAGTTCACCAACATCGAGCCCGCAAGCGTCGGCAACGAGGACGAGTGCGCGGCGAGCGGTTGGTACGACGAGCAGTCGCTCGATGTCGAGTCCTCGCACGCGATGGCACCCGGTGCCAACATCGAGTACGTCGGAGCCGACGACTGCTTCGACAGCAGCCTGCTGGCCGCGCTGACGACCGCCATCACCAGTGGCGCGTCGGTGGTCAGCGACTCCTGGGGCGACACCCTGGGCGACCTGCTCGAGGATGCAGACGCCAAGACCGCGTTCGACAACGCGTTCGTCATGGCCGAAGCGACCGGCGTCAGCGTGCTGTTCTCGTCAGGCGACGACGGCGACAACTTCGCCGACTTCGGCCTCAATGTTCCGGACTACCCGCCGACCAGCCCCTACGTGACCGCCGTGGGTGGGACGTCGCTGGAAGTCGGGGCGAACGACTCCCGGATGGCCGAATACGGCTGGTCGACCGCGAAGCAGACGCTGTGCGTGAGCTCCACCACCAACTGCGGGTCGGCGACCTCGCCGGCCGGCGCACTGGCCTTCCAGGCCGGCGGTGGCGGTGGCACCAGCTACTACTACACCCAGCCGTATTACCAGGCTGGCGTGGTGCCGGCGGCACTTGCCTTGCGGAACGAGAACATCTTCGGTCCGCAGCCGCTGCGGGTGGAGCCGGATATCTCGATGGACGGCGACGCCCAGACTGGCATGCTCATCGGTCTGACCCAAACCTTTGGGGACGGCGTACACTACGGCCAGTTCAAGGAAGGCGGCACCAGCCTCGCCTCGCCGCTGCTTGCCGGCGTCATCGCTGACACCGACCAGGCATCCGGCGTGTCCGAGGGCTTCATGAACCCGACGCTGTACAAGGCGTACGGCGAGACCGAGAGCGCATTCAACGATATCGTGCCTCCGGCCAACGCCGACGCTGCGTCTGTCATCCGGGTTGACTACGCCAACACAATGAACTCCGAGGATGGCTACGTGGTCAGCCTCCGAGTTCTGGACTATGAGGGTTCCGAGACGTACTGCGACGCGACCGGCAACTGCGCGACGCGGCCCGTCACCCTCTCCACGGCCCCGGGCTTCGACAGCCTGACCGGTCTGGGAACGGCTGGACCATCGTTCGTCCAGGAGATCTCCAAGTTCTAGAAGAGATCCGCTCGAAGTAGGCGAGGGCGGGCACTGCGCAAGCAGTGCCCGCCCTCGACCCTTTCCGTCGCCGGGGCCGGCGGCCGCGGTCCGGTCGGATCAGGTCAGACGGCGCTCGGTAGCCCAGCGGGTGAGCTGGTGGCGGGTCGAAAGCTGCAGCTTACGCAGCACCGACGAGACGTGGCTCTCGACCGTCTTGGTGGAGATGAACAGCTCGCGGGCGATCTCCTTGTAGGTGTAGCCGCGGGCGATCAACCGCAGGACCTCGCGCTCGCGGGCGGTGATCTGGTCGAGCTCCGGATCGGACGCCGCCCGGTCCGGGATCTCGGTCGGGGCCGCGGCGAACGCATCGAGCACGAAGCCCGCGAGCCGCGGCAGGATGACGGCCTCCCCCGCCGCGACCCGCTCGATCGCGTCGACCAGGTCGTCGGCCGAGATCGTCTTCGTGACGTAGCCCCTGGCTCCTGCTCGCACGACCGCGATCACGTCCTCCGGTGCATCCGAGGCCGAGAGCGCGAGGAAACGCACGTCGGGGTGCCTCGCCTTCACAGCGGTGACGACATCCTGCCCGCCACCGGAGGGCAGATGGACATCAAGAAGTACGACGTCCGGCGTTGCCGAGTCGATCACCGCGACCGCCGCGGCGACGTCGTCGGCCTCACCCACCACCTCGACCCGGTCGCCGAGCTCCGACCGCACGCCGGAGCGGAACAGGCCATGATCGTCGACGATCACCACCCGCCGGCGGGCCGGCGGCCCGGAGGTCACGACCGGCTCTGCTCGCGATCACGCGCGGCGCGCGGCATCGCGAGCGAAACCTCGGTGCCCTCGCCGAGCGTGCTGCGCACGATCGCCGTACCGCCGCGCCTGGTGACCCGGCCGCGAATCGACTCGGCAACCCCCTTCCGGTCACCGGGCACCGCTTCGGGATCGAAGCCGGCACCACGGTCGCGGACGAACACAGACACGGTCGTCGCCTCGACCTCGGCGAAGACCGACACTGCCGGACAGCCCGACCACTTCGCGGCATTGACGGTCGCCTCGCGGGCCGCAGCAAGCAGCGCAGCCAGTCCGTCGTCGAGCGGGCAGTCACCGACCGTGATCGCCTCCACCGTGACGCCGTGCGCGGCCTCTACGTCCTGCTGGATCAGCCGGACCCCGGCGGCGACGGTGAGGGCATCGTCCGGGATCGTGCCCGGGGCACGGCCGTCGAACAGCCAGGCCCGCAGCTCGCGCTCCTGGGCGCGCGCCAGCTGGATCACGCGGTGCGGGTCGTCGGAGTGCAGCTGGATCAGTGCGAGGGTCTGGAGCACGGAGTCGTGCACCCGCGCGGCAATGTCGGCACGCTCCTCGGCACGCGCTCGTGCCTGCCGCTCGAGGACGAGGTCGCGAGCGATGCGCAGCCACCACGGTCCGAGCAGAACGAGAACCGCCGCAAGGATCAGGACCAGCCCGCTGAGCGGGCGCAGCAAGGCCACGCTCTCACGGCCGTGCAGCACGGTGGCGAGACCGCTGATGAGCAGGATCACCGCGGCCACGACCCGGATCACGCGCACCCAACGACCGCGGCGCCGGCCGGTGCCGAAGACTGCACCCGCGATCACGCGCAGGCCCGCCTGCTCCTCCGGCGTACTGTTCCGGGCGATCAGCACCAGGCCGCCGGCACTGATCACGATGGGCACGGCCAGGGCGCCCAGCCAGTGCACGCCGAGCGCCGACGCCGTGAACAGCACCACCAGCAGCGCTGAGCACAGCGCGGCGGCGTAAGCGATACCGCGGCGGTCCGCGAGGGCGGCCGGCGCGATCGGCCGCGGGGCGTCACCGGCCGGTAGCACGAGCCAGCCCACCACGTAGACCACCAGACCGAAGCCGCTCAGGAGCGCCGTCAGCACGAACGCAAGCCGGACGATCGTCACGTCGACGCCGGTCCAGGCCGAGAGCCCGGCCGCGACGCCGCCGAGCATGCGATCGTCGGTCGAGCGGCGCGGCGGCCCCTTGCGGGCGGGACCCCGCCAGCGGCCGTGTCGGCGCCGGCCGCGCCAGTGCTCCCACTGGGGCGGCGCCGGGCGATGGTCCGTGCTCACTCCTCGATGATGCCCGTGATCCGGCTCGGGCCGCATCCGGATCAACCCCGATCCGACCCGGAAGGATCAGGGATCGTTCCGGGCTGATCCCGATTGGCAGCCGGCTCGCGCCACCCGACGCTGGGGCCATGGATACGACAACCCCCAACCCCCAGGACGGCTGGCGTGCTCGGGTGCTCCAGCGCCCGGTGATGGACCGGATGCTCGCCGGCGTCGCGGTCGGCGTCGCCGACTACCTCGAGGTCGACGTCACGTTGGTCCGCATCGCCCTCGTCGCCCTGACCTTCGTCGGTGGCGCCGGAATCCCGCTGTACGTCGCCGGCTGGCTGCTGATCCCCGAGGAGGGAACCGACCGCTCGATCGCGGCCGACTTCTTCGGCCGCCCGCCGCGCCCTACGACGACGAGCTGAAAGCGAGGAGACCGATGACCCCGACAAGCGGGCCACCCTGGATGCGCGGGCCGGCCGGCCGGCGCGGCTACCGCACCAGCGCCGGCGACCTGAGAGTCTCCGACGCCGAGCGGACCGAGGTCGCCGACCGGCTCTCGCGGCACTACGCCGACGGCCGGCTCGACCAGGCGGAGTTCAACGAGCGGCTCGAGCAGGCGATGTCGGCCAAGACGCAGTCCGACCTGGGCGGGCTGTTCTTCGATCTGCCTCCGGTCGACGAGTCCGGCAAGACCGTGTCAGCGCGGCCGCCCCGCCGCTCGCACCCGCTCGTGCACTACGTGCTGTTCGCGCTGCTCCTCGTCGTGCTCGTGAGCCTCGTCATCCACCTGGTGTTCTGGCCCTTCCACCACGGTCTGCTGCTGATCGCGGTCATCGTCGCGGTGCTGCTCCTGCGCCACGACCTCCGGCGCCGGCGCCACTGGTGATGCAGCCGGCGGATCAGACCAGCTCGAACCGCTTGCTGGTCGCCGACGATCCCCGGCTGTAGCTCGTGGACTTGGCCACCAGGTGGATGCGCAACAACAGGTGCTTGGGTGGCCGGGCGGAGGGATAGATGTTCAGCCCGCCCAGCGGCTCCGACGCGGTGCCGACAGCGACGGTGTACCAGCGACCCTTGTGCCAGGCCTGGACCTTGTAGCTCGCCGGTCGGCCACCGAGCAGCGGAAGGGTGGTGAACTCCACCCCGATCTGCCGGAACTTCCGGTAGACCGCGATCCCGTGGTGCATCGTGTGCTTGCCGGTAAAGCGCACCACGGTCTTCGAGTACACGACGTACTTCGCCGACACCGACGACGGGTAGGTCGACGCCGTACCCGGCACGATGGCCGTCACGCTGCCGCTGTAGAACGGCTGGAACGTGAGCCGGGCGACGCCCGACCTCGTGTCGACGACTCCGGCCGACACGAGCTGACCGGCCTCGGTCATCGTGAAGTTCACCGGTACGCCGTTCGACCCCGGGACCAGCGCAACGACGGTGCGATCCTTGCGGTAGCTGTGCACAGCAGGAATCTCGATCGAGACGGCCGTCTTCTTCGGCGCGATCGTGCTCGAGAAGAAGTAGATGCCCGGCAGGCCCTGACGGACCACGAGGCCGTAGACATGAGAACCGTCTGACGAGAAGGTCAGCGTCTGCGGGATCACGTGATCGTCGCTCGCGTTCGGTGTCCAGGTCTCCGGGAACGGCGAGGTCGTGTAGCGCTCCCACAGCACGGACTTGCTGGTGGCGCCGTAGAGGATGGCAGCGGCGGCGCCCGAGTCGAAACCGCCGGCGACGTAGTTGCCGTTCGGATCGGTGGCGACCGCCTCCGGGTAGGCGACGCCGGTGTAGGTCGCCGTCTGGTTCATGGTGGTCGCGTCGTACGCGGTGATCTGGTACGGCGCCGCCGACGTCACGAGTACGTCGTCCCCGTCGGCGGTAAACGCAAGGTCGCGGGGAGCCGTCTCGATGGACGCACTCGCCAGCTCGCTCACCGAGCCGTCAGCCGCCGCGGTGTATGTCGTCACCGCGTTGACCGCGTCGACGACGGCAAGCGTCGAGCCGCTTCCACGGACCAGCAGGCCACCGTAGTTGCCGGTCAGAGCTGGGAACGGCGTGCCGCCGGTGGCGGGGTCGACGCTCGACACCCCACCGCTGGAGTCACAGCCGTACGAGTAGAAGAGCCGGCCGCCGGCCAGCGCCAGGCTGGCCGGGCACGCGTCGACGGAGTACCGCGCGG
>Ga0335074_10002684_pt1 | contig 24215 bp, 21 predicted proteins | sample Lox_Sample_23_FD_206715 | JGI IMG/M metagenome (GOLD analysis project Ga0335074, IMG submission 206715) | Soil microbial communities from Loxahatchee National Wildlife Refuge, Florida, United States - Lox_Sample_2.3 | ecosystem: Environmental > Terrestrial > Soil > Wetlands | place: USA... | reverse complement strand
TCGGCAGTGCTTCTAGCAGCCGCGTCAGCTGGGCGTCGTCCTCGGCTCGCCACAGGCCCAGCGTGTGCCAGGCGTCCTGGTCGGACGGCAGCGCCCAGAGCCGGGTCAGGTGACCCTGCTCACCGAGCTGATGCGCGCTGCGCGCCTCTCCGCGCGTGGCCTCTTCCACGACTTCGGCCGGAGTGCCGTCGGGGAAGACGACGGTCAACACCGTCAGGTACTCCGTCCCCGGCGGGCGTTCCCCGGCCGCCCGGTCACCCGGCGCGCCGGGGTCGTTGGGATGCGGTCCCAGCGCGGTGACTTCGTCGGTCCGCCACACGCGCAGCGGCATCGACGCGAGGACTCGCTCCAGCTCGTCGCCGTCGGCGGCGGCGAACAGGCCGAGCGTGCGCCACTCGCCAGGCGCGAGCGGCGGCCGCCAGAGCCGGAGCACGTGCCCTTGCGCAGCGAGCTCGCGCGTATGGGCGGCTTCGCGCGCGCGGACGTCGGCGACGGCTTCGTCAGCTGTCCCTGCTGGGACGTGAGTGGTCATGGTGACGAGGTACTCCATCATGCTCCTTGACGGGTGAGCAGGTCGATGAGTGCGGCCACCATTTCCAGGTTGGGTGCGGGCACGCCGGTGAGACGGGCCAGCTCGACGGGGGCTTTGAGCAGGGTGTCCGACTCCAGGGGCTTGCCCGCCTCATAGTCCATCAGCATCGAGGTCTTGTGGTCGCCCACCTTCGCGGCGCCTTCGAAGCGGCGCTCGATCGAGATCTTGGGCGGGCTGCCGAGGCTGGCGGCGATCTCGGCGGTCTCCCGCATCATGGCCAGCACCAGCTCACGCGTGCCCAGGTGGCTGGCGATCTCGCCCATCGTCGCTCGGGTCAGGACGCTGATCGGGTTGAAGGCCACGTTGCCGAGCAGCTTGAGCCAGATGTCGGAGCGCAGGTTCTTCTCGACGGGGCACTTCAGGCCGCCCGCGGTCATCGCCTGGCTGAACGCGGTACAGCGGCCCGAGATCGTGCCGTCGGGCTCCCCGATAGAGAACCTGGTGCCCTCAACGTGCCGGATCACCCCGGGAGACTCGATCTCGGTCGAGCTGTAGACCACGCAGCCGATGGCGTGCGCGGGCGGGATCACAGCGGAGACCGCGCCGCCCGGGTCGACCGCCTCGACGCGGCGGCCCTGATAGGGGCCGGGCAGGCCGTGGAAGTACCACCACGGGATGCCGTTCTGCGCGGCGACGACGCCGGTGCCGGGTCCCAGCAGCGGTTTCAGCAACGGGCTCGCGTCGGCGTAGCTGTACGCCTTCAAGCCGAGGAACACGATGTCGACAGGGCCGATCTCGCCGGGATCGGCTGTGGCATGGGGCTTCGCGTGGAAGTCGCCGCGCGGGCTGAGCACCGTGACACCGCGCTCCCGCATGGCCTCCAGGTGCTCGCCGCGCGCGATCAGGTGGACCTCCGCGCCGCCGCGGTCCAGCGCCGCGCCGACGTACGCGCCGATCGCCCCGGCGCCGACGACCGCGACCTTCACTGCGCCACCAGCCCGGCCAGGTTGCGCCGCTGCACCTTGCCCGTCGGTCCCTTCGGGATCTCCGGCAGGATCGTCACCAGGGCCGGGCGCTTGAAGGCGGCCAGGCGATCCGCGCAGTGCGCGGTGAGCTCCTTAGGAGTGACCTCTCCCTGGAGCACGACGACGGCGCCCACTTGCTCGCCGTACTTCTCGTCGGGCATCGGGTACACCGCGGCCTCGGCGACCGCCGGATGGCTGAGCAGCGCCTCCTCGACCTCGTAGGGCGAGATCTTCTCTCCTGCCCGGTTGATGAGCTCCTTCACCCGGCCTACCAGCGTGAGGTAGCCATCCGCGCTGAGCTTGCCGACGTCGCCGGTGCGGAACCAGCCGTCGCGGAACGAGGCGGCGGTCGCCGCCTGGTTGTCGAGGTACTGGTCGACGACGGACGGGCCGCGCACCGCTACCTCGCCGTCCTCCCCGGCGCGCACCGGCCGCCAGTCATTGTCGAGCGGGGTGATCTCGACGCCGGTCGCCCGGCCGACCGTGCCCGGCCGGCGCTCGGCGGGCGGCAGCGGGTTCGAGGACATCTGGTGGGCCGCTTCCGTCATCCCGTACGCCTCCACGAGCGGGGCACCGATCGCATCCTCGTAGCGCCGCCACAGCACCGTGGGCAGCGGCGCCGAGCAGGAGCGGACGAACCTGAGGTCGTGTCTTGGCGTCTCGGGCAGTTCGAGGGCCCGCGTGAGCAGCCGCGCGTGGATGGTCGGGACCGCCGTGTACCAGGTCACGCCGTGGCTGGCGACGTCGTCCCAGAACGTGGACGGCCGGAACCGCGGCAGCACGACGGTGCCGCCAGTCGACAGCGTGGCCAGCACCGTGGCGACCAGGCCGTGCACGTGGAACAGCGGCATGACACACATCGTCACGTCGTCGCCGTGCAGCCCGTAGCCCTGTGCGATCACGCCTGTGGACGCGATGAGGTTTCGCTGCCGGATCGGCACGGTCTTCGGCTTGCTGGTGGTGCCGCTGGTGTGCAGCAGCAGCGCCAGCGCGCCGGGGCCGCCGGCATCCCCGGCCGGCTCGCCGGCCTCGTCGTCAACCCGCAGGAGGGCGTCCCGCAGGCTCATCGGGCTGGCGGCTACCTGGGTCTCGGCGGCGGCCGTCGCGGCCGCGGCTGAGCCGTCGTGCAGCAGCCGGGTGACGCGCAGGTCATCCAGCTCAGCGGTCATCTCGGCGACCCCGAGCGCGGGGTTCAGCGGCGCCGCCGCCGCACCGCGGGCGGCGACCGCCAGGAAGGCGATGACCAGCGCCGGGCCGTTGGCCGCGACCAGCGCGACTCGGTCGCCTTCCCGCACGCCGAGCGCGGCCAGCCGCCCGGCGGCCCGGTCCAGCGCGCGTTGCAGTGCGGCGTAAGAAAGCGATGCTCCGGACCCGGGGACCACCAGGGCGGGGTGATCGTCGGACCGCGTGACCAGCTGGCGGAGGGTGGGGGGCGTGGTGACGGTCATGCCCCTGTTTCTCCCCACCTCCGTCCGGTGGATGCGCGGGAGCGGCTATCTCGGGTGATGTCATCAACTGACATCACGTGATAGCCTGATGGCAGCGACTGACATCAGGTCTATACGGGAGGTTATCGCATGCGCGTCTTCGTTACCGGAGCGTCCGGCTGGGTCGGGTCCGCCGTCGTTCCCGAGCTCATCGAGGCCGGCCACGAGGTCACCGGCCTCGCCAGGTCCGCCGCCTCGGCCGACGCCCTGACCGCGGCGGGCGCGCGGGTGCGCCGCGGGTCCCTCGACGACATCGACAGCCTCCGCGCTGGCGCGGCCGACGCGGACGGGGTCATCCACCTGGCCTTCAAGCATGACTTCGGCGACTTCGCCGCCGCCGGCGCGGCCGACCTGAACGCCGTCCAGGCGATGGGCGACGTCCTGGCCGGATCGGGCAGGCCATTGGTGATCGCGTCGGGGACGCTCATGCTCGCGATGATCGCGCCGGGGCGGCTGGGCACCGAGGACATCGTGGCCGGCCCGGAACTGGCCACCGCCCCGCGGGTCGGGTCGGAGCTCGCGGTGCTCGCCATGCCGGAACGCGGGGTGCGCACCTCCATCGTCCGCCTGTCGCCCACCGTGCACGGCGACGGTGACCATGGCTTCGTTCCGCGCCTCATCGACATCGCCCGCGACAAGGGCGTCGCGGCCTACGTGGGCGACGGGGCCAACCGCTGGCCGGCGGTGCACCGGCTGGACGCGGCGCGGCTGTTCCGGCTGGCGCTGGAGAGGGCGCCGGCGGGGTCGGTGCTGCACGCCGCCGGCGATCCCGGCATCCCGTTCCTGGAGATCGCGGGCGCCATCGGCGGGCAGCTGGGCGTCCCCGCGACCAGCATCCCGGCAGCCGAGGCGGACGGGCACTTCGGCTTCCTAGGCGCCTTCGTCCAGCTCGACAATCCCACGTCAGCCGGGCTGACGCGGCAGCGCACGGGGTGGCAGCCGACACATCCTGGGCTGATCGCCGACCTCGAGGAGGGGCACTACTTCGCGGCCGGGTCGCGCTCGAAGTACTAGCTCGAAGTACTAGGGGTGCGGGGTACCGCGCGGCCGCGGGTGATCTCCGCGATCGCCGCCCAGTCCAGGTCCTCGCCGAGCTCCGCGATCGAGGTCTCGAAGATCTCCCGCAGCAGCGGGCCGGTCGGCAGCTCGACGCCGGCGTCCGCGGCGGCCTGGACGGCGAGCATCACGTCCTTCAGGCCGAGAACCGTCGTGAACCCGGGCGGCGTGTAGCTGCCGCGCGCGATGGCGTCACCGTAGCCGCCGTAGATCACGCCAGGGAAGATGCTGTCGTTGATCATCTGGATGAACTGACCGGTGTCCAGGCCGTACCGCTCGAGCAGCGTGATCGACTCCGCGAGCGCTTGCAGAGCGTGGGCGATCAGGAAGTTCACCGCGATCTTGGCCACGTTCGCCGCCGGCGCGGCGCTGCCGTACTGCCAGACCCGGCGGCCCATGACCTCGAGCATCGGCATCGACGCATCCACCGCCTCCGGCGTGCCCGCGGCCAGGATCGTGAGCGCGCCGGCGGCGGCCGCGTTCGGCCGCCCGATCACGGGGGCAGAGACGTAGCCGTACCCGGCCTCCGCGGCGTGCGCGGCGAACTCGCCGGCTGCCCGCGCGCTGATCGTCGCGTGGTTCACGTGGCTGAAGCCGGGCGGCGCCGCGCTCAGCAGCCCTGGCGACAGGACCGCGCGCACCACGTCCTCGTTAGCGAGCATCGAGAACAGGTGGCCGGCGGCGACCGCCTCCTCTGGCGAGTCCGCCCGGGTCGCGCCGTCGGCTACCAGCTCGTCAACGTGGGCGGCCGTCCTGCTCCACACCGTGACGTCGTAGCCGGCCTCGACAAGCCTGCGAGCCATGGCCGAGCCCATGTGCCCGAGCCCGATGAAACCGACCCGCTTGCGGTCCGGGTTGCCGATGTCGGCCGCTTCGGTCATGCGTGAGCTCCCTACGGTCATCTCGGAAGCCCGGTCCTGCCGGGGCACCGGGCTGCCTCTAGGGTGGCACGCCGGCCACTTTTCCGCTTTCAGAGGCCCGCGCTTATTCTTTTCTTAACTGCCGTACGTAGCGTAGAGGTCATGGGTCGCGAGCCTGCTGGTGCCGAGGACGCCGGACCGCGTCCGCCCGGTGCTAGCGGATCGCGCCGCCGACTCGCCGCCGGGCTGGCTGTCGTGGTCGCGCTGCTCCTGGTGATCGCGGTGCTGGCGACCTGGCTGGCGCGGACGCCTGCCGCCCCGCCCGCCGCGGCGGCGACGCCGCAGCCGGCCCCGACGGCGGCGCCCACCCTGACCGTGCCCGCCATCTACCAGCGGGTCACTCCGTCCGTGGTGCTCGTCCAAACCAGCCGCAAGCTCGGGACCGGGGTCATCGTGGCCGACAACGGCACGATCCTGACCGCCAACCACGTCATCGCCGGCAACGGGGCCATCACCGTCACCTTCGCCGACGGCACCACGACGGCGGCGTCCGTCGCCGCCGCCAATCCCAAGATGGACATCGCCGAGCTCGTCCCCGCGAAGCTGCCCAAGGTCGTCGTGCCGGCCAACCTGGGCGGGGACGCCGAGGTGGGCGCGCCGGTCGTGGCCATCGGCAACCCGCTCGGCCTGACCGACAGCGTGTCCTCCGGCGTGATCTCCGGTCTCGACAGGACCGCGGACACCGACGTCGGGAAGTTCTCCGGGCTCATCCAGTTCGACGCGTCGGTCAACCCGGGCAGCTCAGGCGGCCCGCTGCTGGACGCGCATGGTCTTGTCATAGGCATCGTCGTCTCCATCGCCGTCCCCGACGGCGAGGACGCGTTCGCCGGCATCGGGTTCGCCGTGCCCATCGGCACCGCGCTCGGTGGCGGCGGCTCAGGCCAAGGAAAGGGGCCGCAGATATGACCGACCCAACGCCCGCCAGCCAGCCGCCCGCCAGCAGGCCGTCCGCCAACCCGCTGCAACCGGTGCTCTTCGAGGTCAAGCGCACCATCGTCGGCCAGGACGTGCTGCTCGAGCGCATGGCGGTCGCGCTGCTGTCCGGCGGGCACCTGCTCGTAGAGGGCGTCCCCGGGCTGGCCAAGACGCTATCGGTCAAGTCGCTCGCCGCGGCGGTCGGCGGCGAGTTCCAGCGCATCCAGTTCACGCCCGACCTGGTGCCCGCCGACCTGACAGGAACGCGGGTCTACCACCAGCACACCGGGGAGTTTCACACCCAGCTCGGGCCGGTCTTCACGAACCTGCTGCTCGCCGACGAGATCAACCGCGCGCCTGCCAAGGTGCAAAGCGCCCTGCTCGAGGTCATGCAGGAGCACCAGGTCACGATCGGCCGCGAGACCTACCCGGTGCCCGAGCCGTTCCTCGTCATGGCGACGCAGAACCCGATCGAGTCGGAAGGCACCTACCCGCTGCCCGAGGCGCAGGTCGACCGGTTCATGATGAAGGTCGTCATCGGCTATCCGAGCGCCCACGAGGAACACGCGATCGTCGACCGCTCGCTGCGCCTCGCCGAGCCGGTGCGGGCGATGCTCAGCCCGGCGGACCTGATCGTCATGCAGGAACGGGTGCGCGACATCTACGTCGATCCCGCCGTGGTCGACTACGCCGTGCGGCTGGTGACCGCCACCCGGCTGCCGCTGAACGCGGGGCTCGACCTGAAGCGGTACATCAGCTACGGAGCCAGCCCGCGCGCCTCGATCGCGCTGGTGACCGGCGCCCGCGCGCTGGCGTTCACCCGTGGCCGCGCTTACGCGCTGCCCGCCGACGTCGGCGAGATCGCCCTCGACGTGCTCCGGCACCGCATCGTGCTGTCGTATGAGGCGCTCGCCGACGACGTCAGCGCCGACGCGCTCATCACGCAGGTGCTCGACGCCGTCGCCGTGCCCGAGGTCGTCCTGAGCGGCCGCTGATGGCCACCCAGTCCGCGCGGTCTCCGCGAGCCGCTCAGGAACGGCTGCTGCTCCGGCTGGAATGGCGGGTCGTCCGCCGCCTCGACGGACGGCTGGCAGGCGGCTACCGCACCGCGCACAGGGGAACGGGAACAGACCTCGCCGGCCTGCGCGAGTACGTCGAGGGCGACGACGCCAGGCACATCGACTGGAACGTCACCGCCCGGCTGAACGAGCCGCAGCTTCGCGTGTTCAACGAGGACCGCGAGCTCACGGTCTGGCTGGTGCTGGACAGGTCCGCGTCGATGACGGTCGGCGTGCCCGGCCGCGGCAAGCACGACGTGGTCAGCGAGCTCGCCCTGGTCCTCGCCCGGCTGTTCGGCCGGGGCGGGAACCGGGTCGGCGCGCTGCTCTACGACCTGCCCGGTCACCAGGTGCGCACCGTGCCGCCGGGTACCGGGCGCAGGCACGCGCTGCGCATCGGCGCCGAGCTCGCCAGGACCGAGCGGGTCAGGAAGGGCGGCAACGGCCGGCGGGGCGGCACGACCGACCTCGCCGCGATGCTCGACGCGGTCGCCAAGCTCGCCAAGCGGCGCGCCCTCATCGTGGTCATCTCCGACCTCATCGGCGACGGCGACTGGGAACGGTCGCTGCTGCGCCTGGTGCCGCGGCACGAGGTCGTCGCGCTGCGCGTCATCGACGCGGCCGACGACGAACTACCCGACGCCGGCCTCATCGTCGTCGAAGACGCCGAGACCGGTGAGCAGCTCGTCGTCGACTCCGGCGACCCGCTGCTGCGGGCGCGGGTGCGCGCGGGCGCCGAGGAGCGCGATGCCCGCCTCGCCGCTGGGATGCGCAGGGCCGCGGTGCCGCTGCACCGGATCGACACGAGCGCCGACCTGGCCACGGCGCTCATCGAGGTCGTCGCGAGCACCAGGCGCAGGCGCGCATGAGCTTCGCCGATCCCGTGCTGCTCGCCGTCGGCCTGCTCGTGGCGGCGGCCCTGGCGTGGGCCGCGGTCGTCGCCGGGCGGCGGCGGTCCGCCGCCCTCGCGGCAGCCGGGGTCGCGGCAGCCGGCCGCGGCCGCGGCCGGACGGCGGGCGTGTGGTGCACGATCGCGGGCGTCGCCGTGCTGGCGATCGCCGTCGCAGGCCCGGCGGCATCCGTCCCGGTGTCGCACGCCTCCGGCACCGTCATCCTCGCGATGGACGTCTCGGGCAGCATGGCCGCGACCGACGTGCCGCCTGACCGTCTCGACGCGGCCAAGCAGGCGGCGGTGTCGTTCATCAACGTGCAGCCGCCCAGCGTGGACATCGGCGTCGTCGCGTTCCAGCAGGGCGGGCTCGAGGCGGCGCTGCCCACCGCCGATCACTCGACCGTGACGGCCGCGGTCCGCAGGCTGGCGCCCGGCGGCGGCACGTCGCTCGGCGACGCCATCCTCGCCTCGCTGTCCGCGATCACGCACAAGACCGTCGTCCTCGGGCGTAACGGCAGCGTCCCGGCGATCGGCTACTGGCCGTCGGCCACGATCGTGCTGTTCTCCGATGGGCAGGACGCGTCCGGCGGCGGCACGAGCGCCGCCACGGCCGCCGCCGTCGCCCAGAAGGCCGGCGTGCACGTCGACACCGTCGGGGTCGGCACCGCCGCGGGCGCCACCGTCGACGTGGAGGGCTATCACCTGTTCACCGCGCTCGACGAAGCCACGCTCAAGTCGATCTCGGAGGCCACCGGCGGCGCGTACCACCCGGCGTCGGACGCGAGCCAGCTGAACGGGATCGCCTCGTCGATCAACCTCAGGCTCACCGTCACCAACCAGCCGCTGCCGCTGGCCGGCGCGTTCATCGCGCTGGCCCTCGCGCTGCTCGTCGCGGGCGCCGTGCTCACCGTGGCCAGGACGGGGCGGGTGGTCTGAATGTCCTTCTCCTGGCCGTGGGCGCTGCTGTCGCTCCTCGTCATCCCGCTGGTGGTCGCCGTCTGGTGGCTGACCAGGCGCAGGCGCAGGCGCGCAGCGGTCCGGGTCACGTCGATCGCGCTCGTCGCCGCGGCGGTGCCTGGCCGGTCGCGCTGGCGGCGGCGCGTCCCCGCGGGGCTGCTGGCGGCGGGTCTCGCCGTGCTTGCGATCGGCGCCGCCCGCCCGCAGGCGACTGTGCCCGTCGCGTCGTCGAACGCGACGATCATGCTTGCGCTGGACGTCTCGGGCTCCATGTGCTCGACAGACGTGAAGCCGAACCGGATTACCGCAGCCGAGAACTCCGCGGGCGCCTTCATCAGGTCCCAGGCGGGCGGCCCGCGCATCGGCCTCGTCGTCTTCGCGAGCACTGCCGTCGTGCTCGTCCCGCCGACCACGAACACGCAGCAGCTGCTCGGCGCGCTCGCCGGCCTCACCACCGACGACGGCACGGCGATCGGCGAGGGCATCCTGACATCGCTCGACGCCATCGCGCAGGTGGACCCGTCGGTCGCGCCGACCGGCGCGACCGTCACCCGTAACCGGAACGCCGGCTACGCGGACGACGTGGTCGTCGTGCTCACCGACGGCTCGAACAACCGGGGCGTCGACCCGCAAACCGCCGCGAAGGAGGCCGCCGCGCGCGGCGTGCGCGTCTTCACGATCGGCTACGGCACGGACAACCCGGCGCCGCTGGAGTGCGGCTCCGGGCAGTTCGGCGGCTTCGGCGGCGGGGGTGGCGGCTTCGGCGGCGGGGGTGCCGGTTTCGGCGGGGCGGGCAACCCGTTCGAGGCCGACTACGGCGCGCTGATGCAGATCTCCCGGACCACCGGCGGCTCGTTCTACCGCGCGCAAGACGCCGGGCAGCTCAGCAGTGCCCTCAACCACCTGCCCGCGGCCTTCACGATTGTTCACAAGCACCTCGACCTGGCCTCCTGGTTCGCCGGCGCCGGCGGCCTGCTCATCGCCGCCGCGGTAGCCCTTTCGCTGTGGTGGAACCGGATCCGGCGCGCGCGTCCCGGGATTGGCCCGGCCCGGCCCACCCCGATCCGGCCCTGATCCGGCCTACCCTGATCCGCCCGGCTCTGGTTCACTTCTGTTCCGTGCAGAGCATCGATGAGTTCGTCAGCGGGCAGCTGGCCGCCTGGGAGGTCCCGGGCTGCGCCGTCGCCGCCGTCCAGGACGGGGACGTCGTCCTGGCCGCCGGCTGGGGCCACCGTGACCAGGCGGCGGAAACGCCGGTCACCAAGGACACGCTGTTCGCCATCGGCTCGGTCACGAAGGCGTTCACCGTCGCGGCGGTCGGCGCCCTCGTCGACGAGGGCCTCCTCGAGTGGGAGCGCCCGCTCCAGGACTACCTGCCTGGCCTGCGGCTGGACGATCCCGTGGTGACCGGCCGGGTGACCATCACCGACCTGCTGGCGCACCGGTCCGGGCTGCCCCGGCACGACCTGACCTGGCTCGGCCACCCGGACCGGTCCCGCGCCGACCTGGTCCGCCGGCTGCGGTTCCTGCCGCTCAGCCGGGACCTTCGCCAGCAGTTCCAGTACTGCAACCTCGGCTACATGGTGGCCGGGCACCTCGTGGAGGCGCTGTCCGGCGTGCCCTGGGAGGAGTTCGTGCGGTCCCGGCTGCTGACGCCGCTCGGGATGGGCCGCTCGAACCTGTCGGTCGGCGAGATGCTCGCCGACCCGGACCACGCCACCGCCTACGAGCGCCGCTCCGGTGTCGTGGTCCCGGTGCCAGCCCGGCCGGTGACCGCCCTCGCGCCCGCGGGCGCCATCAACTCCTGCGCCACCGTGGCGCTGCAGCACACCCCGCACACGCTGATACCCGAGGACCCGACCTTTCCCGCGACGACCCGGCACGCCTACGGGCTGGGCTGGCTCATCGGCCGGTACCGCGAGCACCGGCTCGTCGAGCACGGCGGCAGCATCGACGGGTTCCAGACCGAGTGCATGCTGCTGCCCGACGACGGCATCGGCGTCATCGCGGCGACCAACACCTCGTCGAGCGCCATGGCGCCGGTCGTCGCCTACCGCGTGCTCGACGAGCTCCTCGGGCTGGAGCCGCTGGACTGGTTCGGGGACTTCAAGCCGCGCTTCGACGCCGCCGTGGGCGGGATGCGCGAGGCCCGCGGCGTCCGCCGGGTCGTCGCCGGCGCGCCGCTGCCCAGGCCGCTGGCCGCCTACGCCGGCGACTACGAGCATCCCGGCTACGGGGTGCTCAGCATCACCGCCGACGGGGAAACCCTGCGGCCCCGGCTCGGCACGCTGGACCTGAGCATGGCTCACCGGCACTACGAGACGTTCGACCTCGAATGGCACGAGCTCGGCGACCAGTCGCACATCTTCCCGCTCATGTTCCTGTCCGACGCCGACGGCGACATCACGGGCCTCACCGTCCCGTTCGAGCCGTCCGTCGACGCGCTGCGGTTCAGCCGGCTGCCCGGCGCCCCGGCCAGGGATCCCGAGGTCCTCAGCCGGCTGTCCGGCACGTACGCGATGGGTCCCGTCGAGATCGTGGTCGCCTTGCAGGGTGACCACGTGCTGACCGTGGCCGCCCCCGGCACCCCGCCGCTGGAACTCGAGCCCGGCCACGGCCTGCGCTTCGGCGTCAAGAGCCAGCCGGCCATCACCGTCGAGTTCGAGCTCGACGACACCGGCGCCGTCACGCGCCTGGTCGCCCAGCCGCTAGGCATATTCCTCCCGAAGCCGTTAGCCTAGAACGAGCATTCGAGGCTGGCGACAGGGGAGGGTGAGCGCGGCGAAACAGCGGGCGAGCAAAGGGGCGAAGAAGCTGGAGCGGCTGCGGGCGCGGCAGGAGGTTCAGCTCGCGGCCGCGCTGCGGCGCGCCGACCGGCCGATGGCGGACGCCTGGTGGGTCATGCTCGGCGCCCGGGGACTGCTGCCCGCCGTTTTCTCTGTGGTCACCGGCGTGCTGGTGGCGGCGGTCCAGCACCGCGCCAGCCTCGCGGCGCCGCTGGCCGTCGTCGGCGTCGTGTTCATCCTCATGCAGGTCCTCGGGCCGCTGCACACCGCGCTGTCCGCCAACCTCGGCGACCGGACCGCCGCCTGGCTGTACGACGAGCTGACCGGCGCCTGCGCCGCCGTGCCGGGCATCGGCCACCTGGAAGACCCCGAGCTCGCCAAAGACCTCCAGGTGGCCAGGGACTTCGACCGCGGCATGACCGCTCCCCCGCTGTCCACCTCGCTGGACTTTATCGCCGGCGGCCTGGTGGAGATGGTGGCGGGCATCGCCCAGGCCTGCGTGCTGTTCGGCTTCGCCTGGTGGGCGCCGCCGGTGCTGGCCGGCGGCTGGCTTTCCACGCACTGGCTGCTGCGCGAGAGCGCCGTCTGGAAGGACCGCAACACCGACGAGGTGCGGCAGGCGCAGCGGGACGCCGACTACGCCTTCCGGCTGGCCGTCGACCCGCCGGCCGCCAAGGAGGTGCGGATCTTCGGGCTGCCCGACTGGGTGCTGGAGCGTTTCCTCATCAGCCGGCGCCACCTGCACCGGCTGCAGTACGAGGCGACCCGGATGCGCGAGCGCTCGGTGCTCGCCAGCCTGGCGATCGCGGCGGCGGCCAACGGGCTCGTGCTGTGGATGCTGGGGTCGGCCGCGCTGGACCACCGGCTCTCGCTCGGCGCGCTCGTCGCGTACGCGTCGGCGGCCGCCGGCGCGTCCATGATCGCGTTCGGCGGGCTGAACTGGGCGCTGGACGGCGCCGCGGCGCCGGTCGCGGCGGTCGCCCGGCTGAAGGCCGCGATGAGCACGGCCGGCACGATCACGGAGCGCGGCCACAGCCCAGCCGACGGCCTGCCGCAACGCAGCATCGCGTTCCGCGACGTGACCTTCGCCTACCCGGCCGCCCCCGGCCGCCCCGTGCTGCGGAACTTCAGCCTGGAGATCCCCGCGGGCAGCTCGCTCGCCATCGTCGGCCAGAACGGAGCGGGCAAGACCACCCTCGCCAAGCTGCTGTGCCGGCTGTACGACCCGCAGTCGGGCGCGATCGAGGCCGACGGCACCGACCTGCGGGACCTGGACCTGGAGGCGTGGCGGCGGCGGGTCACCGCCGTGTTCCAGGACTTCACGCGGTTCGAGCTGACACTCAGGGAGAACGTCGTCCCGCGGCAGACCGCGAACGGACGTGGCCCCGAGGCGCTGGATGACGCGATCAGGGCGGCCCTGGACGAGGCAGGCGTGACCGACCTGGCCGGCCTGGACACGCCGCTGGCCAAGGGCTACGCGGGCGGCACCGACCTGTCGGGCGGCCAGTGGCAGCGCGTCGCCCTCGCCAGGGCGCTGGCCTCCGTCCGGCTCGGCGCCGGCCTCGTGCTGCTCGACGAGCCGACGGCGCAACTCGACGTGCGCGGCGAGATGGAGATCTTCGAGCGGATCCTGGCCGCCACCAGGCAGTGCACGACCATCCTCATCTCGCACCGGTTCTCCACCGTCCGGCACGCCGACCGGATCGCGGTCGTCGAGGACGGGAACGTCGTCGAGCTCGGCAGCCACGACGAGCTGATGCGACTGCGCGGCCGCTACTGGCGGATGTTCTCGCTGCAGGCGCAGCGGTTCGCCGCCGGGGCGCCCGAGGAAGGCGAGGAGGAGGTGACGTTCGATGTCCTCTCATGAGCGGCTGCGCAGGTCCCCGGGCGCTCGGGACGAGCTGCCGCCCGGGCTCGCGTCCATGTGGCGGCTGTGCCGTCTCGGGTTTCACTACGAGCCGGCGCTGATGGGCACCGCCTTCGTCCTCGCGCTGGCCGCGGCGCTGCCCGACGCGCTGCTCGCGGTCTGGTTCGCGCTGCTCGGCAAGGGCCTGCTCGAGAACAGCCCCGGCCTGCTGTGGTTCGCGATCGGGGCGCTCGCGGTCTCCGTGCTGGCGACCTGGCTGCTGCAGACCGTGTCCGCCAGGATCCAGCGGCGCTTCAGGGACAAGGTAACGATCGCCCTGGAGTCCCACGTGGCGCGGCTGCAGGCGACCATCGGCACGATCGCGCACCAGGAGCGGCCGGAATACCTGGACCGGCTGTACGTGCTGCGGGAGCAGATCTTCACCCTCGACCACATGTACTACTCGGTGTTCTCCACGGCGGGCTGGATCCTGCGGCTGGCCATCACCGTGGCGCTGCTCGCCACCGTGAACCCGGTGCTGATCCTGCTGGTGCTGTTCGCCGTCCCCACGGTCGCGGCCACCTCCTGGCGCCCGGTCGTCGAGCGCAGCGCGCAGGAACGCGGCGCGCAGGCCGACCGGCTCGCGCGGCACCTGTTCACGCTGTCCACCACCGCCTCGCCGGGCAAGGAACTCCGGGTGCTCGGCATCGGCCCCGCGCTGGCCCAGCGCCGCCGGGCGTCATGGGAAGACTGGTACGGCCCGGTCGGCGCCGCCAGGACACGGTCCGCGGCCTGGTACGCGGGCGGCTGGGCGATCTTCGGGCTCGGCTACACCGGGGCGATCGCCGGAGTCACCGCGGGGCCGCACGCGTCGGCCACGGCGGCGATCCTCGTGCTGACCGCCGGCGCGAGGCTGTCGTCCTACGTCGGCGCGACGGTCAGCGAGATCGGCTTCCTGCGCGGCACCTGGATGGACGGCGCCAGGCGGCTGGCCTGGCTCGAGGACTACGCCGCCGCCGTCGCGCAGGACGCCGACCTGCCCGCCCCCGGCAGCATCACCGACGGCATCAGGTTCGAGCACGTGACGTTCCGCTACCCGGGGTCCGACCGGGCCGCGCTGGACGACGTCGACCTGTTCCTCCCGGCCGGCGCCGTGGTCGCCGTCGTCGGCGAGAACGGCGCCGGCAAGACCACGCTGGTCAAGCTGCTCGCGAAGCTGTACGCCCCGTCCGCGGGCCGCATCCTCGTCGACGGCGCGGACCTGGCCCGCGTCGATTCCGCGCGGTGGCGGGAGAGGCTGGCCGGGGCGTTCCAGGACTTCTTCCGCTTCGAGTTCCTCGCCGGGCAGACGATCGGCGTCGGCGACCTGCCGCGGCTGGACGTGGAGCCCGCGGTCGTCGCCGCCACGGACCGCGCCGGGGCGCGGGACCTCGTCGACGGCCTGCCCGCCGGGCTGCGCACCCAGCTGGGGCCGACCTGGGCCGACGGCGTGGACGTCTCCTACGGCCAGTGGCAGAAGCTCGCGCTGGCCCGCGGCTTCATGCGCGACGAGCCGCTGCTGGTGGCGCTGGACGAGCCGACGGCCGCGCTCGACGCCGAGACCGAGCACCAGCTGTTCGAGCGCTACGCGAGCCGGGCGCGCGAGGCGCGGCGGAACGGCAGCGTGACGATCCTCGTGTCGCACCGGTTCAGCACCGTCCGGATGGCCGACCTCATCGTGGTCCTCGACGGTGCGCGGGTCGCGGAGACCGGCAGCCACGACGAGCTGCTGGCCAGGGGCGGCCGGTACGCCGAGCTGTACCAGATCCAGGCGCGCGCCTACCAGTGACACAAGCGTGAACCCGCCAGAGTCGCAACCGTACGTTCGGAAAAGACAAAAGCATCATCCCGAACGGACCTGTGGTGACTCCGCGACCTTCATGACCGCGTTTCGTCGATGCGGCGCTGGAGGTAGCGGCGCTCCGGAACGCTGGCGGCCAGGTCCAGGGCGCTGCGGTAGGCGGCGCGGGCTTCCGCCGCGCGGCCCATCCGGCGCAGCAGTTCGCCGCGGGTCGAGTGCCAGTACTGGTAGCCGTCGAGGTCGAGCGCGTCGACGATGGCGAGCGCGGCCGCGGGACCCTCGGCCTCGGCGACCGCCACCGCGCCGTTGAGCCGGACGACCGGCGAGCCGGTCACGTCGGCGAGTTCCCGGTACAGCACGGCGATCCGCGGCCAGTCGATCCAGTCCTCGGTCTGCAGCGCGGCGATGTTCGCCTGCAGGGCGTACGGGCCTTTCGTGCCGGCCGTGCGCGCGGCGAGCGCGCTGCCCGCCAGCAGCTGCTCCCAGTTCCACAGCGACCGGTCCTGGTCCGGCAGCAGCACGAGGTCGTCGCCGCGGAACCGCGCCGCCCGCCGCGAGTCGTGCAGCAGCATGAGCGCGAGCAGGCCGAGTACTTCCGGCTCGTCGGGCAGCAGGGCCGCGAGGATCTGGGCGAGGCGGATCGCCGCCGCGGCCAGGTCGGTCTCGCTCTCGCCGGCTGTCGCGGCCGGCCGGCCGTATCCCTCGTTGAAGATCAGGTAGAGGACGGCGAGGGCGGCACCGAGCCGTTCCGGCAGCATCCGGTCGGGCGGGACGCGGAACGGGATGCCCGCGGCCTTGATCTTGATCTTCGCCCGGGTGAGGCGGCGCTTCATCGTCTCGGCGGGGACCAGGAACGCGCGGGCGATCTGCTCGGTCGCCAATCCGGCGACGGCGCGCAGCGTCAGCGCGACCTGGGCCTCGGGGGCGAGTGCCGGGTGGCAGCACAGGAAGATCAGCTCGAGGCGCTCGTCGCGGAAGTCCCGCGCGGTGCCTGCGTGGTCCGGTTGCTGGTTCGCGCCTCGTTCGGTGGCTTCGAGCAGGCGCAGCTTGTCGGCGAGGACGCGATCCCGGCGGAGCCGGTCGATCGCCTTGCGGCGGGCCGTCGTCACCAGCCAGGCCGCCGGGTTGTCCGGCACGCCGTCCAGCGGCCAGCGCTGCGTGGCGACCGCGAACGCCTCCGCGGCGGCGTCCTCGGCGAGGTCGAAGTCGCCGAGGACGCCGATCAGCGAGGCCAGCACGCGGCCCCACTGTTCGCGGAAGATTTCTTCCATCGGGGCTGCCTCTATCAGCGCTGCCCGGTCAATCGCCCGGCAGGAGGGGCCTGATCTCGACCACGCCGCCGAACCGCAGGGCCGGGATGCGGGCGGCGATCTCGGCCGCCGCGTCCAGGTCATCGGCCTGGGCGAGGTAGAACCCGGCGAGGTACTCCTTGGTGTCGGCGAACGGCCCGTCGGTGACGAGCGGATGCCCGTCCCGCAGGCGCACCGTGGTCGCGGTCTCCGGCAGCTGCAGGCCGGCCCCGCCGGTGACCCCGGGGTCGTCCCGCAGCGCCCAGTACTCCCGGCCCAGCGCCTCGAGTTCTGCCGGGCTGAGCGCGTCCGTGTCGCCGACCTGGTTGTAGATCAGCAGGGCGTACTGCATGTCTGCTCCATCCTGTTGGTGAGCTGCTTCATGCATACCCGACGAACAGGATCCCGCACTGGGGACACCCGCTGGCGATCGCGGTCCGGCCGGCCTCAGGCGCGGCAGCCGGCCAGCGCCGGCTCAAGGTGCTGGCCGGTCTCCGGCTCGGGCAGCGGCTCCGGTGCCGGTGACGGCACGGGCAGCGGAGACTTGGCGGCCGACTCGGGCGCCTCGGGCGCCTCGGGCGGCGGGGACTGTCCGAGGCGGGCGAGGCAGGCGAGCGCGAAGCTCGCGACGAGCACGGCGGCCGCGGCGGCGATGCCGCCAAGCACGCCGGTCCGCGGCGTTTCGCCGAGGATCCCGATGCCGATGGCCGCGCTGGCGACCGGGACGACCGCGGAGATGATCGGCAGCGTGATCATGGGCCGGCCGGTCTGGTAGGCGCTCTGCGTCAGCAGCACGTTCGCCGCCCCGCTCACGACCAGCGCGTAGACGCTCCACGACGTGACGACCGCGACCAGGCCCTGGCTCGCGACGTGCGAGAACGCCAGCGTCACCACCGCCGAGCACGAATCAGCCAGCCCGGCCGCCACGGCCAGCAGGACCGCGCGACGGCGACCCTGCGAACGCAGGCCCGCGACGGCGCTCGCGACCGCGCCCGCCCCCGCCGCGGCGGCACCCAGGGCCGCCGCCGCCCCCAAGGCGTGGTGCGGCAGGCCGCTCGCGTGCCCGTGGCCAGCCGGCGAGGTCAGGACCAGGAACGCCGCGATAGCGGTGACAACCGTCAGTGCCGCGGCCCACGAAGCCCTGCTCAGCGGCCGGCCCGACCAGATGCGGACGATGACGACGGCGACAACCAGTTCGCCGGCCACCAGCATCTGCACGGTGGCCAGCGGTCCCGACCTGAGCGCGACGGCGTGCGCCGCGAACCCGCCGATCTGCGCGGCGATGCCCGCCACCCACAGGGGCTGCCGGGCCAGCAGGAGCAGCAGCCGCGGCCGTCCGGCCGCCGACTGCGGCGCTGTGGCCGCCTGCCGTTGCTCGATTGCCGCCCCCGCCCCGTAGAGCGCGGCCGCGGCCAGCGCGCTCACGATCATTACGATCATGACTCCACGCTAGAAGCGGCGCCTCCCGCGGCACCATCCGGGAAGTTCCCCATTCCGGCGTAGGGTTACCCCCCCTTACCCCGGAACGGGAGCTAGCCTCCCCGTGCCTTTTGCCCCGGTTTCAGCCGACTGTTTCAATCGTCGAGGCCGTCCCAGCCGGCTTCCTGCGGGTCGAGGGCCTCGGCGGTGACCGGCGCCGTTGCGGCGCTGTCCCCAGTCGGGGCCGACGACCACTGCTTGAGCTCTACCTGCGGGATCAGCCAGGTCGCCAGGAACGCGAGCGCGGCGATCGGGACCGCGACGAGGAAGACGGTCTGGATCGACTCGGCGTAGCCGGCGACCAGGCCCTCATGGACCACGGCGGGCAGGTGGCCGAGCAGCGCCGGCGTGATGTCCGCGCTGCTGAAGCCCGCAGGCAGGTGCAGCCCGTGCAGATGGCTGGCCAGGTTGCCGACGAGCACGTTCGAGAAGATCGCGCCGAAGATCGCGGTGCCGAACGAGCCGCCGATCGAGCGGAAGAACGTGGCGCCGGAGGTCGCGACTCCGAGCTCGCTGTGCGGCACGCCGTTCTGCACGATGATGACGAGCACCTGCATGACGCCGCCGATGCCCATGCCGAGCACGAGCATGTAGAGCGAGTCCTGCCAGGTCGCCGAGTCGGGGCCCATCAGCGACAGCAGGAACAGGCCGAGGGTCATGAACGCCGTGCCGGCGATCGGGAAGAACCGGTACTTGCCGGTCCGCGAGATGATCTGGCCGGACGCGATCGAGACCCCGAGCAGGCCGACCATCAGCGGCAGCAGGTACAGGCCGGAGACGGTGGGCGAGATGCCGCGGACGACCTGGAAGAACGCCGGCAGGTACGTGATCGCGCCGAACATCGCGAAGCCGACGATGAAGCCGACCACGCTGGTGACGGAGAAGGTGCGCAGCCTGAACAGGTGCAGCGGCAGGATCGGCTCCGGGGCGCGCCGCTCGACGAGCACGAACAGGCCGACCAGCACCGCGCCGGCCACGGCCAGGATGTAGATGGGCGCGGACGCCCACGGGTAGGTCGTCCCGCCGAGGCTGGTCATCAGGATCAGGGCGGTAGCGGCAAGCGACAGGGTCGCCGTCCCGAGGTAGTCGATCGTGTGGTGCACCCGGCGCAGCCGGCCGGGGACCTGGCTGGCGACCACGATCAGCGCGACTACGCCGATCGGCACGTTGATGTAGAAGATCCAGCGCCAGCTGAGGTTGTCCACGAAGATGCCGCCGAGCAGCGGGCCGATCACGCTGGCTACGCCGAAGACGGCGCCGAACAGCCCGACGTACTTGCCTCGTTCCCGCGGCGAGACCACGTCACCGACGATGGCCTGCGCGCCGACCATCAGGCCGCCGCTGCCGAGCCCCTGCACCGCGCGGAAGGCGATCAGCATGATCATGGAGTTGCTGAGGCCGGACAGGATCGAGCCGATCAGGAAGATGACAATCGCCGCCTGGAAGAACACCTTGCGGCCGTACATGTCGCCGAGCTTGCCCCATAGCGGGGTGGACACCGTGGTGGCGAGCAGGTACGCGGTGATGACCCAGGCGATGTGCGAGCCGCCCTTGAGGTCGCCGACGATCGTCGGCAGCGCCGTGGACACGATCGTCTGGTCCAGCGCGGCGAGGAACATGCCGCACATGAGCGCGCCGATGATGAGCAGAATGCGGCGGCGGCCGAGCCCGGGCATCGCGCCGTCGTCGGCTCCCGGCTGAACGGGCGCGGGTGTTGCGGTGGCCATCAGTTGTCGTCCTTCCCTGAAGTCAGGTCGCGCAGCGCGCCGTGTTCTGGCAGCCCGTCGGCGAGCGCCAGGAATGCCTGGCCGATGAGCTGGCCGAGGTAAGCGGTCCCGCCGGAGCCGGCCCAGAACGCGATGCAGGCGCGCATCACGCCGACGGCGGCGGCGGCCACCACCGACGGATAGGGGTCGGTTTCCACATCCGCGCCGATGCGCGCGGCCAGCCCTTCGGCGATGGCCCGCTCGATCCTCGCCATCTGCGCCGCGTGCGCGGCGCGCACGTGCGGGTCGTTGCGCGCGACCTTCATCCGGCGCAGCCAGTCCGCCGGATCATCGCCGAGCGACCGCAGCTCATCGGCCATGTCCTGGGCATCCTGCGCCAGCACCGTGCGCAGCACCTCCAGCGCAGGCTCGCCAGGCGCCTGGTGCGCGACGCGGTTGCGCAACGCGGCCGCCCGATCCGGATCGTGGCCGCCGAACAGCGCGGCTTCCTTGGACGGGAAATAGTTGAAGAACGTGCGCGGCGACACGTCCGCCGCGGCGGCGATGTCCTCTACGGTGACGTTCGCCATGCCGCGCTCGGCCACCAGGTGCAGCGCGGCCGCGCGCAGCTGCCGCCGGGTGGCCAGCTTCTTGCGCTCGCGCAGCGACGTGGCGGGAGTGGTCACAACGGGAGTGGTCATGGTGTCTCACTCACTAAAAATTGCACTCAAGGCATCTTTACAGACCATGCAACGATGGCCGGCTCCCGGTTTGTTCCGGTCACACCGGCACGCCGCCGGCCGTCATGCCGGATAGGCGATACAACAGGAGGTAGTCCGATGGCACGGATTCCGGGCGTCCCGCGGCAGAAGGCGGGTCCCATGGTGAAGCTCGTCTACATCTTCATGGGCAGGGGCATGAAGAAGATGACCGGGCGCGCACCCGCACGCGGCAGCGGTATCGAGCCGGTCGAGATCTGGGCGTACCAGCCGAAGATGCTGTCCGGCATGGGCAAGTTCCAGCAGGCGGTGCGCAAGGGGCACAGCGTCGACGAGCGGCTCAAGAACCTGATCGAGCTGAAGGGCGCGCAGATGATCGGCTGCGAGTTCTGCGTGGACCTCGGATCGCAGATCTGCCGCAACTCAGGCTTCTCCGACGAGGAACTGCTCGCCCTGCCGCGGTACCGGCAAAGCGACCTGTTCACCGAGCGAGAAAAGACCGCGCTCGACTACGCGGCGGGCGTGATGCGCACCCCGGTCGACGTGAGCGACGAGCTGTTCGCGCGGATGAGGGAGCACTTCAGCGCCGCGCAACTCGTCGAGATCACCGCCCTGCTGACGGTGGTCAACCTTGACCGGCTCAACGCCGCCTTCGGCATCGGCTCGGCCGGTTTCAGCGAGGGGATGGTCTGCGTGCCGCCGGACCGGCCCGGGGCATCAGTCGTCCAGGACGTCGCGTAGGACGACGGCGAACGCGTCCGGCTTCCCGCCCATGGGGCCGTACTCGTCGCCCAGGAACCCGCCGTGGCCGCCGGGGAAGGTGACGGGCGTGCCGCCCAGCCGGCTCGCGACCCCTACGGACGTGCGGCCCGTGATCATCTGCGCGGAGTCCTCGCCGACCCCGATCACGACCCGGGTTGGCGCCGCGCGCAGGGCGTCGAAGTCGTGCTCGTAGTGGGTGGAGGTGATGATGTTGTGCCGGAGCAGCGCGTCGTCGCGGGAGCCGTCGTCCTCGGACGGCAGGCCGAAGGCGGCGGGGTCGGGCGCGGGCCGGTCCAGGTAGTCGGGGCCGATCAGGCCCTGGTAGCCGACGAACGCGATGAACTTCGCCATGGCCGGGCCGAAGCCGCTGCGCAGGTACGTCTGCCGGATGTCCTCGTTGACGGCAAGCGCCGGTCCGCTGTCCGGCGCTTCGCGGATCGCGGGCGGCTCATGCGCGACGAGCGTGCGGACCTGCTCCGGGTGCTTGGCGACCAGGGCCAGCGCGTTGACCGCCCCGCCGCTGCTCGCGAAGATGTCCACCGGGGCCGCGTCCAGCTCGGCGATCAGCCGGTGCAGGTCATCGGCGTGCTCGTCAGGAGTGGTCTCCAGGGCGCCGTCCGTGCGCTTGCTGCGGCCCGAGCTCCTTGGGTCGTAGGTGACGACCGTGCGATCGGTGAAGTGCCCGGCCAGGGTCGCGAAGCCGTCGGCGCCCATGGGCGATCCGACCATCAGCAGGACCGGATGACGGCTCGACTCGGCGGTCCTGACGTCGTAGTGCAGCACGGCGCCTGGCCCGGTCAGGGTGCTGGTCTTCGGCTCGGCCATCGGTGGCGTTCCTTCCGCGAGTGAGCTGTCCCTGTGAAGACGAACGGACGAGGACAGATTCATCGCGTTCATCGCGCGGAGGGCTCAGGCGGGGCGCCGCTGGCCGGCGACCACGACGCGCAGCGCACGCCGTTCTTCCTCGGTCAGGCCACCCCAGATGCCGTGTTCCACACCGCGTTCCAGGGCCCAGCCGAGGCAGGGTGTCCGTACCGGGCACGCACGGCAGACCTCCTTGGCGTGCGCGATCTGGTCAGCCGAGGGGCCGACCGTCCCGATCGGGAAGAACAAGTCAGGATCCATGGAGCGGCAGGCCGCGGCGAGCCGCCAGTTCGGCCGCAGGCGCACCGCCTGATGCCACGGGGTGATCATGTCCCGATTCTGCGAATCCGCGGCGTGCTTCGCATCAGTGAAATGACTAGTCTTCTGACGGGAAGACCCGGGGCCAGGGCGGTTTGCGAGCTGACCGTGATCGGTCACGATGGAAGGCAGGACAAACCAGGAGGGAGCCGGCTCAGTGCCACGCGTGGCGATCATCGGAGGAGGCATCGGCGGCCTGACGGCGGCGAACGCGCTGTCGCAGGCGGGCATCGAGGTAGCGGTCTACGAGGCGGCCGCGGAACTCAAGGAGATCGGCGCCGGCGTCGCGCTGCACGCCAACGCGATGCGGGTGCTGCGGGCCATCGGCGTGGAAGAAGGCGTCCGCAAGGTCGCGGGGCGGTCGGAGTGGGCGGTCACCCGCAACGGGAAGACCGGCCGGGTGATCTCCAAGACCAGCCGCACGCAGCAGGCCGCCGCGTTCGGCGTGCAGGGCGCGACGGTACACCGGGCCGACCTCCTCGACGTCCTCGCCGACGCGCTGCCGCCCGGCCTGGTGACGCTGGGCAAGAAGTGCACGCGAGTTGAGCCTGACGGCGCCACGGCGGTCGCGCGCTTCGCGGACGGCAGCGAGATCGAGGCCGACGTCATCATCGGCGCCGACGGCATCCACTCCGCGGTGCGCACCTCGCTGTTCGGCCCCGACGACCCCCGGTTCACCGGGAAGATCTGCTACCGCAGCGTGATCCCGACGGCGGGCGTCTCCGGCAGCAGCCCGTCGGCCGACAACGGCCAGTGGCTCGGCCCGCACGGCACGATCGTGCTGTACCCGCTGCGCGGCGAAGAGCTGATCAACGTCGTCTGCCACTACGACGACGATGGCTACCGGCACGAGTCGTGGATCACCGAATGCAGCCGCGAGGAGGTGCTCGAGCGGTACGCCGGCTGGCACGAGTCGCTGCTCCGCCTCTTCGCCGCCGGGAACACCTGGTACAAGTGGGCCCTGTACGATCGCGACCCGATCCCGCGCTGGACGCGCGGCCGCGTAACGCTGCTCGGCGACGCCGCGCACCCGATGCTGCCCTACCTCGGGCAGGGCGCCTGCCAGGCGCTCGAGGACGGCGCGGTACTGGCCACCGCGCTCACCGCGGAGGCCGCTGACCCGCTCACCGGACTGGTCAGGTACGAGCGCACCCGGCGGCCCAGGGCGAGCCGGGTGGTGCTCACCGCGCGCGAGCGGGGGCTGAGCAACCACCTGGCGTCGCCGTGGGCGACCATGCGGCGGGATCTGCTGATCGCGGTGCGGCGGCGGCTGAACCGGCGCGACCCGGAAGGCCGCGGCGCGAGCTGGCTCGCCGAGTACGACGCGACCTCGCCCGACGTGCTCGCTGCCCCGTAGGACCCGGCTGCCCCGTAAGACCCGGACGCCCTGCGAGGCGGGGTCCGCTACTGGTCGGTGAGTCCGTCGAGGACGAGGCCGAGGCCGATGCCCACCAGCCACACGTCCTTGGCCAGGGTGATCCCCTGCTGAGTCGGGAAGGGGCTGCCCTTCTTGCGCATGCCGGGCGTCCTGACGTACAAGCCAAGCAGGCCGCCGGAGAAGGCCGTCAGCCCAGCGCCGGCGAGCGCGACCGGCACCACGGGGACGAGCAGCGCGGTGCCGAGCGCGATCTCGGACACCGCCAGCATGCGGACGAACTGGGCTGGCTTGAGCTTCTTCAGGAACGGATAGGTGCCGGAGGCGAATCCGTGCAGGCGCTCGGCGGTCTCCTCATCGGCCGACAGCTTGCCGATGCCCGAGTCGAG
>Ga0335074_10002683_pt1 | contig 24225 bp, 13 predicted proteins | sample Lox_Sample_23_FD_206715 | JGI IMG/M metagenome (GOLD analysis project Ga0335074, IMG submission 206715) | Soil microbial communities from Loxahatchee National Wildlife Refuge, Florida, United States - Lox_Sample_2.3 | ecosystem: Environmental > Terrestrial > Soil > Wetlands | place: USA... | reverse complement strand
ATCGACGCAGTCGCGCCGAGCTTTTTGAGCAGCTCCGCGGTGTCTTGATGAACGTCGATGCGCTGTCCGCCGCGACTGTTGCCGCCCGCGCGGCCCATCGCGGAATCGATCGGCGTTTTACCTTTGGAGTCGACAGCGTTCAAATCCGCGTGATGCTCCACCAGGAATTGGACGACATCGTTCCAACCCCAGAAAGCCGCGCCATGCAGCGGCGTTTGGCCGCGAGAATCCTTGGCGTTGATTTCGCCACCCGCGCCTACAAGAAGCTGCAATGACGCGAGCGACCGTTCCTGCACATCGGGAGTTGTGTAGACTCCGCGAGTATCGGCATCCACCGAACCGAGTCCGGCGGCGGCCATCGTCGGCGTGGTGCCGCGAATGTTCGGAAGATTCGCTAACGCGCCATGCGCCAGCAATAGTTTGATGGCGGGCGCGTCCAGCGCCTTTGCCGCACGCAGCAGCGGAGTGGTTCCCATGGTCAGCATCAAGTCGACGCCGCGGTCCGCGCCTACGCTGCGATACGGCGGCAACAGCTTCAACTGGAGATTGGGATTCGCGCCCTTATCCAGAAGCAGCTCGATAATCTGCAAGGGCGTGGTCTCATCGAGCGATGGACCGTCCGCGCGTCCGCCATGCGGGATGGTGTTCATATCGACCGCGCAATACAGCGGACTGCGGCCCCACCAATCCCATTTGTTGATCATCGCGCCTTTGTCGATCAGATATTTCGCCGTATCGAAGTGCGCGTTGCTGATGGCCATGATCAGCGGCGTCACGCCTTCGGGGTCCGGCATGTTCAGTTTCGCGCCGCCATCCACGAGATCTTCGACGCACGTGAGGCAGCCTTCGCGCGTTGCGTAAAGCAGCGAGGTGAGCCCGCCATACGAAAGATGCTGGGCGCGAGGTTCCGGGCTGACTTGCGCGAGATTTTCTTCCACGCGCTCGCGGGCATTGACGTCGGCGCCATGCGCGATCAGTTCGCGAACCATCGCGGGCTGGCTTTCGGCCGAGGCCCACATCAGCGCGGTCTGATCCTTCTGCTTCTCGGTTGCGTTGACGTGTGCGCCGTGCTCGATCAACAGGTCCGCTGCCGCGACGTTACTGGTGCGCGAAATGACCATCAGAGCGGTCTCGCCGTCAGCGCTCGGAGAATCGGGGTCTGCGCCGGCTTTGAGCAACGCTTCGATGACTGCGACGTTGCCGTTCAGCGCGGCTTCCGACATGGGCGAGGAGCCAAACTGATTGTGAGCTTTCGCGTCGGCGCCTGCCTTCAACAGACGCTCCACCAGTTCGGCGTCGCCGTTATGCGCGGCCCACTGGAGCGCGGTGGTGCCGTCGGGCAAGGCCGCATTCACGTCGACGTGCTGATCGATCAACACGATCGCGGCTTCGCGGTCATCGGACTTGACGGCATTGATTAACGACGAAGGCACACCGTTGGTCGCCGCGAAGGCCACGGCTGCGGTCAGAAACAGAATGGCAGCGCGCACGTTAGACCTCCGCGAATTTGCCCGAACTGTCGCCCAGGTGATCCATCGGAACACCCGCGCGGTCGAGCACCGTGAGCAGCATGTTGGCGAGCGGCGTCTGGTCCGGATACTTCAGGTGCTGGCCGCCTTTCACCGTCTTCCATCCGCCGACCAGCGAAGTCGGCAGCGGATAGTGATTGTGCAGATTGCTGTTGCTCATGTTGCTGCCGTAGAGAATGAGGGAGTGGTCGAGCATGGTGCCGTCGCCATCCGGCATTTTCTCGAGTTTCGCCAGGAATTTCGCAAAAATCCCGCTGTGATACGTCTGGATTTTCACCAGCCGGTCCATCTTGGCCTGTTCGTTGTTGTGATGCGAAAGCGGATGAAACGCGTCGGGAACGCCGATCTGCGGGTACGTGAGATTGCTGACCTCAGCCGCCATCATCATGCTGAACACGCGCGTCATGTTGGCCTGATAGGCGAGCGCAATCAGATCGAACATCAAGTTGATATGATCCTCAAAGCGCGGCGGCGTGCCCGCAGGCGCGTTGGGAATGTCGACGTGCGACAAATCATGCGCTTCCATCTTCTGGATGCGGCGCTCCACTTCGCGAACGGTTTCCAGATAATCGTTCAGCATCACGCGATCCGACGGACCGAGCGTGCGCTGCAGATCCGTGGTTTCGGTGGAGATCAGATCCAGAATGCTCGAATATTGTTTGCCGAGGATCTTGCGCTCAGCCGTGGTGTCGCCCTGGCCGAAGAGGCTCTGGAACAGTTTGCGCGGCTCGGTCTCCATGGGCAGCGGAGTGGTGGGAGTGCGGAAGGAAATAGTGCCCGAATAGCTGCAGCCAAAATCGCGATCGCAGGAGCCGCCGCCGCCACGCGCTTCAATCGCGACTTCAAGCGAAGGCAGGGGAGTGTCCTGGCCGATGTGCGCCGCGGCGAGCTGGTCAATCGTTGGACCGCAGTAGGGGTCCTGACTGGCGCGAGGGTGAACGCAGTTGAGCCAGGTTCCGGGCGTGATGGCGTGCACCGCCGGGCTGATGGCGGGCTTGTTCTCGAGGCCGCTGACTACGGTCAAGTGCTTCTGGAAGGGCGCGAGCGGCTTCAGAATCGTAGGGAGGTCGAAGTTGGTTCCGACAGCCTGGGGCGTCCAGTGTTCCATGATGGCGCCGTGAGGGAAGTAGATGAACCCCAAGTGCGGCGTGGGATTCGCGGCGGTCGCCGCCATCGCGGTGCGCGCGGGAATCATGGCGTCGAGCAGAGGCAGCGCCACGGCCGCGCCCATCCCGCGCAAAAACGTGCGACGCTCGAGATGTTTCTTGGTGATGAACATGGACAAATCTCCTTGTCGAAACTTCCGCTACCGCTTGACGGCCGCCACCTGAACCTGTTTGGCGGCTTCTCCCGGCACCCGTTCCATTTGAAACGGCATGCTCTCCGCGATCCCCATCACGATCGATGAAAAACGATAATTATCTCGCGCGGCGTCGCGCACGATCTTGCGCACCACCGGCATATCGTAGGGCGACAACGTCCGGCCGAGCGCATACATGAGAAACTTTTCGGTCATGGTCCCGACAAACTGGTCGGAACGCGACATCAGCGCTTTGCGCAGGTCTTGCGGCCCATCGACGATGGTGCCGTCCATCAGCTTGCCCGAAGCGTCGATGGCGGTTCGCGTAAAGCGGTCCTTATCGCGCCACGCGCCCACCGTGTCGAAATTCTCAAGCGCGAATCCGAGCGGATCGATAATTCCATGGCAGCCCTTGCACGGCTGATTGGCGCGATGCATTTCCATGGTCTCGCGCACGGTGCGCGGCTTTTCGCCGGCTTTGTTTTCCTTGAACGCCGGAACGTTGGGCGGAGGCGGCGAGGGCGGCGTGCCCAGGATGTTTTCAAGGATGTAATTGCCGCGCAGCACAACCGAGGTGCGGTTGGCGTAGGAGGTAACCATCAGGATCGCGCCTTTGCCCAGCAGGCCGTAACGCCTGGGATCGGGCAGAATCACCCGGCGGAACTCGGGACCGCGCACGTTCGGGATGCCGTAGTGCAGCGCCAGCCGCTCGTTCACATACGTGTAATTCGCGTTGAGAAGATCGAGCACGCTGCGATCCTCGCGCTGGATGCTATCGACGAAAAGCTCGAGCTCGCGGCGGAACGCCTCGCGCAGGCTGGGGTCAAAATTGGGATAGATGAACGGATCGGGATCGATGGTATCGATGTCGCGGAGGTGTAGCCATTCGGAGGCGAAATTCGTAACCAGCGAACGCGATTTCTCACTCGCGAGCATGCGGCGCACCTGTTGCTCAAAGATTTTGGGATCCCGCAGCCTGCCCTGCTCCGCGATCGACAGCAACTCGTCGTCGGGAACCGTGCTCCAGAGAAAGAAGGAGAGGCGCGAGGCGAGTTCGAGATCGCTGATGCGGTAATTGCTGCCTGGCGCCAAAGCTGGAGGAGGCGGCTCCGCCCGGTAGAGAAAGCTGGGGCTTGCGAGGATGGCGATAATGCCATTCTGAATTCCGCCATCGAAGGTGCCCGAGTTCTCGCGGCCTTCCTTGAAGAAGGCCATCGGGGCGATCAGATCTTTGGAAGTGACGGGCCGTCGAAAGGCCCGATGCGCAACTTCCGAGAGAATACGGTCTGCGCAAGAATGTTCTTCGCTCTCACTAGGCGGGCGGCAGACGAAGATCCGCGCCCGGCTTTCAGTCTGGACCGGCTTCCCTGCCGGATTGAACGGACCGATGACTTCGATGCCCGGCCCTTTGGGACCTCTGCGCCCACCGGGACCCGCTCCGCCCGGCCGGAAACCATAGCCTGGATAGGCGCGGCCAGGAATGAAGGACTGCAGCATGCCTTGCGGCTCGGCGAAACTGTGCGCCCGCGATGTCAGGCCCAGCTCATGCACACCCGCCGTCACGTGGACGAAGCCGCCCTCAGGTTTCACCGGCACTCCATCGATGGTCAGGATCGGGTCCGGGCCGTTGATGTTGATCTGATAATCGGCCGTGAAGGGGAACAGATGCTTCGCCACGATTCCGCCTTCAGTGCCAAGCGGCAATTCTTCCGGATCGGCAGGCCCGCCGTGCAACTCCACGCGAACCGGTTCGGTGGGCGGCGGATGCGAAATCGCAAGACGGGCCACTTCCCGCGCAGCGCCGATGTATTGATCGAGGAAGGACGGCGAAACTTTGAGGACGTTGGCGATGTTGTCGAAGCCGTCGTCGATGTCGTCGCGCGGAAGCAATGCGGCGGCGTCCACATTCACGCCGAGAATGTCCTTCATCGCGTTCTGGTATTCGCTGCGATTCAAGCGATGCAGCGCAACCGTACCGGGATCGGGCCTGGCGAGCGCCGCATTGTCGAGCGACGTTTCAAGAAAGGTCACAAGCGAGTGGATGGTCGCCGGATCGGGGCGCGGCATACCCAGCGGCGGCATCATACCTCCGCGCAACTTGCGGACAGCGCGCTCCCATACGCCGGCGTTATCGCCGACGTGGGAGAGATCCAACGTGTCGAACATCACGCCCGCTGTCTTCAATTTTTGGTTGTGGCAGGTGACGCAGTAATGATCGAGCAGCGCACGATTAGTGGCGAGCGCTCCGGCAGACAGCGGAGTCGGCTTAGCGGGTGTACCGGCCTGCGCCGTGAACAGAAGGGCTGCCAGCGCCAGAGGTACAGCCGCAATCGACCGTCGCATGATCTTTATCGCGTCTCCTTAATTAGACGATGCCGCCTAGCTCGTGAACGTGCCCCCACAGGCCCATATACGCGTTTCGAATGAACAACTCGGGATCGCCGTACTTGGCATCGAACTCCTGCGTCGGCTTGGCTTCAACCATTTGCGTCGGACCATAACCCTTGCGGATGAGCTTTACCAGGCGGTCCCGAACGGTCACCAGCATCTCGCTCTCGGCTTGGAGGTCGGCGCGGGTCATGACAGGCCCCTTTCCAGGGACGATACGGGTGGCGGCGTTGGTTACTTTCAGTAAGGTCCTTTGCGCCCCGACGATGCCGGTCGGGACGGGGTCGGTATAGCGCGGGTCGGTGCGGTCCGGTGGGCCAAGCCATCCACCGGTGTCGAAATCGAGAACCGGGTAGCAATTTCCGCCGGCCACGCCGCCCGCCATCAGAATATTGGGGCCGGGGAAGTACACGTAGATGTCCCCATCGGTGTGCGCCTGCATCATGTAACCGTATTCGACCGGCTCGACGCCGAAGGTCATTTTCTGGACGCCTGAGTAGAAGGTTTGGGTCGGCAGCGCGGCCTTGGGATGCGGTTCGTAGGTGCGTTTCCGCCAACGCGAATCGAACTCGGTGCTGAGCCAGAGCTTGGTGTTTTCATGCGCGACGATTTTGGCGCCGGCTTTACCCAGGGCTTCGTTGGAGCCGGTGCAATCGGGGTCCCAGGAAGTATCGAACAGAACCTGGACGGGTTTGCCACCGGATTTTTCGGAAACCAGCTTGAGCAGGTCGGTGGAGCGATCGGCTGACCCGCCATCCACCAGGAGCACGCCATCCGGACCGAGGACCGCGAGGACGTTGGCCCCCGCGCCAGTGATGAGGAGGACCGTCTCAGTAAGGTTGGTGGCGGCGAGCGGAGTGGGATCGTTTTCCGCTGCGAGCGCTGTATGCAGGAGCGCGCGCGCACCTACTGCCATGCCAGTTGCGCCGGCGAAGAGCCGAAGAAAGGCGCGACGGTCAGACGGGGAGGTCACTGGTAAACAGTTTACTACAGCGAGGTTAGCGCGGATTATGCGATTTATGCATGCATTCGCCCAACCTTTGGCAGCCTAGGGCGACGTTTGTGCCGGAACACCGGATTGAGTATGGCCGCCCACGAACGCATCGATCATGATTTGTCCGGATGCCGAAAACGAAACCGAGATTAGGCAGAATAAGAATGGCGGAAATGCGGATTTTCCACACGCGCCGCGGGCATTTCTCCGATTACCACCTCGGCATTCGGTTTCCCTGAGAACCGACCCAGCTTTGCGGGCACGCTTTCGCCACCGGGGTCTTCGCCGTAGCCTGCAAAATACGAGCAGTGTTGGAGCGGCATGTTTTCGCAAGTGGTTAACCGCCCGAGGCCCGAAACAGCCAGCGATGTATCATAGCATCCATGGGCCAGCGTTGGACCCGGATTTTCGGCGCCGTTCTTATTGCCGCCGCCGCGCCCGCGCACGACATCATCACCACCCCCATCACCTGGGATCGCGAAATCTCGCGCATCGTCTATGCACGCTGCGCCTCCTGCCATCATGAGGGTGGTCAGGCCTTCTCCCTCATGACTTACGCCGTGGCTCGACCTTGGGCCGTGGCAATCAAGGAAGAAGTCCTGGAGCGAACCATGCCACCCTGGGGCGCAGTGAAAGGCTTCGGCGATTTCCGCAACGACCAGGCACTGACGCCGGAGCAGCTCGAACTCGTCATCAATTGGGTGGGCGGCGGCGTGCCGGAAGGCGACGCGAAGGACCTCGCGCCCGTCCCGAAGTTCGATCCGCACGCGCCCGAGGTTCTAGCAGCCGGCGCCATCGCCGTCAGTGGCGACTTTCAGTTGTCCAAGAGCTTCGTGCTAGATGGCCTGCTGCCGAAAACTGTTCCCGAAGACGCCGCATTTCAGATTACCGCCGAAAGGCCGGACGGCAGCATCGAGCCGCTACTGTGGTTTGAGCATTACCACGCCAAATATGCACACCCGTTCCTGTACCGGAGTCCGATCGAGTTGCCCGCCGGGACCAAGATTCACGGCGTCCCGCAAGGATCGATTGTAATGTTGTTGCCCGCTGCCCCGGCTTCTACGAAAGCTACTCCAGTTCCTTAACCGGAATGTCGAAGTGCGCGGTGTTCACCACACCTTTGCGCTGAAATTGCACCCACACGCGATACGTCCGCGCACGCGGGAATTCCAGGCTGAACTGCACCTGCGGTCCGCCATCGGCGATGAACGGATGCGTGTGGATCAGATCGATCAAATCGTCACTGGCGGCCAGCATATGCGCCCAGACACCGATGTATTTTTCCAAGCCATCGGCGGGCGTGAGATGGAAATAGATCTGCGTTCTTTGCGCGGCGATCGGTTGCGGGGGATCCGTGGTCATTTGAACTTGCAGGTTCTCGGTTTGCTTGGTCGAATAGTCGCGCGGAAGCACGGCCGCGGGCGGCGGCGTTCCCGGGATAATCACCGTTCTCGCGATCAGCTGCGGCGTCGCGCCGTCGGGATAGAAATCGCCCAATACGCGATACATGCCAGGCTTGGGAAACTGGATGTTGTAAACGAAGTCGCCGTCCGGCTGGAACACGGGATGATCGTGCACGAAAAACTGCAGATCCTGGCTCACCACGAACATGTGGAACAGCTTCTCGTGAACGATCTGGAACGTCTTCACCGGCCGGTCCTTCCACGGATCGCGCACGCTGAACTTCAACTGCGCCGCCTGGTTCGGCTTCACGGCGCGCGGCGTCAACGCCAGGTCCATGTGAAACTCCACAGGCTCTGGGACACCCACGCGCATTTCCATCCCGCAGCGCCGGCATTTCCCGGGTTGATTGGATCGCACGTCCGGATCCATGGGGCAGATGTAAACCTTGTCTTGCGCCCACAGGATGCCCAGCAGGAACACGAGAAGGAACGGCCACAGCGCCGCGCGCATGACATAGATCGTCTCACACGTCTACGCCGGTGACAATGGCGCCGGCCGCAACCCTCCAGTGCGCGTTGTACCATGGCAGCATCCATGCCCCGGAAAACATTCACCGGAATTCTCATGCTCATGAGTGGCCTCTGTGCGGGACTCGCCATTCCAGGCTCTGCGCAAACCTTCGACACCAGCGGTAACAGCAAATTGAACGGCGATTTTTTCGTTCGCCAGGTCATCACCACCAATCTCGATACCATAACCAGCGCCATCGGCCGCGCGGTCAGCATCACCGGCGTCATGACGTTTGACGGCCAAGGCCATTACAGCTTCACTGGCCAGATGGTGGACAGCACCGTGGCCGGTGGTTCCGCCGTGCATTACTCAGTGACGCACGGCACTTATGCGGTGGAATCGAACGGGATGGCGCAGATTGAGGACCCGTTAGACAGCACCGACACAGAATATGGAGCGGTCACAGGAGTCGGCCCCGTGTCCATTGTTGCGAGCGCGACCGAAGGCGCATACAACGATGTTTTCGTCGCCATTCAGGCCGGTTCGGGAGCCACCAACGCGAGCGTGACCGGGACCTACAATGTCGGCTTCATCGATTTCCTGCAAGCCAACGTGTCGCAGGTTCGGGACGGATACTACACGCTCATCTCCACGGGCGACGGCAGCCTCGGCAGCGTTACTGTGAATGGCGCCATGGCGAATCAAAACAGCACCAATGCCACGCAAACATTTCCTGGCGTCACTTATTCGATTACCGGCGGTAACGGCGCCGGCACGCTGACATTTCCCACCGCCTCAACGCCTCTAACTACGCTCGTGAGCGGACAGAAGACGTTCTATGTGTCCGCCGATGGCAGCCTGCTGCTCGGTGGCGATCCGAACGGGTTCGATTTAATCATCGGAGTCAAAGCGTTTTCCGGAACCCCGTCGAACAGCATGTATCAAGGAACGTACTACAACGCCGCGCTCGAGAACGACGCCTCCGATGAGGCCGCCGGCAACAACGCTATCGATTCTTTTTACGGTTCCACGCTGGCGTTGGGCACCCAGGACTCTACCATTTCCCACGAGCGTCTTGCCTATTTTGATTCGTCCGCGTACGACTACACTACCGATGGCTCGTACGATTTCTCCGCCGGCCCCACTTACACCGACGGAATCTATCAGTACATGCTGAGCGCTGGCGGAAACGCGGTTCTCATCGTGGGAACCGGCACTACTTATTCGCTTTCCATCAACCTTTTTGCGCAATCCTCGCAGGCTACCAGCGTGTTCATCGATCCGCTCAGCATCTTTAACGCCGCAAGCTTCGCTCCTATCACCAATCCCGTAGCGCCGGGCGAATTTGTTTCGATCTTCGGCTCTGGGCTGGCGGGTTCCACGCAATCGGCGCAGAATTTGCCCTTGCCCATCACTCTCGGGAGCACGCAGGTGACGGTAAACGGCCGGTCCGCTCCCCTGCTCTACGTCAGCCCGACGCAGATCAATCTGTTGATTCCGTTTGCGACCAGCGAGCCGTTCGCCACTTTCCAGGTCACGAACAATACGGTCGCCTCGAATCAGGTCACGGTTTACACCAACCTGACAGCTCCCGGCGTGTTCACGTTCACCGGCCTAGGCGGAGTCACTTATGCTCCGGGCATCGGTCCTGCGGCCGTGCTGCACTTGGACTACACGTTGGTTACGTCCGATAGTCCCGCCGCACCGGGCGAAACGCTGGTGCTTTATCTTACGGGATTGGGCGCGGTGACTCCGCCGGTCGCTGATGGCGCCGCGGGACCATCCAACCCGCCGAGCACGGCCAACGAATTCGGCTCGATCGGAGTCGACGTCTACGATGCCAGCGGTGTCGACACCGACGCTACGGTGAGTTTCGCCGGCCTTGCGCCGGGTTTCGCCGGTCTCAACCAGATCAACTTCGTTGTTCCCAACAACGCGGCGTCCGGGATGGGCTACGTCGATGTATCCACCAACGAAGCGTACACCGTGGAAGCGAAGCTCTTCATCCAGTAGCGCACGCGAGGTGAGTGAGAAACCAGTCGCGCGCAGCGGTGCTGGATAGTTCGAACTCCGCGGTATAAGGAGCGAAGTGTCCGCCCTCCAGCAGCACCAGTTTCTTCGGCTCCAGAGCACGGTTGTAAGCTTCGAGTTCGAGATCCGTGCACGTGATGAGATCGCGCCGGCCCACGATCATCAGCAGCGGCGTCGGGCTGATGTGCGGCACATAGACTCCGGGCTCGTAGGCTCTCGCAAACTCCATGCTTCGCAGCGTCACCTGGTTTCGCCAGTTGGCGGCCGACGGCCCGTATTCCTCGAAATATTCGCGCGCCTCGCCGGACGGATACAGCGGATGGTCCGCCAAATCTCCCACCAGCGGCCGCATGGCCGGAGTCTCACCGTTCATCCGCCGCACGCGATCCTCGCCGAACGCACGCGTCAGTTCGGGCACTTTGTCCATCGGTACACGCCGGAAGCCGCTCTCGCGTCCGCTGATGGTGGGAACCTGCACGGCGACGCACTTCACACGCCGGTCGGTCGCCGCAACCATCAAGCAATGGCCGCCGCTGTAACTGCTTCCCCAAATCCCGATACGATCCGCGTCAACATGTGGCAGGGTTGTCGCGTAGGTGATCGCATGCCGGTAATCCTCGGCTTGTTGCCACGGATTCAATTCCTGGCGCGGTGAGCCCTCGCTCGCTCCCAGGTTACGGAAATCGAAGAGCAAAACGCACAAGCCCGCGGAAGCGAACACCTCCGCGTACTTCGGCAGATGCATTTCCTTAACGCAGGAGAATCCACCCGCCATCACAACCAACGGCCCGCGCTCGGCTGCGCCCTTAGCCGCTAGCGCAGGACGATACAGCCATCCGCGGATCAAGCTTCCGTCCGCTTTGAACTCTACATCTTCGCGATCGAATCGAATCAAAGGGACCGCGCTACTTCATCGGAGAAAAATCGGTGGGGACCATATACGTCGAATCGACCTTCTCCACCAGCTTCTCGCCGGGAGCCTGCTGAGCCTTAATCATCTCCTGGAATGCGGGATCGGCTCGAAAAGCGTCCCAGTGCTTCTTGGCCGCATCCCGGCTGGGATGGGCGAGGATATAGATGAACGTGTTCTCGGATGCGGGTGCATCCTCCGGCGCCCAGTAACCTACTGCCTTCAGGTCGTGTTTGGCGAACAGCTTCGTAATCTTGTCGCGAAACTCGGACTGCAACGCGGCGGTTTTCCCCGGGAGCGTGTGATAGATGCGGAGCTCGAAGACGCGATCGCTGCTGGCCTGGACCATCCCCATTTGGTAAAAGCGGGCGGTGAATATGGAACCAGCCGCGAAGGCCAGCACGGCAATTCCGATGGTGCTGAATCGGTTGAGGGTCATGGCCAGCGATAGTAGCAAAATTCATCATTCCGTGCCAGCCGGGGCGCAGCCGTGAAATAATTGAAAGACGCCCATCCGTGACAGAATCCCGAAAGCCCCCCATTTTTATCGTCGGCTCGCCACGTAGCGGTACAACGCTGCTGCGGAGCCTCCTGAGCCGCCATCCTTCCATCGCGATTTGCGCGGAAACGCGCTTCTTCACCGAAGTATATAAGCGCCGATCCGCCTTCGGCCCGTTGGAAAAATTGGAAAATCGCCGCCGCCTGGTGGATGAGTATCTGGCGCTGGCGCGAATTTCCCATTTTCGAATCGATGTTGAAAAGCTGCGCCAAAGTCTTCTTGCAGAAGCCACCACCTATCCAGCCTTTCTAACCACTCTCATTCGCGGTTATGCCGATTTTCATCAGAAGGAACGCTGTGGAGAGAAGACGCCGAATCATGCATTTTTCACCGAAACGCTAAGTGAATGGTATCCAGGCGCTTACCTGATTCACATCGTGCGCGATCCGCGCGATGTTGTGGCCTCTCTCCAGCGGATGGTGTGGGCGCCCAAAAGCGTTTGGAACAATGCTTGGATCTGGCTGCTTTTCAATCGGGCAGCCGAAGCCTCGCGCCACCGCCCCGAATACCTGCGAGTGCAATATGAGCAATTGATTGAGGCTCCCCAGCAGGAGCTGGCTCGAATCTGCCGTCATGTCGGAGAAGAATGGCCGGATTCGCTCGAAGTGCCCATCGATCCCTCGGCTCCGTATTCCTGGCCTGCCAGCGCCCGCGGACCAGTGACGCGCAGCCGGCTGCAGAAATGGCGGGACCAGCTCAAACCACAAGAGATTTCGGTCGTAGAAAGGATCGCTGGCGAGCGCTTGGAACAATATGGTTACGAAAGGAGCGGCGCTCCTGCGTCGATGGCAGCCCTGATGAAGGCGCTCGCGATCGGAAGCGTAGATCAGACGCGCGACAAAATCAGACGGCTTCCCTATGCCTGGTTCTCGCTGACCCAACCCACCAACTTGCCTTTGCATGAATATTGGAGGTTCCACCACGTTTGGGACACGATGTTCCCGGATCGGCTCCCTCCCGCGGGCGCACGCAAGTGAAACCGGTCGCGTAGAAACGCCGGAAACCGGCTGCCCTCAGGCCGCGCCGTTCTCCGCGCGCCGCCGGGCGCTGCCGAAAAGCCTCCGCTGCAGCAACTTGTAACGGCTGTCCACTCTCAGCCGACGCATGCGGTCGTCTACACTCAGCATAAAGAGCGCCGCGGAATATTCCCCACGGGCGCGTTGAAGCTCTGCAAAAGCTTCATCCCGCCGTCCCAACGATTCCAGCAGCAACGCGATGAAGTACGTATCCACATATTCCTTCTCGCGAAGGCTTTGCAACTCGCCCAGAATCGTCTCGGCTTCGTTCCTCCGTCCGTTTCGGGCGAAACAACTTGCTTCGAGCGCAACCAGCCCCGGTAAATCGGGCGACAGTATGCACACCTTCCGGTGTTGGGCGAAGGCTTCCTCGACATGGCCGGTGGCCTCGAGCGCCTGCGCATAATGAGCGCGACCCATGGCATGGTAAGGGTGCAGATCGATGGCGTCCTTCCCGCATTTCACCGCAGCATCGAATTCGCGGCGGCAGAGCCTCACGAAAGTCTCCGAGGAGGGCAAAACGGGGCACAGCGGTTCGGCGGCGCGCCCTTGCAGAACCATGTCCAGAGCATCGTCCAGCCGCTCCATGGTGCAATAAAGCATGGCCAGGCGCACGTAGGTGGTTCCCAAATTTGGTTCCTCGCGTAGTGCCTGGAGCAGATCGTCCTCCGCCTCCACCAGTTTTCGCTCGCAAATGTGCCGCGCATGACCGCGGTCGGCCTGCAGAGCCGGCGTCAGGCCGCGAATCTCCACCGCGCTCGCGTGGGCCTCTAGAAATTTCGGATAGGCCACCGGGATGGGCCGCATCCCGTAGGTGCACAGCAGCAGATACGTCAGGGCCAGACCCTCGAACGCCCGAAAATCCGTATTGTCCTCGCGGGCCGCCTCTTGAAAACACACCAGAGCCTTTTCAAAGCCCTCGCGGGTACGGCGATTCCACACGTGCCAGCCCAACTGGATCAAATCCTCCCGCCGGGGCACCTCCAGCCGGTATCCCAGCTTCGGCCGGCAGTGAATCCAGGAACCGTACTCCCTCAGGACCTTCTTCACCTCCGCGATCGTGACCGCCACCGTGTTGCGCGAGACCGAAATTCCGTCCCAAGCTTCGCGGATCATCTGCTGATGGTGGACATATTGCCCACTGTTCTTGATCAAGACGCTGAGGGCGCGGAAGGCCTGTGGACGCAACGCCAACTCCGCATTTCCACGCCGCAGCCGGTGCGCCCCCGGATCGACGGAAAAAGGTCCGAAAGCTAGTTCTCCCATAGGTTTCGCGTTACTAATTTCACCGTTTTTTCATGCCCCAGTGAGGTGAATCTAGCATAGAATCACCTGAAAGGCTAGACGCCGGTTAGACGCTGAGGGTCTTTTTACAGTACATCGCTCGAACTTGCACGAATTCAACAAGGAGAATCTGGGTATGAGATTCAAAATGCCACTCTGTACGTGGCTTGCTGTTGCTTTTCTGCTTCTTTTGCTGCCAATGTCGGTTTCCCGCCTGTTGGCCCAATCGGCCGGAACCGCGGCTTTAGCGGGAACGGTCACCGATCCTTCCGGCGCGGCGATTCCGAACGTCACCGTCACCATCACCAACAACGGCACCGGACAGACCCGCACCGCCACGACTGGAGCCGACGGGGACTACCGCTTCACGCTGCTGCCGCCGGGAAATTACAAAGTATCGTTTTCCGCCACCGGATTTAAGACGGCCGATGTTGCGTCCGTGACATTGAACGTCACCGAGACTCCCGAGTTGAACAGGACCCTGGAAGTCGGACAGCAAAACGAGGAGGTCACCGTCGAAGCGGCCGCCGAAAATTTGCAAACGCAGAGTTCCACACTCGGCTCCGTCGCCACCACAGCCGTCGTGACTGGACTTCCGCTGAGCAACCGCAATTACACTCAGATTTTAAGCCTTTCCGCCGGCGCCAATGCCGCCGTCAACGACGCGCGCGCGTTGGGCAAGGGCACGCAGGATATGAGTGTCAACGGCAACTCGCCGGGCTCGAATAATTTCCAAATGGACGGCGTAGCCATCAATAACATCGCCCACCCCGACACCGCCAACGACACCAACATTTATGCCGGTATCGGAATTCCGAATCCGGACGCTATTCAGGAATTCAAGGTTCAGACTTCCACCTACGATGCCAGTTACGGGCGCAACCCGGGCGGCAACGTCAATGTGCTCACCAAGTCCGGCACCAACCAGTTCCACGGCGACGCCTTCGAATTCTTCCGCAACAGCGATCTGAACGCCAACGATTTTTTCTATAACCGCGATACCTGCTCCACACAGTTTGCCGGCGAGAGCTGCCCGCATCAAGTTCTGAACATGAATCAGTTCGGGGGCACCATTGGCGGGCCGATCAAGAAAGACAAGCTGTTTTTCTTCGGCAGTTATGAAGGCACCCGGCAGAAGAACGGTGTGGCGCCGCAAGGCTTCACCTCTGCGACCCTCTCGCCCATTCCTGCGGGAAATCGAAGCGCGCCCGGTTTTGCCGCCGCGCTAGCCGCGGAGAACTGCGGCAGTTTCACTCTCGGTCCAGCGCTGGCCTGCGATGGTTCAAACATCAGCCCGGTTGCGCTGAACATCCTCAATCTCAAGTTGCCGAATGGCCAGTATTACGTCCCCGGCTCGGGTTCGAATGTTCCCAGCCAAGTGGCGTACAGCATCCCCGCGATCTACAACGCCGATCAGACCGTGGTGAACGGGGATTATCTGATCAACAGCAAGAACACGCTTTCGGCGCGCTATTTCTACACGCGCGACCCGCAGATCGCTCCTCTGAGCGGGCGTCTGCCTGGCGAGCCGGCCACCGATTACTATTCCAATACCGATGCGTCTCTCAAGCTGACTACCATCCTGACGAACACGCTAGTCAACGAACTTCGCGGCTCGATGCAGCGCAATCTGGCACGCTTGACGGACACCCCGATCCCCGGCAGCACCCCGCAGAACTTGGGCATCACTCCGCTGGTTCCGGGTCTTCCATTGACGCCGGGTATCGACATCCTTTCCAGCAATTACACGATGTTTGACACCTTCACCCCTGCGTTCAGCCCCACCACGCAGATGCAGGTGTCCGATCAGATTTCCTGGTCACATGGCAGGCACACCATTCGTGCCGGCTTCGAATATGAAGAGAATCAGTGGAATATCGTGTATCAAGGCTTCGAGCGCGGCTGGCTCTTGTTCGATACCTTCAACGATTTCCTGGTGGGCGGACCAGGCAACATCCTGAGCTGCATTTTCTGCGTTGCAGGGCCGGAGCAGGGCGTGATTCATGGCTATCGTTTGCCTGACATGAATGCCTTCGTCCAGGACGATTTCAAAGTCAGTTCGAAGTTCACGCTGAATCTCGGAGTGCGCTGGGAATATGACGGCACATTGGCCGACAAATACGGCAACCTGACCAACCTCTGGACCAGCCAGTTGCAATCGGTTCCCACGCCGCCCACTGGTCCGAACATGGGCGCCAATAACCTGGTCGGCTGGGTGGTTCCGAATAACTACAGCACCGGCACCTATGGTGCGGTACCGGCGGGTGTATTGCAGAATTCCGGCAGCCTGCCCATTCAGGATCATCCACCCTATAGCAACTTCGCGCCGCGCGTGGGATTCGCCGATCAGATTACCAGCAAACTGGTGATACGGGGCGGTTTTGGCTTGTTTTATGACCGCGTGGACGTAAGCGCGCTGGTGCATGGCTTGGAACAAGGCCCGCCCTACTCCGGCACAGCCGATGTCGGCGCAGGCAACGATCAAACCCTGGCGAATCCGTTCCCGGTGACTCCAATCGGCGTCTTTCCGCAACGCTATTTCAATCCGGCCTGCTTGAGCGCGGCGCCAACCGCCATTGCTCCGATTCCGTGCAATTCGCCCGCTTATAACTCCTACTTGAATTCGCCCTTCGTGTATCAGGACATGCACACGCCCCTGGTTCGCCAATACAACGTCAATTTGCAGTACGAACTGGCCAAGGATTGGGTGCTCGAGACCGCATATGTGGGGTCGAGCGGCATCAACCTGCTGGACGCTTATCACAACTACAATACGGCGCAGTTGGCCACGCCGAGCAACCCCATCAACGGCCAGACCAGCAACAGCCTGCAAAATGTCGCGCTGCGCGTTCCGTATCTCGGTTATCAGCCGGTGGGCGTGCAGGGCACCGCGTTCGACGGCATCTCGAATTACAACAGCCTGCAGGTCACCCTGCGTAAGAACTTTTCGCATGGCATCCTGATGCAGGCGTCTTACACCTACAGCAAGGACCTGACCAATCTGAATTACTACAGCGGCGGCGCGGTGGGCGCAAACATCAACAATGCAAGCGACCTGCAACAGCAGTACGGACCGGCCTACTTCAACCGGCCGCAGCGCTTCGTCATCAACTACAGCTATGACCTGCCGTTCGGCAAACACGACGGCTTCCTAGGCAAGGCTCTGGAAGGCTGGAACGTTTCCGGCGTCACTACGGTACAGGATGGCGAGCCGCTGACCATTATCGATCCGAGCGCCGGCACCATCTATGGAACAACTACTGCCAGCACGGCATCTCTTTGTCCGGGGCAGACCTATGGCTCCATTCTTTCGAGCGGAAGCCTCACGCAACGCCTGGGCGGCAATAGCGGCGGCCCGGGCTTTTTCAATAATTCGGCGTTCTGCTCCGCGCCCACCGGAGGAATCTTCGGCAACGGAACCGGCTACGGAAACACGGGCGTTGGTGTGGTTCTCGGTCCCGGTCAATTCAACTGGGATATCTCGATCGTGAAGACCACCCAGGTTACCGAGCGCCAGGCGGTGATCTTCCGCGCCGAGTTCTTCAACGCCTTCAACCACGCGCAGTTCAATGCTCCATTGGCCGCGCCCGCACCGGGCGAAGTCCAGCTGGGACCGACGTTCGGCCAGATCACGTCCACCAGCGTGAATCCCAGAATCATCCAGTTTGCCGTGAAGTATATTTTCTAAACTTCGCGTTATTTTGTTCGATCAGCCGCGGCTCTGTTGAGGGCTGCGGCTTTTCTTTTTGGTCGTCAGCAGAACAGGTGAGTTGGGCGCGAGGGCTTGCGAGGATGGCGTACGGATGAGGGACGGAGGAAATATCAGAAGGCGCCGGAGCGGCTTGGCGACAATCGGTCAACTGAGGTGTTTTGCCGCACTCGCGGGTCTCTGGCCGGGTCCTTCGCAGTGGGATGTCCACGAGGAAGCCGACCGCCTTGGTTGCCCAAGTCCGCGCAATAATACAGGAGCATGACTCCCGAGCGGTGGAGACAGATCGAGGAATTGTATCTGGCCGCTGTCGACCTCAGGGAAGACGAGCGTGCCGCATTGCTGGCGCGTGCGAGCCCTGACGTGCGCCACCAGGTGGAGGCCATGCTGGCGCAGCCGGCTGGATCGAAACTGATCGATCCTCCGGGATGGCCGCTCCAATCGGAGCCCATGCCTTCCCCGCCACTTGCTCCCGGCGCCGAGCTTGGGCAGTATAGGATCGAATCCGCTATTGGAGCGGGCGGGATGGGTGTGGTGTTTCGGGCTTACGACACCAAGCTCCACCGCCCAGTGGCGATCAAGTTTCTCTCCGACGACCTCGCCGATGCCGCGGCTCGCCGGCGTTTTCAGCGGGAGGCGCAGACCGCGTCGTCGCTGAACCATCCTCACATCCTTACCGTTTATGATGTGGGCGAGCTTGACGGGCGGCAATACTTAGTCACGGAATTCGTGGATGGCGGCACGCTCAAGAACTGGATTCAGAAGCAGCCGCGGAGCTGGGAAGATATAGCCGAGTTATTAACCGGAGTTGCGGATGGCCTGGCCACCGCCCATCAAGCCGGGATTCTGCACCGCGATATCAAGCCCGATAACATCCTGGTCACCGCGAGCGGCTACGCCAAACTCGCGGATTTCGGTTTGGCCAAACTCGCAGATGCATTCCCGCCCACGGACGCAACGCAAACGCTCACCCAGGAGCAAACGAGGCAAGGCATCATCGTCGGCACCATCGCATATATGTCGCCGGAGCAGGCCTCCGGTAACAAACTGGACGCGCGCAGCGACATGTTTTCGTTCGGTGTAGTGCTCTATCAGATGCTGGCCGGCTACCGGCCATTCAAAGCAGCGACGAATCTCGAATTGCTCCAGCAGGTGATTCACGGGACGCCGGCACCGCTGAGCAATGATATCCCGGAGCCGCTGCGAGTGTTGGTCGCGAGGGCACTCGAAAAAGATCCGGCGGACCGTTATGCGTCGATGCGCGAACTGGTAGCGGCTTTGCGCGCCGCCCAACGCCCCAGCCGGGAGCAACCAGCCGCGCCCGCCAGGCGCAGCAGGAAATGGCTGGCTGCGGCCGGGATGGCTGCCATCGTACTCGCCGCGGCCGTCCTTGCGTTCCGGCCACGGCATGCCGCATCCACGGCGCGCTTAGAGTACACCCCACTCACCAATTTCACCGATTCGGCCGTAGCGCCTACTCTGTCGCCCGACGGCCGCATGCTGGCTTTCATCAGGGGATCGAGCACATTCCTAGGTCCAGGCGAGGTCTATGTGAAGCTGCTTCCCGATGGCGAGCCTGTGCAACTGACGCATGACGGTGGCGAAAAGATGGGCCCCGTCAATTTCTCCGCCGACGGGTCGCGAATCGCCTACACACTGGGAGCCTGGGACACCTGGACTGTTCCGGTACTGGGAGGCGAACCTGCGCGGCTATTGGCGAACGCGGAAGGCCTGAGCTGGTTTAGCGGCCACGCACAGCCCTCGCGCGTGTTGTATTCGGCGCTCACGGGCCAAGGCATCCACATGGGAATCTTTACGGCCTCCCAGAGCCGCTCGGATCAACGCACCGTCTACTCGCCGCCGGAGAACGGCATGGCTCACCGGTCGTTTCTTTCGCCGGATGCCAAATCGATTCTGGTGGTCGAAATGAACGCCAGCGGCTGGTTGCCCTGTCGCGTCGTGCCCTTCGATGGAAGCTCATCCGGCCGCCGCGTAGGGCCCCAACCCGCCCAATGCACCGACGCGGCATGGTCGCCCGACGGCAAGTGGATGTATTTTGCCGCGAACGCAGGAAGCGGCTATCACATCTGGCGGCAACGTTTCCCGAACGGCGCGCCTGAGCAAGTGACGTCGGGCGCCACCGAAGAACAGGGGATCTCATTCGCTCCCGATGGAAAGTCGTTTGTGACGTCCGTCGGAGAGAGTGAGAGCACTTTGTGGGTGCACGATTCCGGACGAGAGCGCCAAATCACCTTCGAAGGATATTCTTATCTTCCCTCGTTCTCCTCCGACAGGAAGCGGCTGTATTATTTGCAGCGCTCTAAGGCGAACAGTCGCTTTGTGAGCGGCGAATTGTGGGAAACGGAACTGGAAACCGGGAAGCAGCAACGTCTGTTGCCGGATTTTCTGATGGAGCACTACGACATTTCGCCCGGTGGCAAGCAGGTGATTTTCATTACCGCGGATGGCTCCGGGCATGCGCCGCTCTGGATCGGGTCCACCGACGGCAGCTCCTCGCCGCGCCAATTGTCCAATCAGGATTGCATTCGCGCGTTGTTCGCTCCCGATGGCGACATTTTCTTTGTCGGAGGCCAAGCTGGGCATATGTTCCTGCAAACCGTGAAAGCGGACGGCAGCGGCCTGCGCAGGATCGTTCCCAACCGGGTGGTCTTCCTTTACGGTATTTCACCGGACGGCAAGTGGCTGGCTGCGTGGGTAGGGGCGGATGTCAACGTCTATTCCACTGCCGGGGGACCTCCCACTCCGGTATGTACCGGTTGCGGTTCCGCCGGCGGGCAGGACCGGGGAGTGACCCCGCCATTGATCAGTTGGTCTCGCGACGGGAAGTCGCTCTATCTGTTCTCCGAACGGACCTTGCACACGTACTTGATCCCGCTGCAACCAGGGCACATCCTTCCACCTCTTCCAACCGCGGGACTGAAATTGAGCGCTGTAGAAAAATCCCTGTCAGATGCGCGCAGGCTGGCGCACGATAGAGCCTTCATGAGCTCCAATCCATCGGTGTACGCCTACCCGATTGTCACCACACATCGGAATATCTATCGCATTCCAGTCCCGTAACAGTGTCTTCCCGGACTAGCACCGGAAGTTCGACGCCTTTCAGTTTTCGATCGGCGAATCATCCTCCTGTATACCCCGTCCAAGGGGACGCAAAAACGGCCGTTGGTAAAACATGACCTATCTCCAGCTCCCACTAACCAACCCTGGGATGCGCCGCGCCCATACCATCGACGAGCCACTTGCCAACGCCCGCCCTCGCCGCGCCAGCATGTATAATTTTGCTGAAAGGTTTGGAATGCTGATTTCTCGCGCGCTTGGAGCCGGCCGCGCCCCGTTGTCGCTCTTACTGATCGCTGGATTCGCCGGCCTCGCATTCGCTCAGTCCGGTACCGCCAATGGCGAGTGGCGCTACTACGGCGGCGATGCCGAAAGCACCAAGTACTCGCCGCTCGATCAAATCAATCGCGACAACGTCAACAAGCTCCAGGTCGCCTGGACCTGGAAGGCGCAGAACTTCGGCCCGCGCGCCGATCCCAACTACGAAGTCACGCCGCTCATGGTCCACGGCGTTCTTTACTTCACCGCGGGCATGCGCCGCGACACGGTGGCCGTCGACGCAGCCACCGGCGAGACCTTGTGGATGTATCGCCTGGATGAAGGCGACCGTGGCAATCACGCCGTGCGCTTCAACAATCGCGGCGTCGCGTATTGGGCGGACAATCGCGGTGACGAGCGCATCTTCACCATCTCGCTCGGCTATCAATTGATCGCCTTGAACGCCGCCACCGGGCGCCCCGACACCGCCTTCGGCAACAACGGTATCGTGGATCTTCTTGTTGGTTTGGATCGGGAGAACATCAAGCCGGGAATTATCGGCGCCACGTCGCCCGCCATTGTGGTCGGCGACACGGTCGTGGTCGGATCGGCTTTACAAGTCGGCACCACGCCGCCATCGAAGGAGAATGTTCCAGGCTACGTTCGCGGCTACGATGTTCACACCGGCAAGCTGCTCTGGACCTTCCACACCATCGCGCAGCCGGGCGAATTCGGCAACAACACCTGGAAGGACGGGTCGTGGAAATACACCGGTAACACAGCGGTCTGGGCGCCGATGAGCGCCGATCCCGAGCTCGGCTATGTCTACCTTCCGGTCGAGACGCCCACTGGCGATTATTACGGCGGCCATCGCCCCGGCAATGATCTTTTCGATGAGAGCCTGGTCTGCGTTGACGCGCGCACCGGACGGCGCATCTGGCACTATCAGCTCATCCATCACGGCATTTGGGATTGGGATAATCCGGCAGCGCCCATTCTGCTGGACCTCACGGTGAACGGAAAAAAGATCAAAGCCGTCGCACAAGTCACGAAACAAGCTTGGGTCTACGTGTTTGATCGCGTCACCGGCAAACCAGTGTGGCCGATTGAGGAGCGCCCCGTCGCGAAATCCGACGTCCCCGGGGAGCAGACGTCGCCCACGCAGCCGTTCCCGACGAAGCCCGTAGCCTTTGACCGCCAAGGCTTCACGGCAGACGATTTGATTGACGCCACGCCCGAGCTGAAAGCGCAAGCCATGAAGATCGCATCGGAATATAAGATGGGGCCGATCTTCACTCCGCCCTCGGTGTTCGATGCCAACGGCAAGAAGGGCACGCTGAATCTGCCCGCGGTGACCGGAGGCGCAAACTGGCAAGGCGCCGCCGCGGATCCCGAAACCGGAACACTGTTTGTTCCATCCGTGACGGATCCCTCCGTGATCGCGCTAGTGCACGATCCCGGGCACTCGGACATGAATTACATCGGCAAGACCGTCATCCTCGAAAAAATCGACAAAACGATTCCGATCGTCAAGCCGCCGTACGGGCGCATCACGGCTTACAATCTGAACACTGGCGATGAGCTTTGGATGATCCCGAATGGCCTGCCGCCCGATGCCATCCGGAACAGCCCCGCGCTCAAGGGCGTCGACACCAGTAAATTCGGCAGTCCCGAACGCGCGTTGCTGGTGGTGACGAAGACCCTCCTGTTCTCGGCCGACGCAACCGGCCTTGCGCCGGTGAACGGCTCCTACGCATCCACGTTCCACGCCATCGACAAAAAAACCGGCGCTACGGTGTTCGAGATGAAGCTGCCCACGCACGCGACTGGCGTGCCGATGACCTACGTGGCGAACGGCAGGCAGTTCATCGTGGTCGCGGTCGGCGGGCGCGGTGAGCCGGCTGAACTGGTCGGGCTGGCGCTGCCGAACGCCGAATGATTCGGGCGCGTTTTCTTGCGCCCGCCGCCGTCGTCGCGCTGTTTTTCCTCTACTTCTTTGGGATCACTCGCAGCGGTTTGCTGGGTCCCGACGAGCCGCGCTATGCCGCGATCGGCCGCGCTATGGCAGCCACCGGCGATTGGATCACGCCGCGCCTGTGGGGCCAGCCGTGGTTTGAAAAACCCGCGCTCCTATATTGGATGACGGCCGCCGGCTTCAAGCTGGGGCTCGGGCCCGATCTCGCGCCAAGGCTTCCCGTCGCACTCGCGAGTGTCGCATTCCTGGTTTATTTTTTTGTCGTGTCACGCCGCGAGTTCGGCGATCGCGTGGCCTGGTATGCTTCAGCGATTCTTGCGACCTCGGCCGGTTGGCTGGTCTACACCCGCGTCGCGATCACCGATCTGCCGATGTCCGCCGCCTTCGCCGCGGCAATGCTCGCAATTTTTGCTGCTGCCGCCGGCACGCTCGCGTTCGTCGTGGCAGGTGCACTGCTAGGGCTCGCGGTGCTCGCGAAAGGCCTGGTACCGCTGGTGCTCTTGGCCCCCGCACTCTGGTTCTTGCGCCATCGTATTCGCGATCTCGCGATGCTGTTCGCAGCCGCCATCGTCATCGCTGCTCCGTGGTACGTGCTTGTGACCCTGCGCAATGGCGCACCGTTCATCGATGAGTTTTTCTGGAAGCAACACTTCGGCCGGTTCATGAACACCGCGCTCCAGCATCAGCAGCCACTCTGGTTTTATGTTCCGGTGCTCTTGGTTGGACTGTTTCCCTGGACGCCGCTGCTTGCCCTGCTGTTCAGCCGCCGCCTCTACAAAGACGTTCGCGCGCGTTTTCTGCTCGCGTGGTTCGCCTGGGGCCTCGTATTTTTTTCCGCATCGCGCAATAAACTGCCGGGCTACCTGCTTCCGCTTTTGCCTGCGCTCGCGGTGCTGCTCGGGATTGCGCTCGCGAATATCGCGCGCCCGCGGACCTTGTTATTCGCTTGCGCCGCTTTGCTCGGCCTGATTCCCGCGCTCGCCGCTATGCTCCCGCAAGCCCTCGCCGCCGGAGTAAGCCGTACCACGTTTCGGCCGGACTGGATTTGGATTCTCGCCGGACTGGCGCTCGGGGCGCTGTGCGTAGTCTGTCCGCGCGACGTCGCGGTGACCATAATTGCCGCCTGCACCACCATCGCGATTGCGGCTTTGGTCTGGCGCGTATATCCGGTTCTTGATCGCGAAGTCTCCGGCCGCGCGCTTTGGCGAGCCCAGGGCGCTGCCATTACCTGCCTGCCCCCGATGCCTCGCTCCCAGCGCTATAGCCTCCAATACTACGCC
>Ga0335074_10002681_pt1 | contig 24236 bp, 23 predicted proteins | sample Lox_Sample_23_FD_206715 | JGI IMG/M metagenome (GOLD analysis project Ga0335074, IMG submission 206715) | Soil microbial communities from Loxahatchee National Wildlife Refuge, Florida, United States - Lox_Sample_2.3 | ecosystem: Environmental > Terrestrial > Soil > Wetlands | place: USA... | reverse complement strand
GTGAACGGATCGACGACCTGGCACCGCGAGCAGATCGCGGGCAAGAACACGACCTACTCCGCACCGTCCATGACCACCGACGGCAACAGCGTCAACATCGCCGCCGTCGGCGCAAGCAGCAGCCTGCGGTTCTTCTGGGCGGTGAACGGTACGGATACCTGGCATCCGGAGACGGTCGCCCCGCGGGGCAGCATGGCCTAGCACGAGAAGCCCGCCGCCCTCAGAGGGCGGCGGGCAGCAGCCTCTCTCCTGTACGCGGGCGTCCAGACCTGGGCGGCGGTACAGTGCTACTCGTGCGGCTCGTGATCGCCAGGTGCAGCGTGGACTACGCGGGCCGACTCTCGGCCCACCTGCCGCTCGCTGCCCGGCTGATCATGATCAAGGCCGACGGCAGCGTCAGCGTTCACAGCGACTCGGGCTCGTACAAGCCGCTCAACTGGATGGCGCCGCCGTGCCGGCTGACTGAGTCCGATACGGAGTGGGTCGTCACCGGGAAGTCGGGCGAGACGCTGACCATCCGCATTGAGGAGATTGTCAGCGACTCAAAGTCCGAACTCGGCATCGACCCCGGCCTGGTCAAGGACGGCGTGGAGTCTCACCTGCAGGAACTGCTCGCCGCCCAGCTGGGCGTGCTCGGCGCAGGCTGGCGGCTGGTCCGCCGCGAGTTCCCGACCGCGATCGGCCCGGTCGATCTGATGTGCCGGGACGCCGCCGGGGCAAGCGTTGCCATCGAGGTCAAGCGGCGCGGCGAGATCGACGGGGTCGAGCAGCTGACTCGGTATCTGGAGTTGCTGAACCGCGACCCGCTGCTGGCACCTGTCCACGGCGTGTTCGCGGCGCAGGAGATCAAGCCGCAGGCGCGCGTGCTTGCCGAGGACCGCGGCATCCGCTGCGTCGTCCTCGACTACGACGTGATGCGCGGCGCGGACGACGGCGCCCTGCGTCTCTTCTGACCTCGGCATCGGCTGACCGGAACTTCGGCTGACCGGAACTTCGGCTGACCGGAACTTCGGCTGACCGCGAGATTGGCGCCTGACTCCAATTGTAACGGCTGCTCGTGGCCAAAATGAGCGATTTGACTGAATTGGCGAGCGGGTTGATCCTGGACCGGCCATCGCCAGTAACACGGCTAGCACAGCAACGGGGGGAGTGCAGGCATGAGCCAGACAGCCAGGTTCGACACCATCACGACCGAGCGGTTGCTGATGCGCCGCTGGCAGGACCCCGACCGCGAGCCGTTCGCCGAACTCAACGGCGATCCAGAGACGATGCGTTTCTTCCCGGCCACCATGGATCGCTCGGCGAGTGACGCGTTCATCGAGATCATTGAGGCCCGCTTCAGCCGGCAGGGCTTCGGCCTGTGGGCTCTGGAGATCGCTGAGACGGGTGAGTTCATCGGCTACACCGGCCTGAATCCGCTGCCGGACGACGTGCCAGGCGGCGGTGGCATGGAGATCGGCTGGCGGCTGGCCAAGCGCTTCTGGCACCGCGGCTATGCGACCGAGGCCGCCAGGGCTGCGCTCGGCGTCGCCTTCGACGGCGCGGGGCTGCCTGAGGTGTGGTCGATGACAGCCGTACTCAACGAGCCGTCCCAGGCGGTGATGCGCCGGATCGGGCTCACCGAAGTCGACAGGTTCGAGCACCCGCGGATCCCAGTGGGCAGTCCGCTGCGCCCGCACGTCATGTTCCACCTGGCGCGGCCGGCTGCCGAGGGCCTCGCCCACACCGACTAACCGGGCAACAGGTGCGCGTTAACGGCGCGCGCAGCCGCCGCCAGCTCCGGAATCACCTCGACCGTGACTCGGGCCGCGCGCAACCTGGCAGCCCCGCCGCCGGGCGCGAGGATCGACGGCTCCAGCCACGCGATCACGACCCTGCCAATGCCACTGGCGATGATGAGGTCAGCGCACGGCACCGGACGCGAGGCACGTACCGCGCACGGCTCAAGCGAGCTGTACATGGTCGCCCCGGCGAGCCGGCCGGGCGAGACCGCCGAGGTGTCACCGGGCAGACCGAGCTTGGCCAGGGCGACCTCCTCGGCGTGGCTGAAGGAATCCGGCTCGCGGGAGAAACCAGTCGACAGCACGCTGCCGTCCGCTGACACGAGCACGGCCCCGACTGAGAAAGCCGTCGCCGACGGTGGGCAGCGCCGCGACAGCTCGATCGCGTCCGCGAGCCATCGACGGTCAGCCTCCGCGTCAGTCTGAGACACTGGCACCTCTGGGCATGGGAACAGCCCTCATCGCACCAGCGTACAATCGCAGCAAATTGGTCCAGAACGGCGGTGCAGGCCATGACGGCGACCCTCGGTAGTCACGGGCTCCTGAAGTCCACTGAGACGTTCGACTCGCTGAACCCGGCGACTAACGAGGTCATCGGGACTTACCCGGTCTTCGGCGAGCAGGACGTAGCGGACACCGTCGAGCGAGCGCAGGCGGCAGCGCAGTGGTGGGCGGGCCTCGGCTGGAACGGCCGCAGGCAGCGCCTGCTGGCGTGGAAGTCCTACCTGACCCGGTATCTGGGCCGGCTCGCTGAGCTTGTCCACACCGAGACCGGCAAGCCGCTTGCCGATGCCCAGCTCGAGATCCTGCTCGCCGTCGTGCACATCGACTGGGCCGCCAGGCATGCTCGCGGGATCCTCGGCCCGCGCCGTGTGCGCAGCGGCCTGATCGCGTTCAACAACGCTGCCACCCTCGAGTACCAGCCGCTCGGGGTCGTCGGGGTCATCGGGCCGTGGAACTACCCGGTCTTCACTCCGATGGGCTCCATCGCCTACGCACTCGCCGCCGGGAACGCCGTGGTCTTCAAGCCCAGTGAGCTGACGCCCGCGGTTGGCTCGTGGCTGGTCAGCTCCTTTGCCGCGGTGGTGCCCGAGCAGCCGGTGCTCCAGCTGGTCACCGGCATGGGCCAGACGGGCAGCTACCTGGCGCGCAGCGGCGTCAGCAAGATCGCCTTCACCGGCTCGGCGGCCACAGCCAGGAAGGTGATGGCCGCCTGTGCGGAGAACCTGACTCCGATCGTCGCGGAATGCGGCGGCAAAGACGCCTTTATCGTCGGCGCGGACGCCGACCTGGAGGCTGCCGCCGACGCGTGCGCCTGGGGCGCGCTGTCGAACGCCGGCCAGACCTGCGTCGGGGTCGAGCGCGTTTACGTGGTGCAGGACGTGTACCACCAGTTCCTGGAGAAGCTGACCGAACGCGTCACCAGGCTGCGCCCGGGCGACGACCGCGAGGCGGACTACGGCCCGCTAACACTGCCCGGCCAGGCCGAGGTTATCGAGAAGCACATCGCGGACGCGCTCGCCCGCGGCGCGCGGCCGGTCGTCGGCGGCATCGCCAGCATCAGGCGGCCCTATGTGGGGCCGGTAATCCTGGCCGACGTGCCGGAGGAGAGCACGGCCGTCACTGATGAGACGTTCGGGCCGACGATTACGGTCGCGAAGGTCGCGAGCCTGGCCGAGGGCGTGGAGCGCGCCAACGCCAGCCGGTACGGGCTCGGCAGCACGATCTTCTCGGGCAGCTCACGGAAGGCGATGGCCGCGGCCAGGACGCTGCACAGCGGCATGACTGCGGTCAACGCGGTCATCTCGTTCGCCGCCATCCCGTCGCTGCCGTTCGGCGGCGTCGGTGACTCCGGCTTCGGCCGGATCCACGGCGCGGACGGGCTGCGCGAATTCGCCCGGCCCAAGGCGATCGCCAGACAGCGGATGAAGCCGCTCGTCAACCTCACGTCGTTCAGCCGCAGCGACGAGGACATGCAGAAGATTGTCAAGCTGGTCACGTTCCTGCACGGTCGCCGGTACCACTAGCCGGTACCACTAGCCGGATAAAGCCTTTGGGCGGAGACTTTGGGGGTCCATAGCACCCAAAAGTCTCCGTCCAGACGAGGGAACCGCTACCCGACGGCAAGCGCTGAGTCAGCCGGGTCAATGGCGGCCAGCGGTGCACGGCCCTGAATCAGGTCGGCAGCCCGCTCGGCGATGGCGATAGTAGGCGCGCCGGTTTCGCCGCGCGGCGCGGTCGGCATCACCGAGGCATCTACCACGCGCAGCCTGGCGACGCCGCGGACCCGCAGTTCGGTGTCGACGACACTGGTGAGCCTGCTGGCCGCCAGGCGCGAATCGCCGCCCATCGCGCAGGTGCCGACCGGCTGGTAGCTGGTCGTCAGGCTCCGCCGGATCCAGTCGCGGATGTCGGCGTCGGTTCCGCCATCCTGGCCTGGCGCTGTCTCGCCCTTGAGCTGGCGGCTCAGCGGCCTGCTGGCAGCGATCTCGCGGGCCATGCCAACCGCCTTGGCCAGCGGGTCGAGGTCCGACAGGTCGGACAGGTAAGCCGGGTCGATGGACGGCTTGTGCCGCGGGTCGGCGCTGCGCAGCCTGATCCTGCCCCGGCTGCCGACGGCAACCAGCGTGATCAGCACGGACAGCGCCCGGCTGTCGGGGTCGGCAAGACCTCCGTCCAGATAGGGCACCGGCAGCACATGCCACTGGATGTCAGGCGCCGGAAGCGCCGTGTCCGTCCGGCTGAAGCCGCCCGCTTCCGCGAGGTTGGTCGTCATCGGGCCGCTGTGCGTCATCTGCCACCTGGCCAGGTTCCGCGGCCCCGCCTTCTCCCAGAGGCTGCGGGCGCGCGGCGCATCCCACATCGTCGTAATCATCGGGTGGTCAGACAGGTTCGCGCCGACGCCGGTGTTCTCTGCCATCACGGCGATGTTGTGCTCGTGCAGGTGATCAGCCGGGCCGACGCCGGACAGCATCAGCAGCTGCGGGCTGCCGATGGCACCGGCGCACAGGATGATCTCTGCCTCGGCGCGTACTAGCTCTTCCGCACCGCGCCGCAGGTAGCGAACGCCGGCCGCCTCGCCACCTTCGATCTCGATGCCGGTAACGAGGGCGTCGGTGTGGATTGTCAGATTTGGCCGCTCGGCCGCCGGGTGCAGGTAAGCATCCGCTGCCGACCAGCGGCGGCCTGCTTTCTGGGTCACCTGGTAATAGCCGGCACCGTCCTGGGCCGCTCCGTTGAAGTCGTCGTTTGCCGGGAGCCCGTAGTGCCGGGCCGCGCTCACCCACGCGCCGGTCAGGCCGCTCTTGGCCTTCAGATCCTGGACCGTGACCGGTCCGTCGGCCCCGTGGTGAGCAGACGCGCCGCGGGAGTTGCCCTCCGCGCGCAAGAAGTACGGCAGCAGGTCGGCGTAGCTCCAGCCGTCGCAGCCGTAGTCGTCCCGCCACGAGTCGTAGTCGTCCCGGTTGCCGCGCACGTAGATCATCGTGCTGATGGCGGACGAGCCGCCGATCACTTTGCCACGGGGCCAGTAGACCGGCCCGCCGCCGGCCCGGTCCTGCGGCACGGTCTGGTAATTCCAGTCGTAGGCGGTCTGCAGCAGCATGCTCGTCGCGGCCGGGATGCGGAGTTCTGCGGCGGTGTCCGGCGGACCCGCCTCGAGAAGCAGGACCTGTGCGTCCGGGTTCTCGCTCAGCCGGGCCGCCAGCACGCAGCCGGCGCTGCCTGCACCGACAATGACGTAGTCGTACACGGCCCGTCCTCCTAGCGTCCCGGCTATATCGGGCCAGCCCGCGCACAGCCCGCAGATCACCGGTGGTAGCGCCAGGCCGGTTCAGCGGGCGTCGCTGTCGCCCAGAGCATGCCGAAAGTCCGTCGGCATGTACTGCAGTAGCCTATCGGGGTATTTGTCCCCGGCTCTCACGATCGGCTTGGATTACCGCCCCGGGACTGGCCCGAGCGGTTCGGGACTCGGCCCGGACTCGGCCCGGACTCGCCTCGGCCTAGCCCGGACATCAGCGCGCTCCCGGCCCGAAGACCGGGAGCGCGCTCCCCCCACCTTGTGCGGCCCCGTGTAAATCCGGCGGGCCCCCGAGAACCGCCGGACTGCCGAGTGGACCGCGAGCCGCTTAGCGGCTCCATTAGGGTCCAGACAGACCCAGGCTCAGCTAAGTCCTAAACCCGCTAGCAACGAAGCGGGACTGCTTGTCAGTTGTATCACTCTCGGTATTCATACGATGCCACAACGTGCTCGGCGTTTGAATACCCCCAGGTCAGCTTTGCTAATCACGTCGCCTCGAATGAAACTGACGACAGGCCGGACCGGCGCTGAAAGCCATGCTCCAGCAGCGATTTCGGTCCCGCTCACCAGCCGGCGCGCGAAATTAGCGGCGGGAATATCCCTGGCGCCAGGACCGGCCCAGCCGGCCGCACCGCAGGCCCGGGCGCCTGGCCGGTACGGTAAATGCCATGGCACGCGAGCGCGATACTCCGGTGGTCCTGTCGCGGATTTACACGCGGACGGGCGATGACGGCACGACGGCCCTCGGTGATATGACAAGGGCGCGCAAAACCGACCAGCGGCTCGCCGCTTATGCCGACACCGACGAGGCCAACTGCGCCATCGGGGTAGCCGTGACGGTGGGTCAGCTGCCCGCTGAGATCACTGCCGTGCTCGGCCGGGTGCAGAACGAGCTTTTTGACGTCGGCGCGGACCTCTGCAACCCGGTGACGGAGAACCCGGCTTATCCCCCATTGCGGATCACTGACGGCTATATCACCGCGCTCGAGCGTGACTGCGACACGTTCAACGAGGGCCTGCCGGTGCTGCGGAGCTTCGTGCTGCCAGGCGGCAGCCCCGGCGCGGCCCTGCTGCACACCGCCAGGACGGTCGTGCGCCGGGCTGAGCGGACGACCTGGGCAGCGCTGGAGGTGTACGGCGAGACCATGAACCCGCTCACGGCCCGCTACCTCAACCGGCTGTCTGACCTGCTGTTCATCCTGGCCAGGAAGGCAAACGAGGCGGTCGGCGACGTGCTGTGGAAGCCCGGCGGCGAGCGGTAGCGCGTCAGCCGCGCTCGGCGGCGTCCAGCAGCGACCGGTAGTAGCGGGCGTCTACCGAGTCCTCCTCGCCCTCGCCTTGCGCTGCTGTGGCGTCCAGGGCTGACTGCGCAGCCATCGTGTCGACGTCACGGCCAAGCTGCGCGCGCCGGGCCAGGATTGACACCCGGTTGTCCGCCATCGACACGAATCCGCCCGAAACGGCTGCGAAGATGTCGTCCTCGCCAGAACCGGCCGGCCGGATCTGCACGAGGCTACCCTCGTAGAGAATGCCGATGATCGGGGCGTGGTTGGTGAGCAGGCCGACCTCGCCGTCGCTCGTACGGGCGACGACCAGCTCCGCTTCGCCCGCCCAGATCTCGCCCTCAGGCTCGACCAGCTCGACATGGAGCGTCACGACCTCACCCCGCTCGCTTCGCAGCGCGGGGTGAACCCGTCGCTGTGCTTACCCCGCGCGACTCCGTCACGACTTCTCCAGGTCCTTCGCCTTGCGCTCGACGTCCTCGATACCGCCGACCATGAAGAACGCCTGCTCCGGGTAACTGTCGTACTTGCCCTCGCAGATGGCCTTGAACGAGGCGACCGTCTCGTCGAGCGGCACGAACACGCCCGGCTGGCCGGTGAACTGCTCGGCCACGAACATCGGGTGGGACAGGAAGCGCTCGATCCGCCTGGCGCGCTGCACCGTCACGCGGTCTTCTTCAGACAACTCGTCGATGCCGAGGATGGCGATGATGTCCTGCAGCTCGGTGTAGCGCTGCAGGATGCGCTGGGTCTCGCGGGCGACCGCGTAGTGCTCTGCGCCGACGTAGCCAGGCGCCAGGATCCGGGAGGTCGAGGACAGCGGGTCGACGGCCGGGAAGATGCCCTTCTGGGTGATCTCCCTGGACAGCGCCGTAGTGGCGTCGAGGTGGGCGAACACCGCCGACGGCGCCGGGTCGGTGTAGTCGTCCGCAGGCACGTAGATCGCCTGCATCGAGGTGATCGAGTGACCGCGGGTCGAGGTGATCCGCTCCTGCAGCTGGCCCATCTCGTCAGCCAGCGTCGGCTGGTAACCCACGGCCGACGGCATCCGGCCGAGCAGGGTCGATACCTCCGAGCCGGCCTGGGTGAACCGGAAGATGTTGTCGATGAACAGCAGCACGTCCTGCTGCTGCTCGTCGCGGAAGTACTCCGCCATTGTCAGCGCGGACAGCGCAACCCGGAGCCTGGTGCCCGGCGGCTCGTCCATCTGCCCGAACACCAGCGCAGTGTCCTTGATGACGCCGGACTCGGTCATCTCCAGGAACAGGTCGTTGCCCTCGCGGGTCCGCTCCCCCACGCCGGCGAAGCAGGACACGCCACCGAAGTTCTTCGCGACCCTGGTGATCATCTCCTGGATCAGCACGGTCTTGCCCACGCCGGCGCCGCCGAACAGGCCGATCTTGCCGCCCTTGACGTACGGGGTCAGCAGGTCGATGACCTTGATGCCGGTCTCCAGGATCTCGGTCCGGGGCTCGAGCTGGTCGAACGCCGGCGGATCGCGGTGGATGGACCAGCGCTCGGTGACCTTCAGCGAGTCCTTCGGCACGTCCAGCGGGTCGCCTAGCACGTTGAAAACGTGGCCCTTGGTGACATTGCCGACCGGCACCGTAATCGGGCCGCCGGTGTCGGTGACCGCGGCGCCGCGGACGAGGCCGTCGGTGGGCTCCATCGAGATCGCGCGCACCGTGTCGTCGCCAAGGTGCTGCGCAACCTCAAGGGTCAGCGTCTTGGTGGTTTCCTCGAGCGTCACGTCCACGTGCAGCGCGTTGTAGATCTCGGGCATCTCCTCAGTCGCGAACTCGACGTCCACAACTGGGCCGATCACCCTGGCTACTCGTCCGGTGGCTGCCGGTGCGGCCGAGCCGCCGGCGGCGGTGGTCTCTGCGGTAGCGCTCATTTGCTGCTCACTTACTCCCTGGTTGCGCCGGCGAGCGCGTTCGCGCCGCCCACGATCTCGCTGATTTCCTGGGTGATCTCGGCCTGGCGTGCCTTGTTCGCTTCCCGGCTGAGCTGCTCGATCAGCTCGTTGGCGTTGTCCGTGGCCGACTTCATTGCGCGCCGTCGCGCTGCGATCTCAGAGGCCGCCGATTCCAGTAGCGCGTGGAACAGCCTGCTTTCCACATACCACGGCAGCAGCGAGTTGAGAACCTCCTCGGCGGACGGCTCGAACTCGTAGATCGGAAGCGGCCCGGTCGGCGCTTCTTCCTCGGTGTCGACGATCTCGAGTGGCAGCAGCCTTCGCACTACCGGGCGCTGCGTCAGCATGGAGACGAACTCCGTGTAGACGAGGTAAATCTCGTCGATGCCGCCTTCGGCACTCGGCTGCTCGAACGCCTCGAGCAGGTCCGCAGTGATCGCCGCCGCGTTCTGCTGCCGCGGAGTGTCGGAGAAGCCGTTCCACACGCCCGCCAGCTCAAGGTTGCGGAACCGGTGCCAGGTAATGCCCTTCCGCCCGGCCACGTAGATGACCGGCTTAATCCGCTGGCCCCCGAGCATGGCTCGCAGGCCCTGTGCCTCCCGCAGCACGTTGGCGTTGAAGCCGCCCGCGAAGCCGCGGTCGCTGGTCAGGATGACCACGCCGGCCCGCTTCGGGTTGGGCTCCGGCCGCGTCAGCGGGTGGTCGACCTGGGCCGAAAGGCTGACCACGGCCTCGACGGCCCTGGTCAGCTCCCTCGCATAAGGCTGCGCCGCGTGCAGCCGCTGCTGCGCCTTGATGATCCGCGACGACGCGATCAGCTCCTGGGCGCGCGTGATCTTGGCGGTGGACTGGACGCTCCTGATCCGCCGCCGGACTGCGCGAAGCTGTGCTCCCATGCTGTCTGCCTGTCCGTCCTGCTACTCGGGCTTAGCGGCCGAAGGCGGCGTGGTCGGGCGTCGCGCGACGCCTTCCTGCCCGACCTGGCCCTCCGCTAGAGGCTCGGCCGGCTCTTCCTGCACGAGCAGCTCCCCGCCGGTCTTCTCGAACCCGGCCCGGAACCGGTTGATCGCGTCCTTCAGCGCCACTACCGTGTCATCGCTCAGGTCGCCGGTCTCCCGGATCGCGTCGTAGATGCCGGCCTGCGAGCGGCCGATGTCGTCAAGGAACTCGCTCTCGAACCGCCGCACATCCTCGACCGGCACGTCGTCGAGGTACCCCTCGTTGCCGGCCCAGAGCGACACGACCTGGCGCTCCACCGGGTACGGGCTGTACTGCGGCTGCTTGAGCAGCTCGACGAGCCGGGCGCCGCGGTCGAGCTGGGCGCGGGAGGCCGGGTCGAGGTCGGACGAGAACGACGCGAACGCCTCCAGGTCCCGGTACTGCGACAGCGACAGCTTGAGCCCGCCCGCGACCTTCTTCATGGCCTTGATCTGGGCAGCGCCGCCGACTCGGGAGACCGACTGGCCGACGTTGATGGCGGGGCGGACACCGGAGTTGAACAGGTCAGTCTCGAGGAAGATCTGCCCGTCAGTGATCGAGATGACGTTCGTCGGGATGTACGCGGAGATGTCGTTGGCCTTGGTCTCGATGATCGGCAGGCCGGTCAGCGAGCCGCCACCCAGCTCATCCGACAGCTTCGCGCAGCGCTCCAGCAGCCGGGAGTGCAGGTAGAACACGTCGCCGGGGTAGGCCTCGCGGCCCGGCGGGCGGCGCAGCAGCAGCGAGATGGCCCGGTAGGCCTCCGCCTGCTTGGTCAGGTCGTCGAACACGATCAGCACGTGCTTGCCCGCGTACATCCAGTTCTGGCCGATAGCCGAGCCGGTGTAGGGGGCGATGTACTTGTACCCGGCCGGGTCGGAGGCCTGCGCCATCACGATGGTGGTGTACTCCAGCGCGCCGGCCTCTTCCAGCGTCGCCCGCACCGCTGAGACGGTCGAGCCCTTCTGGCCGATCGCGACGTAGACGCAGCGCACCTGCCGCTTCGGGTCGCCAGACTCCCAGTTCTGCCGCTGGTTGATGATCGTGTCGATGGCGATTGTGGTCTTGCCGGTCTGCCGGTCGCCGATGATCAGCTCACGCTGGCCGCGGCCGATCGGCGTAATGCCGTCGATGGCCTTGATGCCCGTCTGCAGCGGCTCCTTCACCGGCTGCCGCTGCACGACCGAGGGCGCCTGCAGCTCAAGCTGCCGCGGCTCGAGCTTGCCCTCGATCGGGCCGAGCCCGTCCAGCGGGTTGCCCAGCGGGCCAACGACCCGGCCGAGGTAGCCATCGCCGACCGGCACCGACAGCACCTCGCCGGTCCGCTTGACGCGCTGGCCCTCCTCGATCCGGCTGAACTCGCCGAGGATGACCACGCCGATCTCGCGGACGTCCAGGTTCAGCGCGATCCCGCGGGTGCCGTCCTCGAACTCCACCAGCTCGTTAGCCATGGCCGAGGGCAGGCCGGATACTCGCGCGATGCCGTCGCCGCACTCGACGACGACGCCGACCTCCTCGGTCGTGGCGCCGGACGGCTCGTAGGACTCGACGAAACGCTCAAGCGCGTCCCGGATCTCTTCCGGCCGGATTGTCAGCTCCGCCATGTTCCTTATGTCCTTCTCGTTTCCCCCAGCTGCCGGTTCCGGCGCTGGCGTCTGCTCGTCGCTAGATGCCGTCTGCTGTTCTTCTTCTTGCTGACCGGGAACGGGGTCGTCGGGCTCCGCGCCGTTCGCCGGCTGGCCGCTCATCTCACGCCGCTAGCCCGCGCCTGGCGGTCGCGAGCCTGGTAGCCACGCTGCCGTCGATGAGCTCGTCGCCCACCCGCACGGTCATCCCGCCGATCACCCTGGGGTCGATCACTACGTTCAGGTGCACCTGGTGCCCGTAGGCGGTCGCCAGCGACGCGGCCAGGCGCGCTCGCTGGTCGGCGGTCAGCGCCACGGCCGCGTGCACCTCGGCCACGATCCGTTCCCGGCGGCGTGCCGCGAGCCGTGCGTACTCTTCCAGGCTAAGGTCCAGGCTGCGCCCGAGCGGACTCACCGCGGCCTCGGTGATGAGCCGCAGCGCCTCCGGCGTCACCTTCCCGGCCAGCAGCTGGCTGAGCAGCTCGTTCTTGGCCTGCACCGGAGCGAACGGGTTGGTCAGCGCAATCCGGAGGGCCGGCTGGCTGGCCACAATCCGGCCGAACCTGAACAGGTCATCTTCCAGGTTATCGAGGCGCCCCTCAAGCTCGGCCGCTGCGGCAATGGCCTGAACGGCGAGCTGCTCGACCGCGTCGGTCAGGTCGCTGGGAACCGACCAGCGGCCGGCCGCCGCGACCGCGACAAGGCCGGATGCGGCGTCGCTGACCTTGCCTCGCAGCAGCGAGGTCGCCAGGTCTGACCTGGTCTCCCCCGGCCGCGATGGGTCCGCCAGCGCCCGGCGCAGCACCGGCTGGCTGGCCAGCAGGCCGGCCACCGAGAGTAGCTCGTTACCGAGCGACGATGCTGCCTGCGCGCTGGAGGTCAGCGGCGCTAGCCGCTCCTCCAGCCCGGCCAGCGTGGCCCTGGAGATGCCCCTCATGACGATGCCCGCGCTCCGGACACCGAGCGGCCGCTCTCGTCGAGCTCAGCCAGGAACCGGTCAACGACCCGGCTCTGCCTGGCCTGATCCGACAGCGACTCGCCGACGATCTTGCTGGCGAGCTGCACGGACAGCGTCCCGACCTCGGACCGAAGCGAGGCGAACGCCTGCTGCCGGTCAGCCTCGATCTGCGCACGCGCACCTTCGGTGATCCGCCTGGCCTCCTCCTGTGCCTGCTCGCGCATCTCCGCGATGATCTGGGCGCCCTGTTCCTTGGCCTCCTCGCGCAGCCGTGCGGCCTCGTGCCGTGCCTCGGCCAGCTGCTGCTGGTACTGCGCCAGCACCTGCTGAGCCTGCGCCTGTGTCTCCTCGGCCCGCTGCAGGCCGCCCTCGATCTTGTCGGTCCGCTCGGTCAGCATCGAGTTGATCCGCGGCCACAGGATGATCGCGAGCGGGATGAACACGATGAAGAACGCGATAGCGCCGACAATCACCTCGATCCAGTTCGGGACGAGGGGATTCGGGTTGGTGGGGATGTACTGAGACGCTAGGGCGTGCACCATGTCCGGCTACCTTCCAGCCTGGCGATGACTTACTTGATGAAGAACGGCACCGCGATGCCGATCAGGGCCAGCGACTCGGTGAGCGCGAAGCCGATCCACATCAGCGGGGTCAGGCGGCCCTGCGCCTCGGGCTGACGGGCGATCGCCTGGATCGTGTTACCGAAGATCAGGCCGATGCCGACACCGGGGCCGATGGCGGCAAGACCGTAGGTCAGTGCGCCCAGGTTCTTGATGTCCAGGTTGGAAGTACCTGCGGCCACGTAGAGCAGGTGATGCATGTGCATCGCGAGCTGCATGTGAGTGTTCCTTTTGTGTCAGGCCGGCGGATGTCCGCCGGGTTTCCTTATTGGGTCAGCTCAGTGCGCGGTCTCGTAACCGCCCGCTATGTAAGTCGCGGTCAGTGTCGTGAAGATAAAGGCCTGCAGGACCTGGATCAGCAGCTCAAGCGCGGTGATGATGATCACGACGATGAACGACACGGCGGAGAACAGCAGCGCGTACGTCGCGGTCAGCAGGTAGAAGGTGGCCATCGTGAAGACCAGCAGCAGGACGTGGCCGGCCAGCATGTTGGCGAAGAGCCGGACCGACAGCGTGAACGGCCGGACCAGGATGTTCGAGAACAGCTCGATCGGCGCCAGCAGCGGCAGGATCCACCACGGCGCGCCCTCCGGCACGGCCATGTTCCTGAAGTAGCCGAGGGCGCCCTGGTGCTTCATCCCGATGAACATGTAGATGACCCAGACCATGGCCGTCAGAAAGAGCGGGTACGCGAACCGTGACGTGGCCGGGAAGTACAGGATCGGGATGACGCCGAAGATGTTGTTGATCCAGATGAAGAAGAACAGCGACGACAGGAATGGCAGCCACTTGTCGCCGCGCACCCCCATCTGCGGGCGCAGGATCTGGTCGCGGACGAACAGAATGCCCATCTCGCCGAGATTCTGCACACCGCGCGGCACCAGCTTCGGCTTCCTGAAGGCCGCCCAGAAGACGCCGGTCACGATGAGCGCGCTGAGCAGCGCCAGCATCATCGGCTTGTAGAAGTGGAAGTTGCCGATGGTGAACAGCGGGGTGAAGTAGAAGTCCTGGATGGTCGGCGCCGGGAACGGGCAGCCAGAAAAGATGTGCGAGTAGATGCTGCAGGTCTTCGCCGCTTCCATCGCGACTACGTGGTTCACAGGGTTGGCCCTCCGGGCTGCGGGTCAGGGTCAGTCATCATGGCGTAGCCGGCCTGCGCGCTCGCACGCGGGGTTACCTGTGGTGGGATGCTCGTGCCGGTGGGCGGCATATCAGGCCAAGTCAGGATCTCGTGTACCGGAAGACGATCGTGGCTATCCCGAGCCCGAGACCCAGCATCATGCCAAGCGGGAACAGCACTGAGATCCCGGTCCAGTGGCCGATGAGCCAGCCAAGACCGCCATAGATCAGCATGCCGCCGAGCAGGTAGGACAGCACGCGCCAGCCGTCGCGCTCCCGGATCTGCTGAGAAGACGGGTCCTTCAGTGGCTGTGGCTTCGGCCGGTTGCCGGGTGGCAGGAGGCTGACGTTCTGCGTGCGCCGCCTCCGGCGAGCGTCGGTCTTCTGCGGGGCGGTCATGCGCGCTGCTCCGGAGCCCTGTGCTCAGCGACACAGCCAGGCAGGCAGCAGTCGGCGCGGGCCGCGTCCTGCCGTCCGGAGCAACTGTGGGCGCCACGGGTCATCGCTCTCCGTCCGGCTCGACGTAGAGCATCTTCGTCCGCTGGAAGGCGACGATGAGAGCGACGTCGTAGACCAGCACCAGGACGATGGCGGTCAGGCCGAACAGCCAGGGGCTGAACGCGGTGCTGTTCTGGAAGCGGCCGACCAGGAACAGCAGAACGATGATCTTGACCAGGTAGGTGCCCATCCCGGCGAGCATCATCGCCTGCGGGCTTACCTTGGCCGCCCGGCTCAGCGCGAGGACGCTCAGGCCGAAGAAGGCGGCGACCACGCCGACCGCTATCGCAGCGCCGAGCACGCCCTTGTGCCCGCCAACCACAGCACTGATCGCCACCATGACGGCGGCGGCTACGGCCGTCACGGCGGCGGATCGCCGCGCCATCGGGGCGATGTTCGCCAGCATCTCTGGAATGCTCCGGATGATGTTCAGGACAGCTGCGCCAGTCGGCGCAGCACGGAGTCGTTGTGGTGCCAGTACCCAGCTGACACTCAGCTTCCTGGCGTACTGCCCAGGTGAGCGAAAAAGTATCACGGGCCCCGTACCACCCTGGTAGTGGGTGTTCGTGAAAGATATCACAAGCTCCCCCACCACGTTTTCGGCGAGGTTACCTAACGTGACGAATCCGACCGGACTTCAACCTATTAGCCCAGGTCAGAGCCACATACTGGAAAGTCACAGATTAGTAAAGACACCGTGTTAATCAGGTCACGCCGTCGCCGTCAGCGAGCGAGCCGCCGGACGCAGGCCCGGCATCCGGGCCGTACCCCTGGTACGACTCGGGCACCGTCCAGATCGGTCCTGTGACAGCAGGCGGTACCGTTCCGACGATCGACCGCGTTGGCGCGGCCCATGTCGGCTCGGCCGGGAGCCTTGGCGCGGACCCCGCTGGCTGGGCCGGGGGCGGGTTGCGGACGTGGGCATCCTCCGGCCGGGACGCGTCCGTCGCCCCGGACCGCCACACCGGCGCGAGGTCCGGCCCGCCCGCGCGCGGAAGGTCGGTCGGCGCGGAGGTACGAGGCGCCCGCGCGGCTTCCGGCTCCTGGCGGCCGTTCCACTCGACCGGCGCGGGCAGCGGGCCGTGCCCGCGGGCCGCCGCCGCGGCGAGCGTGGGCGCCGCGACCGTAGCCACCCCATCGGGCGCCGCTACCGCGGGCTGGTCAGCCAGCGCGGCTCGGGCCTGCCGCTGCCACCAGCGCAGCCGTGGCAGCGACATCAGCAGAAGCACGACCAGTGCCCCGATGGTGATCAGCACGAACCAGACGAACGGATGACCGTGGTGGTTGGCGGCACCGGCCTCCTGGGTCTTCTCCAGCGAGAGCCAGACCACGCTGCCGGAGAACAGCGCGGCCCACAGGTACATGATCAGCACGCTCGTCCGCTGCGAGTGACCGATATCCAGCAGCCGGTGGTGCAGGTGCTTGCGGTCAGCCGCGAACGGCGACAGCCCCGCCCTGGTCCGCCGGACCACAGCCAGCAGCAGGTCAGCGTACGGGACGACCAGCAGGGCCGCCGGCAGCAGCAGCGGCAGGATGACCGGGTACCGGTTGATCTCGCTGGTCAGGTTCGCGGGCGGCAGGGAGGCGATGCTGGAGATCGCCGCGTAGGCGAGCAGCAGGCCGAGCAGCATCGACCCGGTATCGCCCATGAAGATCCTGGCCGGCGTGAAGTTGTGCGGCAGGAAGCCGACGCACATCCCGATCAGCACGGCCGACGCCAGCGCCGGCGCGGCTAGCGCGTCAAGCTGGAGAACCTTCGTCAGCGAGTAGTAATAGAGGAAGAACGACACCGCGGCGATGCAGACGATCCCGGCTGCCAGGCCGTCAAGCCCGTCTATGAAGTTCACCGCGTTGATCGTGGCGACCACGATCAGGATCGTCAGCGCCGTGCCCTGGTTCGGTGTCGGGACGAAGGTGCTGCCGCCAGGCAGCGGCAGCCAGGTCAGCGTCGTCCCGGTCGCGACCAGGATGCCGCCAGCCGCAACCTGCCCGGCCGCTTTGGCCAGCGCGCCGAGGCCCCAGCGGTCATCGATGATGCCGATCGCGACCAGCAGGCCGCCCGCTAGCAGCAGGCCGCTCATCATGCCGGTGCCTGCCACGCCCTGGCGCAGCCGCGCGATCTGATCGGCCACCAGCAGCCCGGCTGCCAGCCCGCCGTACATGGCCAGCCCGCCCAGGGTGGCAACCGGGACAACGTGCACATCCCGGTCCCTGGGCTCCTTCAGGGCGCCGATCCTGGTCGCTCCTGCCCGTACCAGGGGCGTCAGCAGGTAGGTGACGGCGGCCGCCACCAGCAGCGTCAGGAGGTAATCGCGCACGCTTCACCGGGCCCGCGAGCGTTTGTGAACCATCACCGGCCACTGTATGGCACGAACCTGACTGCCAGCGGGCGCCTGTCAAGACTGGCCGGTATCGGCTCCGGTCACTACCGCCGCGACCTCACGCAGCCGGCCGACAGAGATCGCCCCGCGGCGCAGCAGCCGGGGCTGCGGGCCAGTCAGGTCGACGATCGTGGATGCGAGACTGCCGGAGGTCTTGCCGCTGTCGAGATAGACGGCGACCGACTCGCCGAGCTGGTCCCTCGCTTCCGCAGCGGTCGTCGCGGCCGGGCTGCCAGTGAGGTTGGCGCTCGTGACGGCCATCGGGCCGGTCTCGCGCAGCAGGTCCAGCGCCACAGCGTCCTCCGGCATGCGGATCGCGACGGTGCCCTTGGTGTCACCGAGATCCCAGCTCAGCGTCCTGGCCGCCCGGCAGACGAGGGTCAGCCCGCCAGGCCAGAACTCGTCGATCAGCCGCTGGCCGTCATTGCCGAGGTCCTCGACGAGGGCAGTGGCGGCTCGCACAGTGCCGACCAGCACCGGCGGCGGCATGTCCCGGCCGCGCCCCTTCGCTGCCAGCAGCCTGGTCACGGCCGCCGGGCTGAAGGCGTCCGCGCCGACCCCGTAAACCGTGTCGGTCGGCAGTACGACTAGCTCTCCGTTGAGTACGGCCGTGGCAGCAGCGGCCAGCCCATCGGCGCGCTGGGCAGCGTCGGAGCAGTCAAACCAGGCGCTCATAACTGATCATCCTGCCATGCCTGGCGCATCGCTCGTGCCCTGACTGCACTGTGGTTATTTCGTCAGGGCAGGGGCTGACTCGGTCAGGGCCGGACCGCCGTGACGAACCGGTCACGACCAGCCAGGTCGGCGTGATTCCGTGTGTCCCGCCAGCCGTTCTCCTCGGCGAACACCCAGTACACCGCCGGTCCCTGCGGTGCCCCGTGCTCGACCGCTACCAGACCGCCTGGCCGCAGTAGCCGCTTAGCGGTGGCCTCGACCACGCGGACGGCGTCCAGGCCGTCCGCGCCGCCCCACAGGGCCGTGGCCGGGTCGTACTCCCCCACCTCGGGCGGCACCCAGGCCCCGATCGGAATGTACGGCGGATTGCTGACGACCAGGTCGACGTGGCTATCTAGCTCGGCGAGGGCCGAGGCGAAGTCGCCCGCGTGCAGGATCACCCGGCCGGCCGTATGCGGCGCGGCCGCGGCGACCATGCCGATGTTGCGCTCGGCCCACTGCCGGGCGAGCGGGTCGGCCTCTACCGCGTGCACGGTGGCACCAGGCACCTCCTGGGCGATGGAAAGCGCAATCGCCGCTGACCCGGTCCCGAGGTCGACCACCACGGGCTCGGCCACGTCCATCTCAGCCAGCCGGTCGATCGCCCATCCGGTCATGACTTCGGTCTCCTGCCGCGGCACGAACACACCGGGCCCGACCGCCAGCTCCAGATACCGGAAGTAGACACGGCCGGTGATGTGCTGAAGCGGCTCGCGAGCTTCCCGGCGGGCGATGTCGTCCCAGAACCTCGGGTCAAAGCTGGCATCCGGCACCAGGTGCAGCGTGCTTCGCGATACGCCGTGCAGATGTGCGGCGATCACCTCGGCGTCGGTGCGCGGCGACTCGACTCCGGCCTCGGCGAGCCTCGCCGTGGCCAGCGCGATCTCATCGAGCAGCAGGCTCATAGCCGGCCCCGCTTGAGATGGCCGGGGCGGCCAGCTGCCTCGTTCACCGTCAGCTACCGTCGGCCCCGTTCGGGCCGGCGATCTTCTCGGCCCGGTCGGCCGCCACCAGCGCCGATATCACCGCGTCCAGGTCTCCGTCGATCACCTGGTCCAGGTTGTAGGCCTTGAAGCCAACTCGGTGGTCGGAGATCCGGTTCTCCGGGAAGTTATAGGTACGCACCCGCTGCGACCGGTCGACGGTTGCCACCTGACTGCGCCGCTCGGCTGAGGCCTGGGCGTCGGCCTCCTCCTGCGCCACCGTGAGCAGCCGGGCCCGGAGCACGCGCATGGCCTGCTCCTTGTTCTGCAGCTGGCTCTTCTCGTTCTGGCAGGACACGACGACGCCGGTCGGCAGGTGCGTGATCCGGACGGCCGAGTCAGTGGTGTTGACGCTCTGCCCGCCGGGTCCCGAGGACCGGAACACGTCGATCTTCAGGTCCGCCGGGTCAATGGTTACCTCGACCGGATCGGCCTCGGGCATGACCAGGACACCGGCCGCCGAGGTGTGGATCCGCCCCTGCGACTCGGTTGCGGGGACCCGCTGCACGCGGTGCACGCCGCCTTCATATTTCAGCTGCGACCAGGCACCGTCGTCGCCGCGTGCCTTGACCGCCATCGTGACGTCCTTGTAGCCGCCGAGGCCCGTCATCGTGGAGTCGAGGATCTCGGTCTTCCAGCCATGGCGCTCGGCGTAGCGCTGGTACATCCGCAGCAGGTCACCGGCGAACAGCGCGGATTCCTCGCCGCCCTCGCCAGCCTTGACCTCGAGGATGACGTCCTTCTCATCGTTCGGGTCGCGCGGCACCAGCAGCTCGTTCAGGCGCTGCTCGAGCTCGGCCCTGCGAACGGCGAGTTGCTGGGCCTCCGCGGCAAATGAGGCATCCTCGGGCGCGAGCTCGCGCGCCGTTGCCTCGTCCGCCGATACCTGCTGCCACTCCGCATAAGCCTGGACGATCGGCGTGAGCTCGCCATACCGGCGGCTCAGCCTGCGGGCGCGGTCCTGATCGGTGTGGATCGCGGGATCGGCCAGGTCCTTCTCGAGCTGCGCGTGCTCGGCGGCCAGATCGGCCAGCCGCTCAAACACCGCTTACCTCCCTTAGCGCGTACGGTCTGCAGCCGGACAGCCTGAACGTTCCCTTCCGGACCTGCCGGAAGGGAACGCAGTCAGCCGGGCTACTTGCCGCCCGCAGCCTTCTTGCCGAAGCGCTTCTCGAACCTGGCCACACGGCCGCCGGTGTCGAGGATCTTCTGCTTGCCCGTGTAAAACGGGTGGCAGCTTGAGCAGACCTCGGCGTGGATAACGCCATTCTTCGCAGTGCTACGGGTCGTGAACGAGTTGCCGCAGCTGCAGACGACCTTGGTCTCTACATATTCCGGGTGAATTCCGGACTTCATTACATACTCCTGGTTCCCGCGGTCGCCGGGTCGCCTACACGCTGAACCTAGTCAAACGCTGCGGCGTGAACCGGTACCGCAATAGAGGTTCCACCAGTGTGCCAGACCCTGCAACGTGCCGGGCCGAGCGGACATTCCCGCTGATCTGGCTACGAGCCGACGGTCGTCTTCTGCACCTGCAGCAGGAACTCCGCGTTGCTCTTCGTGCCCTTCATCCGGTCCATCAGCACCTCAAGGGCCTGCTGGGCCTCGAGCGCGTGCAGCACACGGCGAAGCTGCCAGACGATCTTCAGCTCCTCCGGCGACATCAGCAGCTCTTCCTTCCTGGTGCCGGACGCGTCGACGTCCACGGCCGGGAAGATCCGCTTGTCGGAGAGATCGCGGCGCAGCCGCAGCTCCATGTTGCCGGTGCCCTTGAACTCCTCGAAGATCACCTCGTCAGCGCGGGAGCCAGTCTCGATCAGCGCCGTGGCGAGGATGGTCAGCGAGCCGCCGTTCTCGATGTTGCGGGCCGCGCCGAAGAACCGCTTCGGCGGGTACAGCGCGGTCGAGTCGACACCACCGGACATGATCCGGCCGCTGGCCGGCGCGGCCAGGTTGTAGGCTCGCCCGAGCCTGGTGATCGAGTCGAGCAGCACGACCACGTCGTGGCCCATCTCAACCAGCCGCTTGGCGCGCTCGATAGCCAGTTCCGACACGGTGGTGTGGTCCTCGGCAGGCCGGTCGAAGGTGGAGTGGATTACCTCGCCCTTGACCGTGCGCTGCATGTCGGTGACTTCCTCGGGCCGCTCGTCGACGAGGACGACCATGAGGTGGCACTCGGGGTTGTTCTTCGTGATCGCGTTCGCGATCGCCTGCAGGATCATCGTCTTGCCAGCCTTCGGCGGCGACACGATAAGGCCACGCTGGCCCTTGCCGATCGGGCTGATCAGGTCAATGATCCGGGTGGTCATGTTGCCCGCTTCGGACTCCAGCCGGAGCCGATCCTGCGGGTAGAGCGGCACGAGCTTGGAGAACTCTGGCCGGCTCTTGGCCTGCTCTGGGTCCAGCCCGTTGATCTTGTCGAGGCGGACCAGCGCGTTGAACTTCTCGCGCCGCTCGCCCTCGCGCGGCTGCCGGATGGCGCCCTCGATCACGTCGCCCTTGCGCAGGCCGTAGCGGCGAACCTGGGACAGCGACACGTACACGTCGTTCGGACCGGGAAGGTAACCGGTGGTCCGGACGAATCCGTAGTTGTCCAGCACGTCCAGGATGCCGGCGATCGGGATCAGCACGTCGTCCTCGCTGATCACGGGCTCGGCATCGGATGCGCCGCCGCCGCGCTCACGGCGCCGGTTGCCGGTGTTGCGGTTGCGGTAGCGGTCCCGGCTGCGGCGGTTGCCGCCACCTTCCCGCTCGTCGTCGCGTCCGCCCTGGTCGCGGCCGTTCTGGTCACGTCCGGCCTGGTCGCGCTGCTCGCGCACGTTCTGGTCACGGCCGTTCTGGTCACGGCTGGCCTGATCGTGGCCGTTCTGATCGCGACCGGCGCCAGCCTCTCGGCCCTGGTCCTGGCCGTCGCTCGCGGCGCGCGGCTGCTCACCCGCGTCATCGCGGCGGTTACTGGACCTGCGGCGCCGGTCTCGCTGGCCATCGCCGGCCGGGCGGCCGCCGTCCTGACCGGTGCTCTCCCCTGCCGTGCCGTCAGCCGTCGTGCCGTCAACGGCCGGCCTGTCAGCCACCCGGCTGTCAGCAGCGCGGCCGTCAAGCCCACTGCTCAGGGCTGCGCCTGTGCTGTCCAGCCCTGGCTGTGTTGATGTCTGTGATTCCATAGCGTCCTGCTCGAAGGTGCGGTCAGCGCCGGCTCCCGCAGGCGTTCCCCGCTGAACTGAGTTGTCAGAAGTCTCGATGTGATGGGCCACAGGCTCCTGATCCGGGACTGCGGCTGCCCGGTGACCCCCGTCGTGGCTGTCGGTGCTCGCATCCCGCGGACGGCTGTCTTGCCGCCGCTCCTCGATGGCCGCGATGAGCTGGCCCTTGCGCATCCTCGCGGTCCCGGTTATGCCAATTGACTGGGCGAGCTGCTGAAGCTCGGGCAGCAGCATCGCCGAAAGCCCCCTGACCTGCTTGCCGGGGTCGCCAGGGGAACCCGCACTGGCCTCGTTGCTGCCTGCGGCCGTGTCAACGGCATCCGGCCTGGAGCGTACCGCGCCGGCCGTGTCGTGGGAAGACTCCGCTGAGTCCGCCACGCCGATCGGCCGTACTGCCGCAACCGACTCGGTGGCCGCCTCCGGCGCGCTCGCGGCTGCCGGCTGGCTGGCCGAGACCGCCTGACCAGGCGAGAGAGACAAGCCGACGCCATCCCTGTCCTCGGTAGAGAACAGGTCCAAGGTTTCGCTCACAAGGGGTCCTTCCCAGGGTGCGGGTCAAGGATGCACCTACGGCGCACTACCCGCCGTCGTGTTGATATCTGCCACCGCGGCCCGCTAGCGACGCAGCTCACGGGCCATCCCGGTCGCGGCTGCATGCCGCATGGGTCCGCGCTGACCAGGTCCTTGGCTAGGGCCGGGCAGACCGGGAACTCCCGCGATGGGCAGATGAATGTCGAGATCGCACGCCGCCGAACACTCCTGGGAGGAACGGAAGTAGTGCGAACGAGCACCTTTCCCCGGGGCGGGGTATCTGGTGCGGCACCTAGCCTAACACCAACACGACCCACGGCATTCCTTCGGCTGTGGCCGCACTGGCAGCGCTGCCCCGGCCGGGCAGAAACTGCCGACCGGGTCGTGACCGGCCCGCGGGTACGCTCACGCCAGCTGGGTGCTGGCATGGAGACGTAAGTCGGGCCTGAGCTGAGTACGTCCAGGGGGGCTTACACCGCATGCGTTACCCGTTTCAACAAAGCTTCAACCCACGCGTATTCACCAGGCTCGGCGCAAACTTCGCTCGCCGGGCCTTCACACCATGGTGATTTCGCCGCAACTTACTTGAGCACAGCCGTTCGCACAAGCCTGACCTGCCACGACACCGCGACAACGGGTCGAGGGGCCCGGCACAACGGTTCTATCGCGAGCCTCTGACAATCCACCGCGCTACCCAGACAATTCGGACGAAGCAGAGCAGCCAGCGCCCCAGTCGATGACTTTTCATTCGATCGGTGGCATGTGACGCCCGGTTTAGCCAGGTTCGTGCCCACCGAACGAATGAAGAGTGACGGCAGTGGGCCTGGCAGGCGCACCGGGTGGCGTCACAGCCGGTCGGAAGCAGTGACACCGGCCAGCGCCAGGCCGGCCGCCAGCACGGCCTGGACCGCGGCCGCCAGAACCAGCCGCGCGCTGACAGTGGCCGGATCGCGCCGTGCCGCCTGGCCGCCGAAGGGCAGCGCGGGGCGCGCCAGCCGACAACGCTGCCAGCACTCCGCGACCTGCTCGAGATACCGGGGCAGTTCGTGCGGCTGGCCGCGGCGGGCCGCAGCGGCAACCCGGACTGGCAGGAAGGAGAGCAGGCCAAGAAGGTCCTGTTCTTCTGCCGACCTGAGCCCGCTGGCTAGGCGCTCCCCAGGCTCCCTGCTCGCGAGCCCAAGGTCATTAGCCCAGCGAAGGGCGGCGGCAGCAGCAGCGTGGGCCTGCTGTACCTGGTAGAGGGGGTCGGCCCGGCCCGATTGCGCCCAGCCTGGCTGCATCGCGCCGCCCAGCTGCGCCACCTGATCCGGCATCGTTCGCGCCAGGCGGTACCGGACGGAGCTGAGGCCGTGGTAGTCGGCTGCCATTTGCGCGGGTGACCGCGTCGTGACGAGGGGCTGGGACGGAGAAGTACTGCGTTCCCGGCATGAGAGAACCGAGACTGTGGCACCCGCGGCCTGCGCGAGCCGCCCGGCCATGGCCGTCCGATGATCTTGCCAGGCGGCCTGCCAGCCGGGCTCGGCCGCGAGGTCGGGCCAGGGCCGGGCCGTCGCCGCAGTGCCGGCCAGGATGATGCTGTTTGCGCTCGCCAGGCCCGCGGCTGCCTGCGCCGCAGCCGACTCCGCCAGCGCCTGCGGCGTGACGCTCACGGTCAGGTAGCCGCCCGCCGGACTCGCGGCCTCAACCCAGGGCACGGCAGCGATCCGGGCCGCCATAGCCGCTGCGACCTCCGCCGGCCTGCGATCGGCTAGCCGGGCGAGGCGGAGCGGAAGCGACGTGGCGTAGCCTGCCGGGTTCCCGTCTGGTGCCGGCCGCCAGGAGCCGCGGGCGGCCGGCGGTGGCAGG
>Ga0335074_10002680_pt1 | contig 24239 bp, 19 predicted proteins | sample Lox_Sample_23_FD_206715 | JGI IMG/M metagenome (GOLD analysis project Ga0335074, IMG submission 206715) | Soil microbial communities from Loxahatchee National Wildlife Refuge, Florida, United States - Lox_Sample_2.3 | ecosystem: Environmental > Terrestrial > Soil > Wetlands | place: USA... | reverse complement strand
ACCAGGCCCGCCACGCGCGAGCCACCCCGACCGACGCGACCGCCAGTGGGAGGACAGTCAGGAGGCAAAAGACGGGGATGAGGACGGGGTTAGGCAGCATACCGGCGTAGTCGATCGGGCCCCGTCCTGGCACGAAGGACCCGCTGGCAGCCACCAGTGCGGCCAGGAAGGCCGCCACGACCAGGTACAGGGCCAGATAGGTCCGCGGTCGGCCGAGCGCACGGGCCACCGCGGCCGGGTAAGCGAAGTGCTCGATGGCAAGTTGCCTCAGGTCGCGCATTATGCCCGCCGGCTTCGCGCCGGACGGGCACCTCAGGGTGCAGTCGCCACACGAGTAGCACTTCCAGATCCCGGGCTCGGCAGCCGCCCAGCCCTCGAGCCCCAGCCGCACCAGCGTCAGCTGGCGACGGGGGAACAGGCTGCCCTCGTCGGTCAGGTCGCAGCTCGCCGTGCATACCCCACACTGGAGGCACGCCTGGAGGCTCTCAACATCGCTGCGGTGGCGCCGGGAGAAACACCCGCTTTCGCTCCCGGCCCGTCCTTGGCGGCCCGGCTCGGGCGCCAGGTCGAAGGACCGGTCGGGAAGGACCGACGTAGAACGCCCACGCAGGCGGAAGCCGTAGTCGGGAGCACCGCCTGACTTGCGGACGGGGCTGCGACGTCCCGAAGCCCTGAGCCGCACGGATGCGCGACCTGGCGACCTCACGTTGCGACCTTAGGCCTGGGCCACCCGCTATGTCAACTGAAGCCATGGATTTACTAGAGACATAGGAGGCCCTAAGCCGACTGCCCGACGCTGAAGTTTTGGAAGTCCACCGTGGCCGGGTCACCCTTTGCACCAGACGTCATGAACATGCCGGCATCTTGAGGACCATTGACCTGGTCGGGCACAGTCTCGCTCGCGACTTCGGTCCAAGTCGTACCGTCCAGCGAGTAGTAGCCCGTGTAAACGTCACCGTTTGTCCTCTGCAACATCAGGTAGACGGGGCTTGGCGTCGAGCTCGTGAGGGGATCCGGGATCGTGCCATTGGGAGGCGAAACATCGTCAATGTACTCGCCGCCGTTGTTGTCCCACTCCATCTGGAGCCCCCCCGAGGGCGATTCGAAGAGGATCACTCCTTCCGGCGACGATGTGCTCTCGGCGTCGGTCATCTCGTTGCGGACGATGATCCCGGCTTTGCCATAGTTGACCAGGTCCTCCTGAGAGAGCACTTCGACCACGGCGGTGGAGGTGAGAGCCATGGAGGCGGGCGAATATATGGTGCTGTAGTTGTCGTCGCCGCTGTAGACGCCCGCCCCCGCCCCCGAGATCCCGAACTCGGCACCTTGCTGGCGGAACTGAGGGACGGCGTCGCTCGCCGACGAGAAGCTCGCGTACGGCGGCTCCACCGCCGACGGGATCCCTATGACGATGGCGTCGATATTTGGCATGTAAGCCGACGCGTCCTCGAACTCGATGGTGTTTAGCCCGGCTTGGAGCGTTACGGCGAGCGTCATCGAGCCCACCGCCGAGAAGCTCCCGGTGGAGGTGAACTGGAGCGGCTGGGGCGTGCCCCCGTCGACGACAATGTAACCCGGCCGGCCAGGAGTGCCAGCAACCCCGGTACCGTCGCAGTAGATGATGGTCAGTTCGTAGCTGCCGTCGCTAGGTGCGGTGACGTCGTCGAACGTCGAGGTCCCACCGCTACCTACGTACCCGACGTAGTCCTCGCCGTAGTAGCAGGTGCCGCAGCCTCCAAGGCGGGCGCCCGAGCCGAAGCCCGCCGCGTTGGCCATATAGAGAGTGGCCATAGAAGGCGGTGCGGCGCTCGAGGTCACGCTGAAGCCGTTGAAGGTCACAGTGCCTGGTTGGCCAGTGGCGTGCGAAGTCACAAACATGCCCGCATCCTGGGTGCCGGCCTGGTCGGGGACCGTCGCTGAACCGACCTCGAGCCAGTTCGCGCCGTCGTAGGAGTAATAGCCGGTGTAGACGTCACCCCCGGTCCGCTGGAGCATCAGGTAGATAGGCAGGCTCTCCGGAACGGCCCCATTGGGCGCAGCGCTGCAACCCGTCGAGCACGACGGGGTGAACGTGTCTATGTACTCGCCGCCGTTGTTGTCCCATTCCATCTGGATCCCGCCTTCAGGCGACTCGAACAGGATCACGCCTTCGGGAGCGGTGTTGGCCGCGGTCATGTCGTTGCGCACGATGATCCCAGCCTTGGCGTAGCCGGACATTGCCTCTTGGGAAGTGACTTCGGTAACGGCCGTCGAGGTGAGGCCCATCGAGCCCGGCAGGTAAATAGTGCTGTAGTCGTCGGCACCGCTGTAGACGTCGGCTCCCGCACCCGAGATCCCGAACTCGTCGCCGCTCTCAGCGAAGACTGCTCCCGCGTCAGTGGCAGAAGAGTAGGTCTTGTATGGCGCTTCCACGGGGGCAGCGACGGTCTCGCTCAATACCAGCGAAGTGCACTGTGTGCCGTGCAACCAGGGGATGCCGAAAGGGCCTGGCCCGGACCGGGCACACGGCGACTGCTGTGCGGGCAGCACCCCGTTGTGGGCTGGCCGGGCTGGCCCGTGCAACAAGCCGAGCGGCGCCGGCCACATGTCGGTGGCCGTTGCAGTCAGTTCGCCGGTGCCAAAGAGCTGGCCCGGTGAAGGCGCGGTGACCTCGAACGTCGCCGAGCCCGTCTGCCCACCCGCAACCCTGCCCAGGTTGGCGACGTGCGGGGTGACGGTCCAACCCGAGCTGGCCACGAGGCCGACCCGCGCAACGCTCACCGTTTGCACGCCGTTGTTGGTGAGCGACGCGGTGACCGGGGTCGGCGTCTCAGCGGAAAGTTCCGCCGGAGCATTGACGTCGAGCGTCACCGAGGGCGGGAACAGGTTGGCATCGCTTACCGGGGAGACCTGGAAAAGAGCGACCCCGTCCGAGGGCACGTTGGCTTCGATCACGCCTGCAGTCTCGGTGCGCTCGTGTGTCCACAGGTTGTCAAGCTCGTAGGCGCTGCTGCTCGATAGCCCGAGGGTGGCCGCCGTCGTGGTGAGGACCTGGGGAGAGCCACCCGTATTGAAGATACCTACGTAGACGTCCCCGTTTTTCTCCGTCTTGGCGAAGATCTGCGACGTCGAGGTCTCAGCTATCCGGGCGGCGTCAATGCCGTCTTGGTCCATCGCGACCACCGGCCTATTTTTGAGCAGCCCCAGGTCCGTCGGGTCGAGGTTGGTCAGGTCGGTGCCGAGGATGAGGGGTGAGGAAGCCAGCGCCCACAGGCTGAGCTGGGTTTCGCGCTGGACGAGAGTGAGGCCATCGTTGGCACCGTTGCCGACCTCGATCGAGTCGTAGTCGTTGAAGGCACCGGGCTCGCCGTAGGGCTGCCACTCCGCTACCTGGTTAAAACGAGACTCCACGCTCGACCAGTCGGTGAGCGGGTAACTGGCGCCGCCCGACCCGCAGTAGCACTCGATGTCCCCACCCGTCCTCCATCCGTTCGCGTACTGCTCCCAAACCGAGGCGTCGTTGATGTTCAGGCTGTTGGAAAGTTCGAGATGGATGGGACGGCCGGTCTGCTGCAGCGCTTCCGACCAGCCGATGACGTCGGGGATGTCGAAACTGCCTACGCCGTCCAACTTGACGTAGTCGACCCCCCAGGACGCGAGCTCGTCGGCCCAGTTGTCCAGGAACTGCTGGGCGGCTGGCACCAGCACCTCGCCTCCCGGCACGCTCGCGTCTGGCTGGCTGTCGAAGCCAACCATGCCACCGCAGTTGTAGTTGTGCTCCGGAGCGCCGGCGTTGGCGATCTGTTCGGTGGTCTCGTCCGTCCCGGCTATGGGTATCGCCTGCGACGCTGCCTGCTTGGATATACCGGGCGTCACGTAGAGGCCAAACTTCAAGCCCAGGCTGTGCACATAATCCGCCACCACTGCGATGCCGTTTTCGCCGTTCGGGCCTGCTGGGAACTTCGTGGGGTCCGTGACCCAAAAGCCGTCGGGCCCGACGTTCGGCCCCTGACTGCCCGGGCACTCGTACCAGAAGTCATCGATGTTGATGTACTGGTAGCCCACCGCCTGCAGGCCGCTGTCGTGCATCGCCAGCGCCTGGGCCTCTATGTCGGCCGCTGTCGGGTCGTGACGGATGAAGCTCCAGCTGCTCCATCCCATTGCCGGTGCCAAGCCGACGCCGTTGTCCTCGGCGCCTGCGGGTGGCGCGCCCGCCAGCACTGCCATTACCGCCAGCTGACTGATCATGAGCACCGTCGCCAAGACGCGCGCCAACTTCCTCATCTGCCCGACAACCCCCTTCGCGAGACGGCCCTAGGTTTAGGTCGCCCTTTACGTCTTCGGCCGTGAGTTCACTTCATCTATCAAATTCCGATCACAGGACGTCATCGGGCACGCGCCGACCCTATTGCTGTCCACTCGCGAACTAGCTCCCTAAAGCCGCCCTAAAGTTCAACGAACCTGCCCACCGTCTCAGTTGACGCCTGCTCAGCCTGGCTTCGGACGCCATACAACCTCTACCGGGCAGATCACAGTATCTACCTTATTCGACCAAATGTCAAGACCATGGAGCCCACGGAGGGCGCTTGCAGACGCCTCCTGTCATCCTCTGCGAGGCCCATTACCAGGTATTACACCTACCGTGAAGCCCACTGCCGGACGATTGGTGACAAGAGCAACAGTCTGATAACAGTATCTACCATTGCACCGTCACGATCTCACAAGGCGGTCCGGGGCAGCTGGCCGGGTTGCGGCGCTACGATCGCCTTATTACCCGACGGCTCCTTCGACCATGCACCTGCCATGCGAGGACTATTGCCCCGGCTGCTATTGCTCGAGCTGAGCCACGCTGCTGCGCGAGGTGAACGTGAACGGGCAGTCCTCGAGCGAGGGCGATGTCAACACCACTGCGGCACGCCGGCGCTGGGTGGAGCGACTGAGCGCCCCAGCCCAAGAGCTGCTCGACCGGGACGAGAGGTATTTCATCCGGCAATCGCTGTCCACCCCGTGCCTGAACGTTATCGAGCGTGCCGAGGGAGCGTTCCTGGTCGATGTTGACGGCCGCCGGATATTGGATTTTCACGGCAACAGTGCCCACCAAGTCGGGTACGGCCATCCCATGGTCGTCGCAGCGGTCAAAGACGCCCTGGACCGGCTGCCATTTTCGCCCCGCCGCTACACCAACCGGCTGGCGGTGACCCTGGCCGAGCGCCTGGCCGGGCTGGCTCCCGACGGGCTGAGCAAGGTGCTCCTGGCCCCGAGCGGAGCAGCCGCCGTAAGCATTGCGCTCAAGCTAGCCCGCTACTCCACCGGCCGTTACCGGACGGTCTCGATGTGGGAGTCGTTCCACGGGGCCAACCTTGACACGGTCTCGGTCGGCGGGGAAGCTTTGTTCCGCCACGGCGCTGGCCCGCTGCTGCCGGGCACCGAGCATGTGCCCTCGCTGCGTCAGGCCGAAAGGCTTTTCGGGGCGGACGGGTACGCCTTCGAGCGTTTGGCCGCTTACATCGACTACACCCTCGCGGTCCAGGGCGACGTGGCCGCCGTGGTGGCCGAACCGGTCCGCTGGACCACCCTGGACGTACCCCCCGCCAGCTTTTGGGCCCAGGTGCGGGAGAGCTGCAACCGCTACGGCACATTGCTCGTCTTTGACGAGGTGCCCAGCTGCCTCGGGCGCACGGGCGAAATGTTCGCGTGCCAGAACTTCGGGGTAGCGCCTGACATACTGGTGGTGGGCAAGGGGCTCGGGGGTGGCATAATGCCCATGGCCGCCGTTATTGCCCGAGCGGACTTGGACGTTGCGCCAGAAATGGCGGTCGGCCATTACACGCACGAGAAGAGCCCGGTGGGCTCTGCCGCCGCGCTGGCCACCTTGGACGTGATCGAGCAGGAAGGCCTGCTCGCGCGCTCACGCGCCGTCGGGGCGGCGACGCTGGAGCAGCTCCACGAACTGGTCGCCTCGAGCTCACTGTTCATCGCGGCGCGAGGCCTTGGCATGTCGTGGGCATTGGATGTAGGCCCATTGGCCGCGCATGACGCCGCCAAAGTGGCCGACCACTTCCTTTACGCGTGCCTCGAGCGAGGACTGAGCTTCAAGGTGGGAGGGGGCGATGTCGTCACGCTGTGCCCCCCTTTGACCATCGGGCAGCCAGATCTGGCCTCGGCTCTCGCTGTCCTGGCGGAGGCGGCCTCTGCTACCGCCCTCGCTCTTGGTGGCTGAGCGACGCCGCCCCGGGGTGGACCGCGATGGTCCTGCCGCCGGCCGTGTAACGCTGGTGTAATGGTCCTCGCCTACAACTGCATCAGGTCGCGCTCGACCTATATGCGAGTAGGAGATCTGCCACATGAGAAAGATGTCTTCACACCACCCGGTACGCGCGGCGGCGGCCCTCTCGGCGGCTGTGGGCGCGGCCCTGCTGGTCGCCCCCGTCTCGGCGAGCGCAGTGACGACTGCGGTCCCGGTCGTGCGAGGCGGCTGCGACTTGCCGCTCGTGCATGACATTTACGATGGTTTCCACGTCGGGGTCCCTTCCGGTTGGGACCTCTCGACCATGGAGGGCGAGGTCAGCGTCGACCCGTCCCCGAACAGCCCCGAAGGGGTGATCCTTTACCCCGTGCTCTTGACCCGGGGCACGACCGTCGCGCAAGTGTTCGCCGCCTACATGGCGTACGAACAGCGCAACGCCGAAGCCGCGGGCAGCGTCTTCAGCTACCAGGTGGCGAGAAGCCACGGCGGGTTGCCTTCCGCAACGGTCCGAGCTGAAGTCGACGGGGTCTCGCTGGCTGGCGAAGCGACCGCCACGCTCCTGCCCCTGAAGACACAAATGGCCTCGGACGAGGCCGTCGTCTCACTGGCTGTCGCGCCGCGGAATTCCTTTGCCTCCGATGCACCGCTCCTCGCCGGTATCGCGCGCTGCTACGGCCCAGAGCAGGCCCAGCTCTTCGCAGTGTTCCCGACCAACCCGTACACGTACATAATGCCGCCGGGCTTTAGCCCGATCGCGGACCAGCCCAACGCGCTCGAGATAGCGAACGCAGCTAATACTGGTAGCGCTACCTACGACCTGTGGGGCCCGCTGGTCCAAGGAGTCAACGTCTCACAGCCCCTTACGACACCGGCAGAGGCGATCACTTATTGGTTGGGACAACTCGGGATCAGCGGTGTGACCACGCTGTCGGCCGTCACCAAGGACCAGGTCGAGTACATGGAGTTCACGGGCACAACGCAGGGCTACCCCGTCCACGGTCTCATGTACATGGACCTGAGCGTAACCGGCCCGAGCGCGGCTGGCGTTTTCCGCCTGGCCCTGGCCGTCTCGAGCTACTGGGACTCGCTCAACGGCGCGTTGATCGAAATGGCGGGGTCCATCCAGCACGACTTCACCCAGGACCTCCAGGACATCCAAGAGGTCAACCGCGAGTGGCAGGATTTCAGCGGACAAGTCGCGGACTTCGACGACACCCTGAACGACCAGCAACTGGTGCAGGACCCGAACACGGGCAAGTTCTACGAGGCACCGTATTCCTCGTGGCAGGACGGACCGCAGGGATGGGGCTACTACGGCCCCCAGGACCAGCTGCTCAACCCGGTGCAACGCCCCTGAGTACATTCCCAAGCCGGTCGCCGCTTTATGGCAACGCCACACGGCGCGGTCACACGCACAGCTTGGTCGGGCAGCGTTGAGGCAAGTCCTCCGCGTAATCCTTCTTCGAAAGCGCCGTCCATGCTGGCCTGTATGCAGGCACGCCCTTAGTGAACTGAATGTTGAGCAGGCTGAACAATTCTTGTGTATAGCCATGGATGAGGCGCGGGCCGCTCAGCCGGAGAACCACGGGATAGTAGGCCGCCCCACCCGTTGCGCACGAGGGCTTGCACGTCAGCGCCGTGTAATCACCCTGGCCGACAGCGCTGGTTGCGCCCCATGAGGACCAAGTGAGACGAGAGAACCATTGGTATGGGTGAACCGCGCCGCAATTAATGTACAGCGCTGGGGGTGCCGTAGCCGGCTCGTCATAGCCTGGTTCGCCATAAGAGGCCGGAGTAACCGGCGACGGCGGCTCGCACGGTAGCACTTGCGCCGTCATTGGAATAACCGCCTGGATGCTCGCCGGCTGGCCTCCGTACTTGTTGTCAGCCGTGACTTGAAATGTTGCACGCCCTGGAGGTAGTCCCGTGAACGTTGCTTGTGTTGCCGTCCGGGCCAAGGACTGCTGCCGATGGAACGCACCGTCGGTCACGCTGACCCTGTAACCGGTCAGGCGAGCTTGGTTCGGCGACTGGAAGCTGTCGAAGGAGAGCAGGTTCGCCCAGGTCACGGTCGCTCGGGCACTAGTCGCAGTGTTGACCACCAAGGGGATGGGTGCGTACGGGAAGACCGAGCTCACACAACGGGTGCCGTCCGGCTCCAAAGGGGCAGCATTGTCCCACTCGTCCTGGATGGCGTAGTAATGGCCACCCCAGTACTCGTTTGCCTGCGGGTCCGAGCCGCTGCTGGAGGAGTTATAGTACGGGAGGACATCGTTCGGGTCGACAAAGTTCCACGCGCACTTGTCCGCAACCTCGTCGTTGGATCCGCTCCCGTGCCACGCGTCCCCGTTTGGGTCGGTAATGGCCTCGATCATTTCGTGGGCGGCCACGGAAGCAGTATCGTCCCATACCGCATTACCACTAGGTTGAAAGCCGGTGCTGCAGTCGGCACCCGCGCTGCCCAAGTACGGGACTACCGCGAAGATCACGTCGCCACCGAGGATAAGGGTGCGCGAGTTGTCATGGTAAGCACAGTCCGAATTCGGAAAGCAACTGTACGTGATGAAGAAAAAGTTGCCGCACGTGCCCTCGTCCTTGGGCAGGAACACCCAGAACAGGTTATTGGTGGTCGCGGACCAGTTCTCGGCCTGAATCGCGTCCTTGATCTGGCCCTCGACCTGGTCTTCGTTTACGCAATGGCTGCCGCAATTATCAGGTATAGGGGCGGTATCGGATACTACGCCAGCTAAAGTGCTGTCATTGCTGATGTACTCGCGCGACCCGAATAGGGGCGTCATGTAGTATTGAGTCAGGTTTTGAAGGTAACCGCTGCCCTCGATGTCGCGGAAGAACTCCTCCAGGTATGTCACGTACCCAGACGAGAAGCTTCGGTGCGGGCCCCAAAAGATGAGGTAGTTATGGTCTCTGAGCATGACGCTGCCGCCGTGGTAGGTGAGGTTGGCGCATGTGGCATGCTTCGGGGCCCGGCATTGTGGAGCCGCAGGGATCCGCTGGCTCGTCGCGGCAAGGACGTCACCGTGGGACAAGGGGGCGGCGTAGCCTGTCCCACCCGCATTGCCTGCCAATGTCAGCGTGCACGCAACAACTGCCGTGAACAAAGCCAGCGGTCTTGCTGCTTGGTCTCCGAACCTTCGCGCTCCCCCGTCCGCCATTCGCCCGACCTCCGCTTCACTGGTCCCGCCCGGAATGGTACAGCGCGTGCACCGCGCCGCCGGTTCACCCGCTCAGCGGCCAAGCGTTGTAGCGCGCTCCACATACCGGTCATGTGGTGCTGCTCGGCGGCGATGTCCCTGAGCGCTCAACAGCGGTATACGGCACGGAACCGCCGTATGGGTGGCGTTTCTTCGTCGACGAAGTCTTCGAACGACTCCTCCTTCAGGCCGGCCTCGCCGAAAGCCCCGAGGTCCACCCTCGTCAGCGGCCACGGCATCCGGCCCGGCTCGTCGAAGGCGTCCCGGCCGCGGGCTATGACTAATAAGAGCCCGCCAGGTGCCAGCGCTTTGGCCATCGAACGTGCCGCGGGGTCGCGGAGGTGCGCAGGTAGCACTTGTAGTGTGTAAGCCTCCAGCACGAAGTCGAAGGCGTGCTCCCACTGCGAAGGAAGGTTAAAGACGTCGGCCTGGATGAAGGTCCCCTGATCTGGGAAACGCCGCCGCGCGGCCGCGACCGCAGTCCCCGAGATGTCGAAGCCGATAACCCGGCCGACCCCCATGCCCGTCAGCCAAGAGACATCGTCGCCGAGCCCGCAGCCGACGACGAGGGCGGAGCGGAAGGAGCGGCCGCTACGCTGGAACCACTCCACCAGGTGAGGGTTGGTAGCCCGGTCTGCCCAGGGCACCACTGCCGTCCCGGTCTCGGCTTCGATGTACAACTGCTCGAACCAGCCGAGCGGGTCACCCCGGGCCGTGGACTCAGCGGCAAGCTCCCGCGCGCGGGCCCGCGGCTCAGGGGTCTGCACTCTATGGAGCGTAGCCGGAGCGCGCACGATCGGGGCGTGCCATCGTGCCTGGGTTGGCGAGCCTCAACCGGCAAAGTTCAGCGCTCGTGCGGCAGGGCGGGATCCCCTGGCTTTGGCGGCTCGCCGACGGTTCCCCCGATATGAGCGACATCATTAGGCGACGCCTCGCGCAGGGTGGGCCATCCCATCCCGCTGGTGCCGCAGACGAACTGGCGCTCCTCGCCCGGCCTTAAGGACACTCGTAGCTCCTTGGACCTGCGCAACCGCACGAACCGAATATGCAGGCGGTGTTCCCCCGGTCCCACCTCGAAGACCCTCGCCTGATCGTTGCCGATCTTGCCTACTGGGTTGTCGTCGAGTACCACCGTGTACTTCCAATTAGGCTTAAAGAGGCGCATGAGCAAGCCGGCCGGGAGCACAGTTGCGGGTGACACCGACCAGTCTCGCTTCGGCCTAAGGATCCTGATTGCTGACACTGGCGTCCTTTCTCGGCACGGCGAACAAAGGCCTTCGGGTATGGCTCAGCTTCCGCAAGCCTTGAGCCCTTTCGTTGTGAGCGCGGCCAGGGAGCAGGTGGAGACGCGCGGGTAGTAGGTGCCCATGGCCGCCGCCGCGTCACGCGGGTCGTCCGCACGAGCCACCTTTTGCGCCGAATGAGCGAAGTCGGGACTGACGAGGACATTGCGCAAGAGGAGCAGGTAGAGGGGCCATGGGCGCCCTCGTGGGGTCGTTTGGCTGCTCGAGTAGGGCAGGAATGTGGCGCCGGCCACTCGGGAGATGACCGCCCGCTGAGCCTCCGAGCCGATCACATAGTGGTAGTAGCCGGACGCATCGATCTTGGTCGCCTCGTCGGCGCGGCACCCGTAGTCCACCTGCCCTCCCGGGAGTTGGTTGGCGACGGTCGGGAGGCTGCCCTTACCCAGGATGATGCACATGGACCAGTACTGCATGTCCTCGCCCGGCGCCGGCCACGGCGACGGGCCGACGCCGGGAGGGAAAGTCGGCGCCTTGGCGCTGACAACGAGCACGTCCGTTGGGGCTGGGCGGATGACGTAGGCCCCGACGTAGGCGTCGTTGGCGTCGGCAAGCGCGCTCCGGTACGTGCTGAGGGCGGGCGTAAAGAACGCACCCGCGGGAGGCGGGACCTTCGGCGGCGGGGGCGTCGTCCCGGCCGGGGCCTTCTTCGGGACGGGGAGCGGCTCGTGGGTGCGACAGGTCGGCAGCGTGCCGCTCGCAGGCCCGTTGGCCACGGTCAGGGTGGGCGGCTTCACATGTGTGAAGGTCCCGCCGGCCGGGAGGTAGACACGGTAGACCAGGTAGCCGGGGTGCGCCGGAGAGGTACCGGCAGGGAAGGGGAGCTCGTTCGCTTCGCCCGGCACGACGTCGAGGCGGACTGTCACTTGGAAGCGGCCTCCGGGGGCTGCTCGCTGCTGCCACGGGTTGGTGCTCCCTGGCTGAGGGGTGACCTGGTAGTCCGCCAAGGACGAACTGACGCCCTTCACGCTGAAGGGCGAGGCGTAAGGCGTATAAGTCTGCAGAGAAAAGTAGGCCGCGTCGGGGTAGGTCCCCGAGACCGTGATGCGCGTCGCCTCGCTCGCCACGATCGGCTGGTCCCAGTAGGCGGCCGACGAGTCAAGCCCGAGCAGCTGGGAGTTGTGCACATTGAAGAACACCGGCCAGGCGCATGGCGCGCCCGGAGACGCTGGCCCGAGCGGCGCAGTCGTCGCCAAGGCCGGTGCCGCCAGCGTGCTCACAGCGACGAGGGCGGCAGCCAAGCCGATCAAGGTTGGCTTTGCCCTTCGTGGGCCGTTCACTGTCGCCTAAACGCCTCGCGCGTCAGCCTTATCGTTGCTAGCAAGGTTGGTCCCCTTTCGGTGCGTGAGAGCAGGTTGCGTGAGCCCGTCGGCCCCGTTGCGGGCACTTCTGCTCTTGAGCGAGGCTCACACTAAAGTGATATCACTTATTGGTGAAAGGTGTCAACCGCGAGGTCGTCGCGCTGCCTCGGCGGACGGCCTCTCCGGGGCATGTCGCCAGTGTTGGCCGGAAGGCGCCCCGCGGCCTGGAGCGACCTGCGCAGGAGGAGCTCGATCTGCGCCGTCGTGCTGCGCACCTCGTCCTCCGCCCACCGGGCCAGGGCGTCGTAAACGGCCGGGTCGATGCGGAGCAGGAGGCTCTTGCGCTCCCGTACCGCATTGGGCTGATCAGTGGTAGAGGGACCCGGCATTGACCATGGGCTCGGTCGGGTGGTCACTACAAAGTACGACCAGCAAGTTGCTGACCATGGCAGCTTTGCGCTCCTCATCGAGGGCGACGAAGTTGCCTTCCGTCAGGCGCTGAAGGGCCAGTTCGACCATGCCTACGGCGCCCTCGACGATCTGCTGGCGAGCGGCGACTATGGCGGCCGCCTGCTGGCGGCGCAAGAGGGCTTGGGCCACCTCCGGCGCGTAGGCGATACGTACCACCTGGCTCTCCAAGATGGTGACGCCGGCCGGCTCGACGCGGCGCGAGATGTCGGCCGAAAGCCGCTCGGCCACCTCGTTTGTGTTGGCGCTGAGGGAGAGCGACCGGCCCCCCTGATTGTCGAAGCGGTAGCCGGCGGCGACGTGGCGGACGGCCGCCGAGGACTGCATGGCCACGTACTGCGCGAAGTCGTCGACGAAAAAGAGCGCCCGGGCGGTGTTGCTGACCCGCCATACGACCGCGACCGAGATCTCGACGGGGTTACCGTCAGAGTCGTTGACTTTGAGCGGGGCGGTCTCGTGCGTGCGCACCTTTGCCGACACGGCCCGTGCCTTCGAGCCAGGTAAAGCCCAGTGCAGCCCGGGCGAGCGGATGGTGCCCACATAAGCGCCGAAGCGCTGGACAACCACGGCATTTCCCTGCTCGACCCGCACCAACCCGCGGAGCCCGGTCAGGCCGGCGACCAGCAACACGGCGGCTGCGGCCCAGGTCGCGCGCCGGGCTGCGTCGCTGGCGCCCAGTGCTACGAGGGCGGCCGCGGCCACTAGCGCGACGGCGCACAGCACCGCCACGCGTCGGCCGTAGCCGCCGCTGAGCGGTACCTCCTCAGTGTTCACGGCTGCCAGTGTGCTTGTGCCCGTACCGATGATGCCCCTCATGGATGTAGACGCCTACATCTATACTGATATCATATTTCCGGCGCTTATCATGTTTTCGGCGCTCGGACTGGAAGGAACCCCTGACTTCCGTTGCCAAGAGCAGCCTTGGCCCGCCGAATGCGGCGCGAGGTGCCCGCGCGGTGCTTTCGTCAGCACCAGCTAGTCAGCTCGCGGCTTTCGTCTCAGTCGGCACGAATGGGAAATGCCTTGTAGAGTGCCAAGAAGAGTCATGGGCGATGACCAAGCCCTCATGGCCGTCGAGCCCCTCGATGGCTTCGAGCCCTTCCTGCCCCGCTACTGCCAGCGCGGTAGCCAAGGCGTCGACGAGGCCGAGCTCGGGCCCAGTCACCGTGGCCGAAGCAACACTGCAAGCTGGCCGTCCTGTGCGCGGGTCTATGAGGTGCTCGCCGCGCTCGTAGTTGCCAGACGTTGCTACGGCCCCGCAAAGCTCGACCACGCAAGCCAGGGCCCGCCGGTCCGCCGGGCCCACGATGCCCACCCTGAAAGGCCTCCCGGTACCCAAGCCGCCGAAGGAGGCGATGTCGCCGGCGGCGTTCACCATGGCGCCGGCGACACCGGGCATGGCTAGTACTCCCAGGGCGCGTTGTGCTGCCCAGCCCTTGACGTAGCCGGTCGGGTCGACGCCTCCTGGCATGGCCCAAGGGTCGAACCACCCGCCCGAAAGCGAGCGCGCTTCTTCGCACGCCGCCAGCACCGACGCCACCTCTGGAGGGGCTTCGGTGGCCATGATCTCGCCCCTGCGCAATCGGCTCATCGGGCTGTCAGGTTGCCAGGTGCTGAAAACGGCGTCGGCGCGATGCAGCAACGCCCGAGCACGGGCCACTCGTACATACAGCTCGCGCCGGTCAACATCACGCTCGCAGTAGAGGTCGAAAGTGACCACGGTGCCCATCACTGTTTGGCGGTGGTAGGAATGCCAAAGGACCTCAGGCTCGCCGGCAAGCGTGCCCGGAGCGGGCATCGGCATTATTTGAAACCCAGTTGGGTGAGGGCCGACTGGAGCGACTGCTCGAACCCGGCGCTGGTGTAACTGGCCCCCGACACGCCTTGGATGTTGGCGCTCTGGGCCTGAAGAGCCTCTTGTTCGAGGATCGGGATGGACTGCTGGTCGATTGACTGCGAGCGGAAGTTCCCGCCGTCGTCGATCGAGGCGATCGTCACGTTTGTGAGCTTGGTACCCGATACCGTCGCCGCCACCGAGAGGGTGCCGTAGTTGTAGTTGACGGCTGCGCCCGTGGCGGTCCTGGGCGCTGCGACCGGTGCCGGAGAGGTCGGCGAGGTCGGCGAGGTTGCAGGCGGCGCAGAAGTCTGCGAGGTCGTTGGCCCCGGAGGTGCCGTCGTCGGGGGGCCTCCCGTCGGTGGGGCCACGGGTTTCCCGAGGCTCAGCGTCGGCGGCTTGGTATGGAAGCTCAACACGCCCGCGAGCCCTGCGATTGTGGCCGCGACTACCACACCTGCACGTTTCATGCTCGTTGTCCCGTCGCCCGCTGCAGTCGGTCTGGCACTGGTACAGACCGTAGGGCGCGAACCTTACGGCACCGTGAAGCGCTCCTCAGACGCCCATGGCTACCAGCGCGGGCAAAAAAAGGGCGCCCATTTCACCTAATGCCCGCCTTGGCCGCGCCCGAGCGGCGCGGCGGCGACAAGGTCTCGCGGGCTACCAGAGCCACAGCTCCGGGGGCGCGGCCAGGCTGGCGACTTCGGGCCATAAGGCTTCGGGGACGTCATACGAGGCCATTTCGATTGCCTGGTCCACGCGCTCGGGCCTGGTGACGCCAACGACCGTTGACGCCACGCGAGGGTCGCGGAGCGAGAACTGGAGCGCCGCAACAGCCATCGGTACCTCGTAGCGGCTGCAGGTCGCGGCGATTGCATTCGCCTTGGCAACCAGTTCAGGCGACGCCCGCCGGTACCCATAGTTGCGCTCCTGATGGGGGCCCCGGGCGAGCATGCCACCGCCGAACGGCGCGGCGTTGAGAACGCTCACACCCAGGCGCACGCACTCGTCGACCAGCGAAGACGCCGAGCGGTCGAGCAGCGTCAAGCGGTTGTGGGTCAGCAGCGCCTCGAACACTCCGGTCCTGACATAGCGCTCCAGCAAACCCACCGGTCCGCCGGCAACGCCGAGATGACCGACGACACCTTCCTGTTTCAGCTTGACCAGAGCCGGTACGGCGCCTTCGGGGGCCATGGACTCCTCGAACGTGACGCGCTCGGGGTCGTGGAGGAACAAGAGCGGGAGGTAGTCCATGTTGAGACGTTCGCAGCTCTCTTCGACCGAGCGCCGCACCCGTGCCCCGGAAAAGTCACCGGTGTGGTCGGGGTCTACCTTGGTGGACACGAGCATGCCCTCGGGGGCACCGTCACGTTCGCGGAGGACCTCACCGATCAGGCGCTCGCTGTTACCGCCCCCGTACCCGTTGGAAGTGTCGATCATCCTGAGCGGGCTGTCCAGTGCCCTGCGCAGCGTCTCCAACGCACGCTCGCGTTCAACCTCATAGCCGTAGACGCTAGGCATGCTCCCAAGGGCGCTCGTGCCGATCGCAAGGTTCGTGACCTTCAAGCCCGTGGTCCCGAGCGTGACAACCCCTAGAGGCACGGCTTCATAACTCTCCCATAGCTTTTCTCAACTGCTCACGCAACGGTTCGCGCACGATGCAGTTGGCGAGGGCGAAGGACTGTGCCAAGGCCAGTAGCTCGTCGTCGGTGACGCCGTCGAAGCAGCGGGCGTACTCAGGCACCAGCGCTTGGGCCACCATTATGTTAAGCAAGAGCGTCCGTACCCAGTCGAAGCGTCCCCACGGGTACGGCTCAAAGCCAGGAGCTTCCTCGGCGATGAGTGCCTGCACCGGGCGACTGACCTGGACTGGTCCTTCCCCGTCAGTGCCCCACTGGTCGGCCGCAAGACGGTACTTCTTGGCGATGAAGCCCTCAAAGCGCTCCATGTACGGCGTCCGGGGTGCCACTGTCACCAAGCCTTGGCGTCCCACGTCCTTATAGGTCCACAGTGCCCACCCGGCGCCGTACTCACTGTAAATCTCTAACTGGTCGGCAAGGATCTGCCGTCGTTGCTCGTCGATTGCCTCCTCGCCGGTATAGATCGGGCCGAACTCGCCGACGTAGAGAGGAGTGCCGGTGCGACGCGCGTACACGGCGCGCGACAGAAATGTCCGCTCGACGGCGGCCCTGTCCACATAGACGCCTTCAGTGAAACCGGGGTACGGGCCTCCTCGTCCCAAACCCGAGCGGACGTAGTCGTGGCAGGTGTACACGGTGTTGTCCCAGCATCCTTCGAAAACGTCGAACTCGGTCGAGTACGTGTTGCCGTCGACGAACAAGGTGTGGTGAGCGTCCACGCGGCGGATGGCGGCGACTAGTCGCGCGTAGAAAGGGCCGATCGCTCGACGAGACTCGTCCGCCGGCTCGTTCAGAAGGTTGTAGCCCGCGACCCAAACCTGGTCTTTGTAGTGGTCCGCGATCGCTTCCCAGAGGTGGACTGCTCGGTCCTGGAACTGACGTTGCTCCCAGAAGAGCGCTCGGTGGGTGGCATTGTCTGAGTGCCAGTGCTGGTTTTGAGCACCAGGTACGGCGTGCAGGTCGATGATCGACAAGATCCCATTGGCGGCGCACGCAGCGATAGCCCGGTCCAGGTGGCGGAAACCCTCTTCCTTGATCACGAACGGCTTGGCATCGTCCTCGAAGTGCCTGTAGTTGATCGGGATCCGGACTGAGTTGACCCCAACCGAAGCCAGCAAAGCAGCGTCGGCCTCTCCAAAGAAGTTCGCAAGGAGGCTTTCGAAGAACAGGTCGTAGCGTTGCTGGCCGAGCACCTGCAGCACGGCCGAGCGCATAAGGGACTCGTTGGCGGCATAGCCCGTGATGAAGTTTTCCATGTTGAGCCATCCACCCAGGCATACACCCCGCAGCCGGATAGGTTCACCTTCTATCCCGATAACATTGCTCCCCTCGGTACGGACGAACTGAGCAGTCGCGTCCATCACGCCCTCCTTGCCGTACGCGGCGGTGCACCGGTACTCTCCCGCACCACCAAGGTTGTGGCCAACTCGACACTGCCGTCCTCTTGGCGCGGTCGCTCCGAGTGGGAGAGCACGAGCCGTACGGCTGTGGCCGCCATCTCGGCCAATGGCTGACGTACCGACGTCAATGGCGGGGACATCCACCGCGACAAAGGGATGTCGTCGAAGCCCACGAGGCTGAGCTGCGCAGGCACGGGCATGCGAGCCAGGCGCGCTGCCTCCAACACGCCCATGGCCTGCAGGTCGCTGCCGGCGAAAATAGCCGTGGGGCGCTCCTCCATGGACAACATGGTCGTCGCGTGCTTGAACGCCGCTTCCACGTGGAAGTCCCCCCAACGCACCAGGTCGGGGTCGACCGGCAAGCCCGCCGCTTCCATGGCCGACCGGTAGCCGTCCATCCTGACCCGGCTGCAGAAGAGGTCACGCGGGCCAGTGATGATCGCGATCCGCTGGTGGCCCAGCTCGGCGAGGTGGCGCGTCGCCATGAAGGCACCCGACCAATTCGTGGCCCCCACCGTAGGCACACCCGGCTCAGGCTCCCCGCGTGGGTCGATCACGGCCACCGGGATGCCCCTTGAACGCAGGGCTGCTTTTTCGCGTTCGCTGAGCCTGGCCAAGAGCACAATGACGCCCTTTGTGCCACGGGCGAAGATGTCGTCAAGCCAGCTGCCGTGGCCTCCGACGTCAGGCAGAACGTTTACCGCCACGGTGGCGTGGGCCTTTCTCGCCGCCTCGACGGCACCGGCAATTATCTCGGTAGCCCACGGGTTGCTCACCTCACGCAGCACCAGGTCCACTATTGGCACCGGTCCTGCGCGGGCTGCAGAGCGCCGCTCGTAGTTGCGCGCGGAGAGCAGGTCTTGAACGCGATCGCGCGTCTCTTGGGAAACACGGTCACTACCGTTCAACACCTTGGACACGGTCCCCACCGAGACGCCAGCCTCGATGGCAATGTCGCTCATTGTCACGCGCCGGGGCGCTGGGACGCCGCCACCCGGTCCCGGTCCCGGCCCCAACGCCGACCCCGGGCCCTGGCGCCGCCCTTTTCGGTCCGCTGTCACTTGCCGGCCCAGGAAGCACATACTTCCCGCGCAGCGTGGGAAGCACCGGCGAGCCGCTCAAGGACGGCGTCCACTACGGGGTCCGGCGCTGTCAGGTCCGGGTGGTCCCGCCGCCAGCCTGCCAGCCGTATGACGCTTCGCTGGAACGTGAGCATCGGTGCGAAACCGGGTACGTACCGGCGTATTTTCGTGTTGTCGAACACGGCACTGTGCGCCAGGTCACCCACGATCAAGTCCGACCAGAACCAGTCGGGGGCGACGACGGGGAAAAGGTCCGAGGCGAGGTGGACGAGCCGTGCCGGGACGCCGAGCGCGGTCGCCACCATGGTGTAGATCTGGTCCCAGGTCAAGACATCGTCACCCGTGATGTGGAACACCTCGCCGATCGCCGCCGTGTTGCCTAGCAGTCCGACCAAGCCCTGCGCGAAGTCCTCGGCGTGCGTCAGCGTCCACAGCGACGTGCCGTCCCCGTGCACGGGGATCTCGGCTCCCCGAGCGACCCGGTCCACAGCCGTCCAGCCGCCCGGTAGCGGTGGGGAGGCGTCGTCGTAGGTGTGGGAGGGCCGCACTATCGTTACGGGGAACCCTTCGTCCGTGAACGCAGCCCAAAGGGTACGCTCGGCGCGAAGTTTGGCCCGCGCGTACTCCAAGAACTGGTTGTGCTGGGCAGTGGACTCCACCAACGGGGTACGCAGGACGGGCTTGCCGTAGACGGAAGCCGAACTGATGTGCACGTACTGCCGGGCCCGACCACGCAACAAAGACACCCAGCCAGAAGCGTCTTGTGCATCATAGGAGAGGAAGTTGACGACGGAGTCGAAATCGCGGCCATCGAGGACGGCGGCAACCGAGCCGGGGTCGTCGACGTCGCCCACGAGCTGGGTCACCGCCGGAGGCAGCGCTCTGTGGGCCGCATTACGACCGCGGTTGAGCACCGTCACCTGCATGCCAGCCTCGACCGAGAGCCGTACGCACGAAGCGCTGATGGTCCCTGTGCCACCGATATAGAGCGCCCGCAGCGGCGCCTCGTCGCGCCTCATCACCACGAGGCCGTCCCGGTCCGCTCAGCTCTCCTCCACAGGACCACCGGGCTTCCTTCCTTTCCCGTAGGTGCTCGGTCCGCACCCTACTTTATCCGTCCAACTTGAACGTCCCCCAGTGGGGCCAACGTAGAACACTGCCGCCAGCAGGCTGTCGGCGGTCGCCTCTGTCGAGGCCGCGATGAGGGACCGAAGGCCGGGACCTCCTCCGTCCCACGTCGCTCAGTACGCCCAGCACCCGCAAGCCACTGCCTGCAGCGAAACTGAGCGTAACATTTGCGAAAGAGTGTGTCAAGAGAGCGCCTCCAGATGGCGCACGAGCACCGGCTGCCACCCCCCCCGACCGCGTCCTGAGCGTCCCTCGCTTTAGACTCCCAGCATCAAAAACCAGCGTCATTTAGCTGCTAACGTTGCTCGCAACTCCGCCCTTGACGCTTGCCAGAGGCGGCTGTAAAATGCGACGCAACCTTGCGAAACTTTTACCAACAGAAGGGGGAGGGGAGAGATGCCTCGTCTACGCAGGTCCAAGAAGTTGTGGTGCGCGTTCGCCGCGCTCGGGGCTACCGTGCCGATCGCGACCTCGGCACAGGCAGGTGCAGCACCTGCGCTCGGGGCCAAAACAACCGCGTCGACCTCAGCGACCATCAACTGGTGGGGCTGGACCCCAACAGACTCGGCGGAGGCCACCGCCGAGATTGCCGTATTTAATAAGGTCTATCCCAACATAAAGGTCAACTTTAAGCTGATCACGATCGCTAACTGGGTCACCGCGCTAAGGCCCGCCCTGGTTTCGGGGGACGGGTTCCCCCTTATCGTGATGCTGCAGGGTTCGCTCGCCGGCCAGGGCCTAGACAACTACAAGGCCGTTGTCGAGGTGCCTGGCTTCGCCCGCTTCTTTATCAATAGTGCCATTATTTCTGGCGGCGTCATTGTCCTGGTGTACACCTGCTCGATGCTCGCCTCGTACGGCTTCGCGAAGCTGCGGATCCTCGGGCGCGAGATCTACTTCTGGATGCTGCTCGCCTGCCTCACATTACCGGAGGTCGTCCTGCTCGCGCCGCTGTTTACCACGGACCAAAAGCTGGGCCTCTACAACACGTACTGGGCTGTGATCCTCCCGCTATCTGCGCTGCAGGTACCTTTCGCGGTCTTGTTGACGCGCAACTTCATCAGTGGCTTGCCTGACGAACTGTTCGAGGCGATCCGAGTGGACGGCGCCGGCCCGCTGCGGACCTTCAGGCACCTCGTCGTCCCGCTCACGCGCCCGATCGCCGCCGCGGTCATAATTTTCACCTTCATCGCCGCCTGGAACGACTACCTAATGCCACTCGTCTTCGAGCAGGCCACCAACATGCAGACGATCACGCTCGTCCCACAGTTCTTCGTGGGCGAGTTCAACGACGACCAGACCAAGATCCTCGCCTCGGCTGTAGTAACTGCGATCCCCGAGGTCATCGCCTACCTGGGCCTGCAGCGGCTCTTCGAGCGTGGCCTCACCGCCGGCGCCATAAAATGAGCCCATGCGGCGCCGGTCACCCGCCAAGGCCTCCAGTGGACGGCATCCGCGACTTGCAAGCGTCCATCGCCGACTGCAACCGCGCCGCGCCCGGACCGCTCGACCCGGCAATCTGCACGGCACGGCCTGAAAACGTTGGGTCGGGGAAGTTCGGCACCCCGTTCGCGCGGACGCACTCGGCCCAGCTCAACCACGCCTGCTGCTGAGCGGGGGAAAGCTGCTGGCCGGCCCGCTGCCACGGTGAGGGGAGCGTCCGGCACGCTTGCACCGCCCCCTGGAACGAAGCGGAGCCCGGGTCAATTCCTTTGGTCCTGTACCCGTAGCCCCCGCTGGGGGTAAGTACCGGGTCGGGGAAGTTCGAGACGCCGTGACTGCGCATGCACTGGGAGTACGCCTCAGCTTCGGCAAGTGGGGTATGCCCCGACGAACTCGGTCGTCCCGATGGAGCGGCAGTCGTGCTCGGCTGCAAGCCAGCGTTCGGGACCGTTGGCGAGCTCGGCCCACCGGAGCACGCGGCGACCGCCGCTCCCAAGGCAACGGCCGCGGCCGTCCAGAGCAGCGATGAGTGCACCAACCGTCTTTGTACCACGACGCGGCCAGCCGTTGCCGGTGAGCGCCCGCTGTAGGTCATGCCTCCAGTAAACGCAGCGTGATGTTGCCAGAACGTATCCGGATTTCGATACGCGGACGATATGTGCGGCCACGGGCGCCTCTCGCAGGGTTATCAATCACGGCCGGAGGGGGCCCTGCGCATCAGAGCATCCACCCCGTCCAAGATGCATTCCAGGCCGAAATTGAACTGGGCGTCAGGCTCCTTGTCACCCTCAAAGCCGCGTGACGCGATCATCCTGTGGAGGGCTGGGAAACGAAGGGGGTCAGTGAGCTGGGCCAGCATTTCGCCGTAGGCAGCTGTGGAGGGCTCCTCGCCCCCCGTCCCCGTCGCCCCTGCTGTTTCTGCCACCACATCCAGGCTCAGCGTGAGCTCACTGCGCACGAAGAAGCTGATCAGCGTCACCAATCTCAGCTTTTGGAGGTCGGCCAGCGGGGTGCCGGCGAGCGCCCGGAGGGCGGCCTCGAGCCAGGCGATGTTGTTCGGCCCCAATGGAGGCCCCATGACAGGGACACGCAGCGCCCAGGGGTGGCGCAGGTACGCCGCCCGGACTCCCTCCGCCCAAGCCGTCATCCCAGCTCGCCAACCCGTCTTGTCCAGGACCGACCTGGGTGGGAGGCCCAGTGCGGTGTCCACCATGAGGATGAGCAGCTCGTCCTTGGCCGCAACGTACCTGTACAAGGACATGGTGGCCACGCCGAGCTCGGCGGCGACGCGAGCCATCGAGAGGGCACCGATGCCGTCGGTGAGAGCGACCTTGATGCCGGCGGCCACCACCCGCTCCAGGCTGAGCCCCCTGCGAGTGCCCCGGCCCCGTCCACGCAACCCCCAGGCGAGCTCGATGACCGGTGGCAACACCGGCTTCCCGCCAACGTCACTTTCCCCCTCGTTCACCTTTCACCACCTTCGCTCGAGAGCTGCCCGCTTGACATGCACGAGGTCAGCGTATACCGTATGACCTGGAGCGTGCGACGTACGCATCAGAGTGTACGTACTACGCAGTAGTGTACTCACTACGCAGGAGGTGAGACCGGCTTTGACGAACGATGCAGCCATATGGTCCGCGGCACTTGCCAGGTCGTACGGGGCCAAAACCGCCCTCGCGGGCCTTGACCTCAGCGTCCCGGCGGGCAGCGTGTTCGCCCTGCTGGGCCCCAACGGCGCAGGCAAGACCACCGCCGTACGTGTCCTGTCCACATTGGCTCGGCCCGACGCAGGCAGGGCGACCGTTGCCGGCTACGACGTCGTCGCAGAGAGGCACGAGGTGCGCCGGAGGATAAGCCTGACGGGCCAGGAAACCACTCTCGACGCGCTACAAACGGGAAGGGAGACGCTCGAGATGATGGCCAGGCTCAGCCGCCTGGGCTCGCGGGCAGCCCGGGCGCGCGCCAGCGAACTGCTGGAGCGCTTGGACCTCGTCGAAGCGGCTGACCGGCGCGTCGGGACCTACTCGGGGGGCATGCGCCGCAAGCTCGACCTCGCCGCCGGTCTGCTCCGGCGACCGGAGGTGATCTTCCTCGACGAGCCAACCACTGGCCTCGACCCGCGCGCCCGGGCCGCTATCTGGGAGATCATCTCGGCACAGGCAGCAGCGGGGGCCACGGTGCTGTTGACCACTCAGTACCTCGACGAGGCTGACCGGCTCGCTGGCTGCGTCGCCGTGATGGAGGGCGGCCGGGTGGTCGCCCAAGGCAGCCCTGACGAGCTCAAGGCGAGGGTGGGCGGCCAGCAGCTCGACCTGTGGGCAGCCGACGGCGCCTGCTACCAGGAATTGTCCAGCAGGCTCGGTGCGGCGGCCTTGCGCACTGAACCGGAAGAGCTGCACCTGGTCCTCACCACCCCAGGCGAGGCGGTAAAGGCACGAACGCTGCTCGACGAGCTCGACCCGGACGGCCACCTCGTCAAGCGGTTCACGCTAAGCGCTGCCACCCTGGACGACGTCTTCATGGCCCTTACGGCGACGGGCGCGAGCCAAGGGGCCCTGACAGATGGCTGACAGCGTCGTCCTGCAGGGTGCCCTGCTCGAGAGCGGAGCTGCACCGGCTGGCGGTGCCCCTGCGAAGATCTGGTCCGGTGCCTGGTTGATGGCCATCAGGTCGCTCCGGCTGTCGCTGCGCGCCATCGACGGGCTCGTCGTCGCTTTGGCACTGCCAGTGATCCTCATGGGGTTGTTCGTCTATCTGTTCGGGGGCGCGATCCATACCGGCGCGCGCTACATCGACTACGTCGTGCCGGGCGTCCTGGTCGTGTGCGTCGGCTACAGCGCCGTCACGACGTCTATCAGCGTCGCGCACGACCTCAACGAGGGCATAGTGGACAGGTTGCGTTCGATGGACATTGGCGGCGTTTCTTTTATGTCCGGGCACGTCCTGGCCGGTGCCGTCCGCAACCTCATCTCGACGGTGCTCGTGCTCGGCGTCGCCTTCGCCATGGGCTTTCGTGCCCATGCGGGCGCGCTCGACTGGCTCGAAGCATTGGCGCTGCTCACCCTTTGCGTGCTGGCTTACACATGGCTCACGGCAACCCTCGGGACCTTGGCCAGGTCAGCAGAAGCTGCCAACGGCATGGGGTTCCTGGTCGGCTTTGTCGCCTACCCCAGCAGCGCCTTCGTCCCGGTGAATGACATGGCG
>Ga0335074_10002679_pt1 | contig 24260 bp, 19 predicted proteins | sample Lox_Sample_23_FD_206715 | JGI IMG/M metagenome (GOLD analysis project Ga0335074, IMG submission 206715) | Soil microbial communities from Loxahatchee National Wildlife Refuge, Florida, United States - Lox_Sample_2.3 | ecosystem: Environmental > Terrestrial > Soil > Wetlands | place: USA... | reverse complement strand
GGCCCGTTCCAATTTCCCGAGAAGCTGATTCCGCTCATGATCGTGAACCTGCTGCACGCGCGGGCACTGCCGATCTACGGCGACGGGCGCAACATCCGCGACTGGCTGCATGTGAGCGACCACTGCCGCGGGATCGACCTGATCCTCGAGCAGGGCCGGCCGGGCGAGGTGTACAACATCGGTGGCGGGGCGGAGAGCGAGAACGTGCGCCTCGTGCAAACGCTGTGCACGCTCGTCGATGAGCTCTTCGGCACGCAGCCGGAGCTCGCCGCGCGCTTTCCGCAGAGTCCCGCCGCGCGCGGCGGCCGCTCCGCAGCGCTCATACAATTTGTTGCAGACCGCCCCGGGCACGATCGCCGCTACGCCATCGACAGCGGAAAGATCGAGCGGGAGCTCGGCTACCGAGCGCAGGTCTCCCTGGAGTCGGGACTTCGCGACACGCTCGGTTGGTACGTGCAGAACGAGTGGTGGTGGCGGGCAGTGATGGACGGGAGCTACCAGCGTTGGATCGAGACGCACTACCGCTAGGCCGTGGCCGCTTCCCCCGGCCGAGTCTGCCGTGGCGGTCAGGCGAGCACGTGCGGTGTCCAGTCAGCCAAGCACTCGACGATGTCGAGGTAGGCCTGCTCAAAGGCCTCGCGCGGGAGCTGATAGGGGTCGGCAACGTCGCGGTCGGCGCGCCACTTGCCCAACTTGAACACGCGGCCGCGAAACTGCGGGAAATTCTCGACCATCCAGCGCCGGTGGCTATCGTCGAGCGCGAGCACCAGATCGGCGGCCGCGAGGAGCGTCGCGTTCAATTGCGCGCCCCGGTGCGCGCTGATGTCGTGCCCGTGCTCCTTCATGACTTCCTGCGCGAGCGGGGCGGCCGGCTGCCCGACCAGTGCGGCGATGCCGGCAGAGGCCACGCGCTTGTCGGTGTGGGCGAGCCGGCTCGCGAGCAGCGCCTCGGCCATGGGGCTGCGGCAGATATTGCCGGTACAGACGACGAGAATCGATTTGAACATCGAGAAATCCGCGCGGCGTCGCGATCGCGGTGGCACGCACAGGCCGGCAAGTTAAGCTAAAATGATGAGTTTAGCCAGACGCGGATTCGGCTTGGATACAATGGGCGCAAGCTCCGGTGCGGAAGCGGGAGAAATCTGTCTGCGTGAAATGAGGGCGCCGGAAGCTCCGGCAAGCGATCATCGAGCGTTGCTCACGCAGGGAGCTCGGGAGCGCATCCGATGGACAGCGCTCAAGCCGTTGCTGTCGAGCGTGCTCGCCGTGTTGACCGGCTGTACGTCGATTATGCCGGGGATGAACGTCCACATCGGCGGACCCGGGCCGCATCCGTACGGGGCGATTGTCACGCAATCGTCCACAGGGGCGCGGAAGGTACTCAGCTATCGCGTGATCCCGGTCACAGCGCAAGTCGTGAGCTCTCTCCTGATTCGCCCGAACCCGCTCGACGATCCGCCTGCAGGAGCTCCGCCGCTCAAGCCGCTGCTGCCCTCGACGGTGCCACCGGATTACCAGGTCGGCCCCGGAGACTTGCTCAGCATCACGATCTGGGATCATCCAGAGCTCAACGCACCGGCCGGCCCTCAGAGCCAGAACCCGACTTTCGACGGGGAACTGGTGGCCGCCGACGGCACCATTTACTACCCGTACGTCGGCACCTTCGAGGCCGCCGGCATGACGGAGGGTGAGCTGCGCGAGTACCTGACCGCTCATCTCAAGAGCGTAATTCAGCAGCCGCAGGTGGGCGTGCGGGTCGTCAGTTACGGTTCCGAGCGCATCGAAATTACCGGCGAAGTGATGCGTCCCGGCACGATCACGCTCGGCAACATTCCGGAGGGCATCTTGCAGGCCATCGATGCGGCGGGCGGGCTCAGTCCCGCCGCCAGCCGGCGGCACGCGATCCTCGTCCGTCACGGCGTGCGGTACGAAATCGATCTCGCCGGCTTGCTTTCCGGCAGCCGCTTGGTGCCGAACCCCGAGCTCGAACGGGGTGACGTCATTCACATCCCGGATCAGTCCGCCGACCAAATCTTCATGCTCGGCGCGGTGACAAGTCCGCGGCCGCTCGCGATGACGCAGGACTCGATGACGCTGATTGAGGCGCTCACCAGTGCCGGCGGACTCAACAGTCTCACGGCCAGCGGTTCCGGAGTGTTGGTGTTTCGGCTGCCGCCGCACGCGGCGCGCGACGCCGAAGCCAGTGTTTACACAATCAACTTAAGCACGCCACAGGGCGTGCTGCTCGCAAGTCAATTCCCCCTGCAACCGCGTGACGTCGTGTACGTCCAGGCCACCGAGTTTGCGCAATACAACTCCGTGATCAATCAGCTGTTGCCGACCATCACCGCGGTGTTCGAGCTGAGCGAGACCGGCGTCACGAGCATTCCATGAACGACGTTGCCAAGCCGAATAAGCCGATGCCGCTGGCAGCGGCACCGCCCGCGCCGATCGTTGCGCCGCTGACCGACCGATCGCGGCTGTCAGACGATGAGATCAGCTTTGGAGAGATCCTCCAGCTCCTCTACGCCGGCCGCTGGGTTGTGGCCGCCATTACCGCCGCCGTGCTCGCAGCCGGGGTGTTTTACCTGATCGTTGCTCGTCCGGTGTACCAAGTGGACGGCATCGTACAAGTCGAGCAGAGCGCGAGCGCTGCGACTCCATACGGCAATCCGATGGCGACTTCCATGGGCAGTCTAGGCTCGCTGCTGTTCGGCACGCCCGTGCAGGCCGAGGCCGAAATCGAGATCATCCAGAGCCGGTTGGTGCTCGATCAAGTAATCGACCAGTTGCATCTTCTGATCGAGGCTGAGCCACGTTACTTTCCGATCATCGGGCGCGCCGTCGCTCGCTGGAACCGACGCGCCAAAGCGCCTGTCGGCGCACCGCCCCTGCTTGGCGGTTTCGCATGGGGCGGGGAGCGAATCATCGTCAGTCGATTCCAGACGCCCGAATCTTGGAACAACCAGCCGTTCACGCTCACGGCCTCCGGCGGAGGCGAATATCGGTTGCGGGACCCGGACGGCGACACGGTGATCAGCGGGCGCGTAGGTCAGGCCGAGAAGGCGAATACCTCCTACGGCCCGGTGCAACTCGAGGTGCAGGAGTTGGCCGCCCGGCCCGGCGAGCAATTCCGGATCACCCGCTTTGCACGTCCTACCGTGCTCGATGACTTCAAGAAAAAGCTCACGGTGCAGCAGTTGGGCAACGTAAGTCTGACCTCGTCGTCCGGCGTGATGCACATCACTTATTACGGCTACGATAGGGATCGAATCACGCGCATCATCGACAGCCTCGAAAATGCCTACCTAGCGCAGGACGTTCGGCGTCGCTCGCTCGAGGCGCAGCAGTCGATAACCTACCTGCAAGCTCAGCTGCCGGCGTTCAAGGCGGCTGTCGATGTGGCGCAAGCGGATCTCGCCCGCTACCAGGAAGCCCACGGCGCCCCGGCGGTCTCGACCGAGACCGAGCTACTGCTCAAGCAGAACGTCGATCTCGAAACCGCCCGCCTGGAGTTGGTCCAGCGGCGCGAACAGGCGCTGCGACTGTTCACGCCAGAACATCCCGAAATTCAGGCGATCGACCGGCAGCTCGCTTCGATCGCGCAGAACGAGCAAGCCCTGCAGCGCAAGATCAACAATCTCCCCACGCTGCAGCAGAACGTTCTCACCCTGATGCGCCAGCTCGACGTGAGCAACAGCCTGTACACGGCCATGATGACTGCGATCGAGCAGTTCCAGGTGGCCAAGGCTGGCACCGTCGGTGATGTGCGCATCGTCGATTACGCCTTGGAGCCCTTTAAGCCTGCAGCACCGAAAAAGGCTCTGGTGCTTGCCATTGCGCTGTTGCTCGGCGTGTTCCTCGGCGCCGTGTACGTCGTGATTCAGCGCGCATTGCTGCGCGGCGTGGACGATCCCGGCGAGATCGAGCGCGAGCTGGGTCTGAGCGTGCTCGCGGCGATCCCGTACATCGCAGAGCAGCACAAGATCGCGCGAGCGACCGCACGGGGCGAGCTTGGCTCGCACGTGCTCGCGGTCTTGCATTCGCAAAACCCCGGGGTGGAAGCCCTGCGGAGCCTGCGTACTTCACTCCACTTCACGATGATGGATGCCACCAACAACGTCATCCTGCTCACCGGCCCGGCGCCCGGCATCGGCAAGTCCTTCGTCTGCGCGAACTTCGGCGCCGTGCTGGCACAGACCGGCAAGCGCGTGGCGGTCGTGGATGTGGACCTCCGCAAGGGCTATCTCGAGCGATATTTCAGCCGGCCTTCCGCGCCCGGCGTCAGCGATTACATTGCCGGGGACGTAGCTCTGAATGAAGTAGTGCAATCGACCGACGTCGCCGGATTGGACTTCATCGCACGAGGCCAAGCACCGCCCAACCCGGCCGAGCTGCTGATGCACGAGCGGTTCTCGCAGCTCGTCGATGCGCTATCCTCGAGCCACGACTATGTCCTGCTCGACAGCCCCCCGGTGCTCGCGGTGGCCGACGCCGCCATCGTCGGCAAGCGGGCCGGTACGACACTGGTCGTGCTCAAGTCCGCCGAGCACCCGATGCGCGAGATCGAAGAGACGATCAAGCGCCTCAATGCCGCCGGCATTCGGCCGCGGGGCATCCTGATGAACCAAGTCGGCCACAGGCTCGGTACCTACGGCTACGGCAATTACGGTTACGCCAACTACCGCTACGATCGTTAGCGTCAGCACACTCCTGGCAGGCACGGAGAAGCCGAGATGGGTGCGCGCGTGTTCCGAAGCGTGAGCTGGATTGCACTGCTTGCGGCGGCAGCCGGTGTCAGTGTGTCGGCGCACGGCATACTTCTCGGAGTGGGGACCCATTTCATGGATCTTCCCGCAGCTCAGCCAGCTCTACTGGATCTTGCCGTGAAAGTCGGAGCGGATTCTGTGCGGGCCGACTCGCAATGGTCGCTCGTGGAGACGACCAAGGGCGCTTACAGAATCCCGGCAGCATGGGATCAGTTCGTGAGCAATGCCAGAAGTCGCGGCCTCGAGCCGCTGTTGATCCTCGACTACGGCAACAAGCTCTATGACGACGGCAAATTACCACGGTCGGCCGATGCGATCGCGGGATTCGTCCGCTTTGCCACCTTCGTCGTGAATCATTTTGCCGGGCGCGTTCGCTACTACGAGGTCTGGAACGAGTGGAACACGGGCACTGGTGGATATTATCCGGGTGGCAGCGCCCAAGACTATGCGCGACTGTTCGATGCGACCTATAGCGCGATCAAGCCAATAGCCCCGAACACCGTCGTGCTGGCCGCAGCTGGCTACTACGACTGGTATGCACAGATTGCGAAGCTCGGCGTGGCGGCGCGAGCGGATGGCGTCGCGATTCACCCCTATGTGGCGAAGGAGCTGGGTTACCGGGCATCGATCGGATCGAATGGCCCGGAACGCAGCGCCGAGCGCGTGATAGAGGCGGAGGCCGTCATGCGGCAGTTGAGCGGCGGCAGGGAGGTCCCGCTCTATATCACCGAGATCGGCTGGCCCACGAGCACCGGAAGTGCGGGATACCCTGCGCAGGACGTGGCCGCCATGGCCGAGCGGAGCTTGCTCATGTTCGCGGCTCTACCGTATGTGCGCGGTGTCTGGTGGTACGACCTCATCGACGACGGACCGGATGCTGCTAACGCGGAAGATCGGTTCGGTCTCTTCCGGCAGACCCACGCCCTGAAACCTGCGGCACAGGTCGTCCAATCGCTTGCACCGTTTTTGAAGAATAACCATTTGGCCTGGATCGCCGAATCGCAGACCGGAGCCGGACTGATCATTCTCAAACGAGACTCATCGCGGGCTCCGTCAGTCGTCGCTTGGCACGCACATCCCTCGCCGCAAGATGTAGAGAAATCAGAGTGGCGCTACGTGGTATCGTGTAATCCGACGCTGAGTATTTTGCGTGCGGAGCGCAACATCTCCGCCTCGGAACAGGCGATCACGACTGCTCCCACAGTCTTCACATATCGCCTCGGCCATTGCACGCGCGAACGACTGCCCGGACCGAAGTAATGTGCGCAGCAGCTGAAACCCTGGAACGTCAGATTTGAACGCCACAGTCATCGCGCTCAAGCTACTGGTGGCACTCATTGTGCTGACGAGCTCGCCTCTGATTCTGAAGCGTCGTTGGCGATTGTTTCTCGCAGTTCCGCTATCGGTGTTCCAGGCTTTCATCCCAGGGAGTCAAGTGGCGGGCGTGCCTATCCCACTGGCCTTCTGGGGCGGGTTGATGCTGTGGCCGGAGCTCGTAACAGAATTCAAAGCTTTGATTCAATGGAAGCCGACGGCCTGTGTCTTCGGAATCACCGTCCTGTACGCTGTGAGCCTTTTGTGGTCGCCGGACCGAAAGCTCGGTCTACAGCCCATCGGTTACTTTGCGGAATTCCTGGTGATCTTCGCTGCCGTGGTAACAGAAGGGCGGCGCGACGAGCGCCTAGTCTTGCGCCTGCTCAAAGTCACGATGGCGATGGCTCTCGTTGAGGCGGCTCTCGTGGTAGTGGGTCGGCTGTTCCCCGGAGTGAAGCTGAGCCTCCTGCTTCATCCCATTGCGAGATTGTTTCTTAGCGCGAATATCATCGACAACCTGTTTAGCGGGAACTTCAACGGCGTCATGGACCCGGCAAAATCGGGCGGATTCTTTATCGATGCGAACGTAGCGTCGACGTTTCTCGGGGTTTCGGCGTGCACTGCGTTCGGCCTAGCACTGCATCTTCGCAGACAGTGGGTGGCAGCCATTGGTGCTGCTCTTCTCGGTGCTGTGGCATTCGCCGGTTCCAAAGCTGGATTGATGCTCGCCGCGGCGTTACCAATTCTCATGCTTCACTTCATTTCTTTGCGCTATCGCGGCTGGCGCAACCGCCTGCGCATGGCGATGGTCGCAATTGTCCTCGTAGGCACCGCTGCGTGGTTCGGTCCGAAGGCAATCCTCATCGGCGACACCGGTACCTACCGCGCATTGAGTGCCTTTGTGCAGCGCTCCGACATGACGTTTGCGGCTCGCGAGCTGATCTGGGCGTACGGCGCGCAGGCCTTCATGGAGCACCCGATAAAGGGTCAGGGCTTTGGCGGCTGGCAGGACGAATTTCCCAAATACGCCCACAAGGTGGGCATTCAAGATGATTTGCCGCCTCACAACACCATAATTTATCTATGGTCACAGGGCGGGACGCTCGCGGCACTACTAGGCCTCGGATTCATCTTCCAGGTGCTCAAGCTCGGTGTGCGCCAGATGGGAGAGCGATTCGCCGCTGCTTTCGGTCTCAATTTGGCCATGACCGCTGCTTTCCTGTGGACTTTTGTCGGTGGCATGGGGCAGAACTACGGTCTGCTCGGGGAGGCGCACATGTCCCCGCTCCTCGCTACGCTATTGGCGCTCGGATATCTTCATCGGCGAGCTCTGTCGTTGCCGACAAAGGATGACTCCATCGTCGTGGTCGGTGAACCTTACGGAGAGAGCGCTGCAGTTGGGGCGCGATATACGACTGGGTCGCTTCCCTGAGTAACAGGCGATTTCGTTAGCGTGCGCAAAATCGATCCGGCGGCAGTTGCGTTACAGTTGCAACGTGCGCTTCGAATCGCGACACGACGGCAATGCCCAGCGTCACCTCGATTTTCAATGACCGCCCCGGTCAGGGGATATCTGGCGCTACTCGACCGACTCGACTTCGGTCGAAGATGAACCATAGATGAGCGTGACGCGGAATAGTCTCTATAACTTAGCCGGCGCGAGCGTTCCGATGCTGCTCGCGCTGGTGACGGTACCGCTTTATCTACACCGAATCGGCGACGCAAGATACGGAGTGCTCGCTGTCGTATGGCTTCTGCTCGGCTACTTTGGATCATTTGACCTTGGCCTATCTCGCGCCGCGGCCAACAGAATTGCACGGCTGGGCAAGGCATCTGCCGAAGAGCGTGAACAGGTGTTCTGGACTGCGTTCCTGCTGAACGCCGGACTCGGGATCGTCACGGGCGTGCTTCTCTTTCTTGTGGGCGGCGAAGTCTTCAAGTTATGGTTCAAGATGTCGACGGCGCTGCATGTGGAGGCCACGGTCGCTCTGCCGTGGATCGCCGCGGCAGTTCCGATCGCGACCGTGACGGCGGCGCTCACCGGTACCCTGGAGGGACTGCAACGGTTCCCGACCGTAAATGCGATCCAGTCGTTGGGAACCGCATTGTTCCAGGTGGCGCCGTTGGCCACGGCCTTCTGGATCAGTCCGGAGCTGCAGTTCGTGATTCCGGCAGCCGTGATCGCGCGCATCCTCACGACGCTACCACTGCTGGCGGCCGCGAGATCCGCGCTGCCGCTCACTGGTCCACCCCGTTTGCATTGGTGGCGCGTACGAGAGCTATTCGCGTACGGAAGCTGGATAGCCGTGACTAATGTAGTGGGACCGATACTGGATGTGTTCGATCGGTTCCTGATCGGCATCGTCCTCGGGGCAGTGCCGGTCGCCTATTACGTCGTGCCAATGCAGTTGGTCAACCGTGCGCAGATCGTGCCGGGAGCAATGTCCCGGGCACTGTTTCCCTATCTCTCGGCGATTGAGGCAGCACATTCAAAACGAGTAGCGATCGAGTCGGTCACGACCCTGGCGGCAGTCACGACACCCGTGACTATTCTCGGGCTCCTCCTGATCTGGCCGTTTCTACAGGTTTGGGTGGGAAACGGATTCTCCCGCCATGCGGCTCCCGTGGCAGAAATCCTGCTGCTGGGTATGTGGATCAACGGGTTGGCCTACGTGCCGTTTGCCCTGCTGCAGGCGCAGGGCAGACCGGATATCGTTGCAAAGTTCCATCTAATGGAACTCGTTCCATTCGTGGTGCTATTGTGGCTTGGGCTCCAGCGCTTCGGCATCGTCGCGGCAGCGGTGGTTTGGACGCTGCGCGTGAGTGCGGACACCGCACTGCTATTCAGGGCAGCTCACCTGGGCGCGAAAATCGTGAAGCGTTTGGTCCCAGCCGCCGTATTGGTTGCGGCTACCGGATTGTGTGCGCAGATGTTACCTCATGCATTTGAGGCGGCAAGAGCTTATCTAGGTGCGCCGCTGTTGCTGCTCTCGTGTGTCTGGTCGGTCGCGACCAGTACTCATCTTCGTGGTTTCCTTCTGAGGACTCTATGCCGACTGAATGCATTGCAGGGAGAATAGCCTTGACGGGTAGAGCGGATGCGCGGGGCGAAGTGGACCTGAATACCGGACAGCCAGCTTGGCCGTCCGAAGGGCTGGAGCGCGTCGCGTCGTGTCCAGTCTGCGGCTTCAGCGGACGATCGTCCGTCCACACGAATCTCACGGATCGAGTCTTCTTCTGTGCGCCGGGATCATGGGAGATGTATCGATGCGAGCGGTGCGCATCTTGTTATCTTGATCCACGTCCCACCCCCGAGACGATTCATTTGGCCTACGCTCAGTATTTCACGCATGACGAAGCGAGCAATAATTCGTCTGGGGAGCCGCGATTCGGACTGAAGAAGCTGCGCCGCAGCTGCGCAAACGGCTATCGGAACTGGCGTTACGGGACTCAGGATCGTCCGGCAACGGCGCTCGGTGTCGTGGTGGCATTTCTTTTCCCGCGTCTGCGTCACATTGCGGATGTGGGTATGCGCTTCGTTCCACGCGCATCGACGGGTCGGCGCCTATTGGACGTTGGGGCGGGAAACGGTGCCTTTCTGCTTCAGGCTCGCTCGGCCGGCTGGGATGTGCTCGGCGTAGAACCGGATTCTGCTGCAGTGGAAGCGGCACGTCGCGCTGGCCTCGATGTGCGTCAAGGCGGGATCCAGTGCCTGGAAAACGAGCGCGAGAGCATCGATTTCATCACCATGAATCACGTGATAGAGCACGTACACGACCCGCGCGCAGTACTGAGCGAAGCGTTTAAGCTCCTGCGATCCGGAGGTCTTCTATATCTAGACACGCCGAACATCAACAGCTACGGGCATGCGCGCTTCGGTCCTAATTGGCATGATTTGGATCCCCCGAGGCACCTCGTCCTGTTTAACTGGAAGTCACTTGAGCGGCTTCTCGAAGGGGTCGGGTTTGGTGGAATCAAGCGATTGCCTCGACCAGGTGTTTACCCGACGATTTCCGCCAAAAGCCGGGCGATTGAACGCGGCGGCGATCCCAGGTCCATCGATAAATCGCCACCCGTACTCGGACTGGTTGATGCGCTGCGTGGTATGAGAACGAACCTCAATTATCAAGGTAGTGAGTACATAACGCTGCTGGCCGTAAAGCCGTAGCGGACGCAATCATGAAGATATCCGTCGCGATGGCGACGTATAATGGCGAGCGCTTTCTTCGTGAACAGCTCAACAGTCTCGCCGCGCAAGCGCGGCTGCCGGATGAGTTGATCGTAGTCGACGATTGCTCGGCGGATCGGACGCTTGAGATCGTCGCTGAGTTCGCCCGAACGGCGCCGTTTCCCGTCACCTGCCAGAGGAATTCGGAAAATCTTGGCTGGAGCGAGAATTTTCTGAAGGCCATCAGCCTCTGTAACGGCGATTGGATCGCGTTATGCGACCAAGACGACGTGTGGATATCCACGAAGCTGTCGATGGTCGAACGGCAGATTGATGCTGAATCATCCAGTTCTGAGGTGGTGTTGTGGGTACATAGTGCACGGGTAACCGATGCAAGTTTGCGTCCGAGCAAAGTGCGCTATCCGGATATTCATCGTCGCCGCGTGGTCGGCGGCCGGCGATTACCGATATGGTCGTTCTATCCGGGCTTTGCGCTTGTGCTCCGTGCCGACCTGGTTCCTCTTTTATGCGATGGCGCCCCCGAGCGGGGAGCGGATCCAAGCGTTCCGTCAATACCCATGGCACATGACAGGTACATCTGCGAGGTCGCCAAGAGCGTAGGGGCGGTCGGGATGCTGCCGGATATCCTCGCTGCATACCGTCGTCACGGTACAAACGCGACAACTACTTTTCGTGGTGGGAATGCGCAGATCCACGCATCTGTAGGTTTCATCCCGCTCGTCAAGCATTCCTTGCGCGTGGGAGAGGCCGGCTTTTACATCAGGCATTCGCAGTCGGCTCGGTGCCTTTCCAGCATTTGCGGCCATTTGGCGCATACGGACAAAGGGGCCAAGTGGCGTGAGCGTCTTCTCAGTGCTCAGGCGGAATACAGTGCGTATGCGGACTGGACCGCGACGCGATCGCACATTTATCGCGAAACTAGCGCAAGCGTGCGACAGAAGTTCCTCTTTCGCGCCATTCATGAGTATGGGTATTTTAGGTTCTACGGCGCCTCGTGGCTTCGGGGAGCACGAGCCCTGGCGAAGGATTGTCTCGTCGCGATGCTCGGAAGTCATCGAGTTGGTGGGCTGAAGGCCGGCCAATCTCGGCGGTGAAGAGGTGCTGGGCCGAATCCCACTTCGATATCGCGGGATTGCGTCGTGCTGTCGGCTGCGCATCCAAGCGGAAAGGGCACCGATCAATCACGTGTTAACGCGCGAATGCAGCCATCCAGAGAGTGAGTCCAAGCAGCGGCATTACGTCGCGCAAGTTTGAGTTTCAAGCCAAGCTTGAAACATCAAGAGCGACCACAGACGATTGCCCAACGAGGCTTGGCCAGCGACGTGCCGGTGCCATGCGGTGCGAATGGGCTCGGGATGGAAGAAACCTTCTCGGCGCAGCCGGGCCTCCGCCAACAGGGTTTCGGCCCACTCCCGGAGCGGGCCGCGCAGCCAAGTGTCTAGCGGAATGCCGAAGCCGATCTTCGGCCGATCGACCAGCGCGGGGGGGACATAGCGAAATAGCAACTGGCGCAGTAACCATTTTCCCTGCCCGTCACGTAGTTTCATGTGGGTCGGCAGCGACCAGACGAACTCCACCACGTCGCGGTCCAGCATGGGCGCGCGCGTCTCGAGCGAAACCGCCATCGAGGCTCGATCGGCCTTGGTGAGGATATTTCCGGGAAGATAGGTCAAGCCGTCGAGCGCCATCATTCGTGCCGCGGGATCGGCCAAAGCCGGCCAGCGCGCGCGGTCATCCAGCAAGTTGGGCGGCATTTCGCCGCCTACCACTATGCGCTCCGGCTGTGGCCACTCGGAGACCAGTGCCACGTACAGATCGTCGATGCTGCGTGGCCGTTGAAGGCGCAATCCCAGCCTGTGCGCCTTCTCGCCCAGGAAGATGACACCGGCGCGTCTGGCTGATCGCCCCGCGATTCGATTGATTGTGTCCGCGGATAAAGCGGTCAATGCCGCGCCGCAGGCCCGGCGCAGCGGCGCCGGCATCCAGGCTACATACGCCCAGGCCTTCGGCGCCATACGGTAGCGGGTGTAACCGCCGAACAGCTCATCGCCCGCGTCGCCTGAGAGGGCCACGGTCACGTGCTCACGGGCCAGCTTCATCAACAGGTGGGTCGGCAACTGCGATGGGTCCGCGAATGGCTCGTCGTACATCGCGGCGATCTGCGGCGCAAGCGCGAGCGCCTCGCTGCCGCTCAGCCGCAGTTCGGTGTGGTCCGTCCCCAGGTGGGCGGCGACCGCGCGCGCATGCATGGACTCGTCATACTGGCCCTCCGCAACGCCGATCGTGAACGTACGCACCGGCCGGGCGCTGCTCGCCTGCATCAACGCTGTGATCAGGCTGGAATCAATTCCTCCCGACAGCAGAGCACCCAAGGGCACATCGGACAGCAGTTGCCCGCGCACCGCTGCGCCAAGGCGCTGTTCCAGGCCCGCCAGCGCTTCCGCAGTGGAGCCGCCGAAAGGCTCGGCGTCCCCGTGCTCGGCCGTCTCGGCGAGCGACCAGTAGGCCTTGGGCGCTTGCTCACGGTAGCCTGGCTTTACGCAAAGAAGGCTGCCCGGAGGCAGTTTGCGGATGCCGGCGTAGATCGAATACGGATCGGGTACGTAGTTGTGTCGAAGCAGCAGCGTCAGCGCGCCTCGGTCGACCGCCGCGTCGAATGCCGGATGGGCGCGCAGCGCCTTAAGTTCGGAAGCAAACAGAAAAACGCCATTCCGCCAGCCGTAGTAAAGCGGCTTCTCGCCCATCCGGTCACGCGCCAGCCAGAGCGTTCTCTCGGCGCGATCCCATAGCGCAAACGCAAACATACCCACGCTGCGCGTGAGAGTGACCTCGACTCCCCAGGCCTCCACCGCGGCCAGCAGCGTTTCGGTGTCCGAATGGCTGCGCCATGCCGGCGCCGAGCGCGCGACCTCAAGCCTTTGACGCAGATCGAGATGGTTGTAGATCTCTCCGTTGTAGGCCAAAACCCATCGTTCGCTGGCTGAGTGCATCGGCTGGTGTCCTGCGGCAGACAGGTCCAGGATCGATAAGCGGCGATGAGCGACTGCGTACCCAGCGTCGGGGTCATGCCACGCGCCGCTGTCATCCGGACCGCGATAGCGGATTCGGTCAGCCATCGCCACCGCCGTAGCGGTGGGGTCCGACGGGACACGGCGAATGCCGTACGCCAAAAAGCCGGCAAGTCCGCACATCTAAGCGTCGGTCCCCGTCTTGGCTCGAACGTCGCGAAGCTGACGGTTCCGATCGGCGAACTGCGTCGCCTTAAGCTGACTCCTGTTCGAGCAACTCGAGCATCCGGTCCATGCGCGTAACGTACGTATGCTGTCGCGCCACCGCCAGCCGAAGAGACAGCGGCGGGACGATCCCGGCGAGAACGGACGCAATCTTCTCGATGAATTCACTCGTTGAATGTGCAATGGTCACCACGTTAGCGTAGTCGCGGATCGCCTTGAGGTTTACGCTGACGACCGGGCAGCCGGAGGCCAGGTATTCGAAAAGCTTCATTGGAAACATCGCATCCGTGTACTCATTGATCCGGTTCGGCAACAGTGCGACGTTGAAGCCCTTCGAGTATGCAGGAAGATCCGCATAAGGACGAGGTCCAAGAACATGAATGTTGGGAAGGCCCTCGAGCGGACTCACGTCAGTCCATGGGTCGCCTTCGCCGACGCTGCCAATGAGCACGATCGACCAGTCCGGACGAGTTTGCGCCACCGCTCGAATCAGATTGAAGTCGATCTTGTAGCCGCTAATCGCGCCGATGAAGCCAACTCTTGGCTCTTTGATGCGTGTGAGATCCTTCGGAACCCCGGTCTCGTTGGTCATCGCCGAGGAAAAGTGCTCGTAATCCGCCACATTGGGCAAGTAATGCGTGCGCACGTTCCACCGGCCGCGGGTATCGGCCAGCGTTCGAGAGGTCGTAAAGACGATATCGGCCGCTCGACTCAGTTCCTCTTCGGCCGATCTCAGCACGCCGACAGGCATCCCAGGCTGTGCGCTGATCTCATCGACGCAATGATATATGCGCCGCTCGAAGGAGGAGAGGTCCAAGAGCCGGCAAGTCAGGGGATTGTAAGTCCACAGCCACTGCCGCCTCATTCCCAGAGCCCGGAGTCGCTGGTCCAATCCGTGCTCGAGTAGACGGCGAGTGGCGCTGCGACTCACCGGATTGCCGTGCAACGGCAGCGCGAGCGGGGACCACACCCAAACTCCGTGGCGCACCTCCCGCGGCTCGCGAAGCGCCTTCCGCATACGACCCAGAATGCGCTTCAGATCCCTTGTGCTCACACTGGGACGCCGCAATCCGAGAGAATCAATGTAAAGCACCCGATGACCTCTGCGAGACAATTCCACTGCGACGTGCTGTTTATTCGTCCAAAACGGATTGTCCCAATCAGCCGTGGACAGAAGCACTACATCTTTCGGCACTCGACGACCTCCGGCCCATCGCACCGCGAGAATTCCAGGTCGATTCCCAGGGAGGCGCCCATCGAGGCAACCAGAGCCTTGGGCTACGCACGCCGCTCACGCAACTCCTTGAACAGTGCTAAGTATTGCTCGGTGGACGCAGCAGCGGAATACCCTCGAGGTAACTTGCTTTCTTTGATCGGTGGCGTTGCGAGAGCCCGATTTAACGCTGCGGCCACTGCAGTTGGATCGCTTGGCTTGGCAAGCAGTATCTGATCGCTCGGGAGACCACCGCGATACAGATGGCGAGACACCACGGCCGGCAGGCCGACTGCCAAGGCTTCCAGCACGTTCAGGGGCTCTCCCTCAATACGGGTCGTGGTAAACATCATCACGTCAGCGGCGTTCAAATAGGCTGGCATTGCCTCTCGTGCCACGCCTCCGACGAAATGAACGCGATCGTCGATCTTGAGTGAGGCCGCCCGTTCCTTCAACGCCTGAAGTTCCGGACCTTCACCAACGATCAGATAGCGCAGGTCCTCTCGGCTCTTGGCGAGGAGCGCGAAGGCCTCTAGGCCATATGCAACGCCTTTCTGACGGTGCAGCCGGCTGGCGGATATGACAACTCTAAATTCCTCGCTCCAACCGAGTTCTGTCCGTATACGTCGACCGGTGGCTCCATCTGGCCGGAATATCCCGGTATCGATACCATTGCGGATCACGCGGACGCGATCCTTGTCCACGACGCAACGCGCAGGCCAAGCAGTGAGGTCAGCCGCTACCCGATCGCCCACTGCGACGATGGCGTCGAACCGCGGATACGCCATGAGGTCCTTCAGAATCCACGCGACGTTGCGTGCGGAAGTTGCCATCGCCCTGACGCTATGTGAGCGCCATTTCGAGAGGACCTCTCCCATGGACGTTCCGTGCGCCTGCATGACGAACGGAACGCCACGCATCCGTTCACGCAAGCGTAGCAGGCCGAAGCCACCCGCGCTGACGCTGAGCAGCAGGTCGCAGCTGCCGATCAGTTCCTGCTCGAATACGCGTCGCGTGGCCCTCCACCAGCCTGATCCGTAGTGGCGCGAGGAAGTCCCCGGCAGCGCCCGAATCGTCACCCCGTCGTCTTCGAACGCGGTGGGGCGTCCGGGAATCTCCGCCGTTAGAGCCGTTACTGCGACTCCAGCCCTGACCAATGCCCGTGCAAGATCCCAGGCGACGGTCTGCATCCCACCGATGCTGTGATGCGGTAGTACCGAGACCGGCATCACAATGTGTCGCAGAGTAGTCACGGCGGAGTTCGGGACGAGCCCTCCAGAAGCTCGTTGTACATGCGCACCAGCGCGGCTGATTGGCGCCTCAAATCGAAGTGCTGCTCGACACGGAGGCGCGCCGCGTTGCCCATCCGGCTACGCAGACCTTCATCCCGCAATAGTTCGCCCAGGCGTTCCGACAGCGCATCGACGTCGCGCTCCGCGCACAAAAAACCGGTAACGCCGTCGATTACGACTTCCGGGATACCATTGTGCCAGGTCGCGACCACCGGCACGCCAGAGGCGGCCGCTTCCAGCAGCACCATGCCAAGACCCTCGGAGTCGCCACTGCGCGCCGTCACGCTCGGCAACGACAACACCCAAGCGCTCGACATTAGCTTTAAGACTTCGGCGTGCGGCCGGGCACCAAGAAATCGCACAGCCGAGCTCACACCAAGGTTGCCAGCCTGTGCTCGGAGCGCCGCTTCCAGTGGCCCCTCACCCACGATCTGAAGTTCGGCTTCGGGATACTTACGCGCGAGTTTTGCAAACGCCGCGAGCAGGTACCGCGTGCCTTTTGCCTCGACTAATCTCGCAACATGCAAGATCGTCGGTACCGCCGAGCGCGTTGGTGTCGGTCGAATCGCCGTAGTATCCACGCCAGTATAGTGGACAACAGTGCGCGACTCCGGAAAGCGCAGTGCGAGCACTCTCTTGCGGATGAACTCCGAGACGCAGATAAACAGCATGCCGTGCCGCGCCAACTCCCGACGATGCAGCACGTAGTTCCACCAGGACGGCTTGCCGGATCGCAGCATCGCCGTGGATGTCTGCGTCGCGTCGAAACCATGAAATGTCGTCACCAGTGGAATCCGCAGCCGCTGGGCAATTCGCAGTGCGTAGACGCCCTCAACGCCAAAGTGTGCGTGTATCAAGGCCGGGGCACGGCCATCTAGCAGCCGCAAGTACGCTCGGGGGTCACGGCTTAGCACCTGCCAGATGCGTGCACGACGTTCTCTCTGCTCCGGCAGATCGCAAAGTGCGAGGGTCTTGGCGTTGGGTGGTCCGGCGCCACAACGATCACGGCCCAGGTACAGCACGGCGCAGCCCTCGAGCCCCTCAGCCTGAGCCGCGATGAACGTTTCTGAGACTCTGAACAGCTGGTGGCGATATATAACGATATTTGGCATATTTCTAGCGAGAATTCCACGAGTGCATGATCATTTTCAAAAGAGTGCCGCCTGTGTTCAGAACGCTGTGACGAGCCGGGTGCGACGCGGCATCAAGTGCAGAGGTGGGCTGGCGCGTACCTTAGGACCGGCGAGTTCGCGAGCGCAGTGTTTCGGGATCGCCTGGTGGCACCAGCGCGTCGGGCGTGAGCGAGCGATCGAGACAGGCGTTCGCGGCCGGGAGTACCTCCGCGAGCGTGTCGAAGTAGGGGCTGCGGGTCGCCAGCCGCGGCGTGAGCACGCGTACCCGCTCGATCGGCCCGGATCGCTCGTGGAAGCGCTGGACGGTCTCGGCGCCGAACACGTTGCACTTGGTACGTACGTGTAGGCTGGCGCCGAGGTTGATCGCGCCGAAGCACGCGATGGACTTGTGTATCGGGGCGTGCATCGGGCTCGGAACCGTGCTCTCCGGCGGTACCCACATGCGACAGCGTGAGCCGTACTGTTGGCGGTGTCATTCGTCCAAGCTCGACAGCTCAACCTCCCTTCGTCGAGCCGGGCGCGAGCGGTTTTCTCATCACAGCGATTTTCAACCTATCCCACCGGGCGACCTGAGGATTGAGGCTTGCGCGGCCCAGGACGCATCGGTCGGAACAGACGCCGACACTGACGTTCCCCCTCGGGTCCACGCGATGGCGGGGATGCAGGCTCTTGGAGAGAGTTGTACCGTCCCATGGTGCGGCGGCGAGGTCAAACTCCCTTGGACTGTTTCGCAGCTCTCCCTTGAGCTCCTGCCATTGTGCGCCATCGAGGGCGCGCGGCCGCCGAGAGCGCCCGCCTTCACGCGGTGCGTCCAGCCGCCCTCGCTCAAGGCGGCGAACCCAACGCTGCACCGTGGCTCTGTCCTCAGAGAATAAGTCCGCGACCTCCGCGCGGGATTGACCGCCGGCTAACAACAGCCGCCTATGCAAGCGATGGTCGTAGCGCGACTTCCCGTTGCGGGCGATCTCTTGCAGAATCGCAACTCGGATCACCTCAGCATGCTCACTCTGGAACTTGCGCATCCTCTCTCTTCCGCGGAGGAAACACGCCACAATCATATCACCATGCCGTATCATTTATGTTGCTGTGCTTACTCGGCTGAGCGTGTGGAGTCGTTCGAGTCGAAGCGCGCGCGCGACGAGCCCAATGCGCGGGCGAAATCGCGCACAGAACCGCGGGTTACGCCAACTTGAATCGCAACGTGAAATATCGAATTGCCAGGATACCCATCCTGGGCCGAACGCTCGTCACAATTTATCGGGCGAAAATCGCACTTGCCTACCTGTACACACCACTTGCCCACTTTGTCAGGTGGCTGTTCACGTCCAAGGAAATCACGAATTTTACGTACCATCTCGATGAGAACAACAAGCGCTATTTGGCGTCGATGACAAGCGACATCCTGGGAGTGGACTTCTCAACCATCGAGCGGTACATCGAGGAGCTCGAACAAGACGATCAGTTGAGGCGCCACATCGCAAATGTGACTGCCAGGAGCGATCTCGCATTCATGGCGGATACGGAAGTGCGGTTCGGAAGACGTATGGGGTGGTACGCATTTGCCAGGGCGCTGAAGCCCCGCGTGGTAGTGGAAACGGGGGTCGACAAGGGACTGGGCGCGTGCATATTGACCGCGGCTCTGATGAAGAACAAAGCAGAGGGCTATAGCGGGAAATACTACGGTACCGACATCAACCCGGAAGCCGGCTATCTACTCTGCGGAGAATACGCTGACTTCGGCACCATCCTATATGGCGATTCGGATGAATCGCTGCGAAAGCTTGAAGGCCCGATAGATCTGTTCATCAATGATAGCGATCATTCGCCCGATTACGAGTATAGGGAATATTGCACCATCGCCAACAAGCTATCGAGCCAGTCAATCGTCCTCGGTGACAATTCGCACTATACGGACAGACTTTGGAAGTTCTCGATGGAAACCGGTAGGCACTTCATATTCTTTCAGGAAAAGCCAGTTAAGTATTGGTGTGATGGGGCAGGCATCGGAATCTCGTTCAATCGGCTCTCGTCGAGTGCAGCGGTTCCCATTTTTCGCGCAACTCAGGGGTAGTGGTATCTCGAGTGATCGCTTATCCAGTATTTCGCTAGTCCGTGACGAATTTGAGGAAGGCTCCACTGGTCTCCAGAGCATCGTGACGACCGTGGTGCGACGCTGCATCGAGCGCGCGTGACCGCTGGGGTGTACGTTGTAGGCGAGTTGAGCCTGCCGGACCGAGCCCTGCCAGGAAAGGAGCGCAAGATCCGTTGCACTGGCCGATCCCGCCGGAGGAGAGGCTGTCCTGCAGCGCCGTTACCCGGACACCCAGCGGGCCGTCAAGTGTCAATCACTTAGGGAAGTCTCATTTGTTGGTCAACTGCTTTTCCACTCAACTTCCAAATGACGACTTCGCCGACGCCGACGTTTCGGCAGATCAGCGGTGGCAGAGGCGTTGGCGGAAGTCAATGAAGAGCGGGTAGACTCGGACGCCTTTGAGCGCGTCGCCGTTGCGAGGCATGCGATCGAGTCGCTGGGATCTTGAAGATGCCGCGATATCGAGGCGTAGGCGCGCCGAACTCTTGAGTACTGGGGACCTACATGTCATTGGCCGACAGATACGATCAATCCTACGCAACGGATACCGAACGCTTAACTGGGGACATTACCCTCTCCGGCTGGCCGAGGAGCCGGCAGGAGGCGATTGTGTCCGTGCCGGGATCGGGCCATACAATCGTGGATGTCGGCTGTGGAGACGGATACCTCTTATCTCAATTCCGGCACCGCTTTACGGAGCTTATAGGTGTCGAGCTGTCTCGTCTGCGCCTGAACAAGGCCTGCGAGAATTTGGCGGGCACGAGCTTCAGACCGATATTGGGCTCTGCGGAAGATATGTCCGAGATCGCGAGCGAGTCCATCGACCGGATCATTTCCGCCGACACGATCGAGCATATACCGGATGTGTACGCCGCGACCGCGGAAATGCATCGGGTGATGAAGCGAGGCGGGGTTCTGGTGATCAATACGCCCAATATTGCTTACGTCAAGCGTCGAGTACTCTTGCTCTGCGGTCGATTTCCTTCCACGTCTCAGCCGAACGAGGGGCTGGGTACGGATATTCTGTTCGACGGCGGCCACTTCCACTATTTTACGTTCCGGTCACTCAGGCTTCTCCTCATAAAGGTGGGATTCCAGGTCCGCGACAGTATGGGTTATGGACGATTCGGTCATCTGCACCGATTCTGGCCACGCTTGATGAGTAACGGCGTGCAGCTGGTCGCGACGAAGCCGTAACTTCCCCGCCGACGGAGAATGCAGACGCTGAATCGAGTCCTGCAGCGCGCCTCGGCTATTCGTTCATCGTAAGGACGGCGCACGCGACCTGGAAGCTTTTGCGAAAGAATCGGTAGTTTCCGAGAAAGACCTTGCGCTTCTCTTCAATAAAGGGTGACACCAGCAGAAGGTACAAGTCCCTGATTACCAACATCGGGTTGCTCGCGATGCTCTCGCGATAGCAACCGAAATTCACAATCTCGCCATGTGTCAGGCGGAAGCCCAATGGCGTGAATATCGCCTGCAATTGCGTGAGAGAGGGCCGGAAGCCATTGTCGATAGGGTCCGGGTGAAATGGGAACGCATGCGGAACGGACAGGCACAGGCGGCCACCGGGAGGACAGATCTCGGCCAAGGCCTTGCAGGCTTGCGGCAAGTTCTCGACGTGCTCGAGAAAATTGTTACATAGAATGGACTTCACTCCGAGCGCCGCGATTCGCGAACGTACAGCCTGGTCAACGATGTCTCCTACAACGTCGACGCCATCGTGTGCCTTCAGATCGATGTGTAAAAGCCTTACGCCTCTCTCTCTCAGCGGTCCCAGTAGATCCCTCTCTATGCACGGGCATACTACGGTTCTGTACTCGAGCGTGGAGCTCCCTACGTTGAGCATCGGCGACAGCTCGGAGGGCGCCATACCTCGCAAGACCCTTTCGAACCAGGCGGCTTCCTGGGGTGACATCTCTTCCTCCGACGAACTTGCCTTTTGCATCCTCCGAGCAAGGACATTTGGGCGAGGGTTTCTCGAGCCCCGGAAAATAAAATGATATCAGCGGCGAAGGCTGCGCGCAGTTTCATGCCCGGGATGCTTAAGACCCGCGCCCGGGAAGGACTCGAAGCGTTCATTCTGATGCGCGGGCGGGTGGGATTGTCTGGATCTCGAAAGGCTCCTCTTCCACGCTGTCCTGGTGTCCGGACAATCGAAGAAGGAGCTTGTCCATGAAGGGCCAAACCCTGATATCCTTGTAAAATGACGGAGCCGACACCGGCCCTGCACCCGGGCCTTGTCATGCGCTACGCGGACTTTGGCACCATTGCCGAAGCACTGGACTACGCGGCGCGAGGCCCGACAGGCCTCAATTTCTACTCCGGCAAGGGAGCGCTCCTCGAGGCTCTGCCCTATGGGGTCTTGCGGCAGCAGTCGATCGCGCTCGCCCGACGCATGCTTGGCGCGGGTCTCCTGCCTGGCTGCCGGGTCGGTCTGGTCGCCGAAAGCGACGGTGATTTCGCACGGGCTTTCTTCGCCTGCCAATATGCGGGCATCGTTCCGGTGCCGCTGCCCCTACCGGCCGCCTTTGGCGGCAAAAGCGGCTACGTCGCTCATTTGCGACGAATGATCGAGCGGGCGAAGGCGGACGCCCTGTTTGGGCCGGCGCCGATCGAGCCGTGGCTCCGGGAGGCCGCCGCCGGCGCCGATGTGAAGATCGTCGCCACGCTCGCCGCACTCGCGGGTGTCGCGCCAGCGACTGGCGCATTACCCGATCAGAACGGGGACGGGGTCGCCTATCTGCAATTCTCATCGGGAAGTACCCGCTTTCCTTCGGGCATCGCCATATCGCAGCGCGCTTTCATGGCGAATACACGAAGCTTAGGGCGGCACGGTCTACAACTGGTTGAAGGTGACCGCGCCGTGTCTTGGCTCCCTTTCTATCACGATATGGGGCTCGTTGGCTTCCTGCTCATGCCCATGGCTTTCCAGGGCTCGGTCGATCTCATTCCCCCTCATGAATTCGCACGCCGTCCGCTTGTTTGGTTGCAGCTCATCAGCCGCAATCGCGGTACACTTTCCTACAGCCCATCCTTCGGTTACGAACTGTGTATGAAGGGCACAGAGCGGGCATCGGCAGATGGCCTCGACCTGTCGAGTTGGCGCAGTGCGGGGATCGGCGGCGACCTGATTCGCCCGAACGTCCTGACGAGTTTTGCAGAGCGCTTTGCGCGGCAGGGTTTCGATGCCAGCGCCTTTGTGCCGAGCTACGGTATGGCCGAAGCGACCCTCGCGCTCTCCGTCGCTCCGCTCCATCAGGGCGCGCGGAGCGATACCGTGGATGCCGTTATTCTCGAGAACGAGCATCGTGCGGTTCCGGTAAGCGGGAAGAATAACCGTAGCCGCACTTTCATTCTGTGCGGCAGGATTCTTCCCGGCCACGACATCGAGGTACGAGATGAATCTGGCCGACCGCTGCTCCATCGGCGGGTGGGACGCATTTTCGTCCGCGGCCCGAGCCTCATGACTGGCTACTTCGACGCTCCTGAGGATACCGCGTGTGTGATGGCTGGCAATGGATGGCTTGATACCGGTGACCTCGGGTACCTCCTCGATGGTCAAATCGTGGTCACCGGCCGCGCCAAAGACTTGATCATCGTCAACGGCCGCAATCTCTGGCCGCAGGATCTCGAATGGACGGTCGAAACTGAAGTCGTCGCGCTCCGCAGCGGCGACGTCGCTGTATTTTCGGTGTCGGGCGAACTCGGCGAGGAGGTCGTCGCGCTCGTACAGTGCCGCAAGCGCGTCCCGGCTGAACGAGTCGCGCTCGCCTCGCAAGTCGCGACGATCATTCGCGGCCGGCACAGCGTCGAGGCCAACGTCGTTCTAGTGCCGCCGTACGGTCTGCCGCAGACATCCTCGGGCAAGCTCAGCCGCAGTCGGGCGCGCGCGCTTTACCTTGCGGGCAGCTTCACTCCTGATTCCGCACCGTTTGCCGCGCGCGCCCAGGGCGAATGAGCGCCGATGGCGTCATCGCCGTCACCGGTGCAACCGGCTTTCTGGGTCCGCATATCGTAACCGCTCTCGCGCGCGAGGGGCGACGAATCCGGATCCTCGCGCGCCGCGATTCAGCACATGAGTTGTGGCGCGGCATTGCGCTCGATGTCGTGCCGGGAAGCCTCGAGGATTCCCGCTCGCTCGAGCGGCTCACTCTCGGCGCCGATGCCGTGATTCATGCCGCGGGACTCATCAAGGCGCGTGACCCGACCGAATTCTTCCGTGTAAACTGCCACGGCACCTGCGCTGTGGCGCAGGCGGCGCAGCAACACGCGCCGGCGGCTCGCCTCGTCGTCATCTCATCGCTTGCGGCGCGCGAACCGCAGCTTTCCCAGTACGCTGCCAGCAAGCGCGCTGGCGAAGAGGCCGCGCGCACCGTCTATCGGGAGCGGGGAGAACATCTCGTGATCGTGCGTCCGCCCGTGATCTATGGGCCGGGCGACCGCGAAACGCTGGCGATCTTCAGGGTGGCCTCGCACCCGTTCGTGCCGATTCTCGGGTCGGGCCGCATGGCGATCGTGCACGTCGCGGATGCTGCTGCCGCAATTGCCCGTCTTGCCGTCGGCATCGGCACCGCGGGTCTCTACGCGCTCGCCGATGACAATCCGCAGGGATATTCCAGGAGAGAACTCATGAGCGAGGCTGCACGTGCACTAGGGCGCAGTCCGCGCTTCGCGCCCATTCCCGATGGGGTTGTCCTTGCTGCCGGGCAGGCGTCCACATGGTGGGGACGGATCCGAGGCCGTGCTCAGATGTTCACCGTCGGCAAGGCGCGGGAAGTGCTCCATCCCGACTGGTCGGTCTCCTGCGGAGAGTTGCTGCCCGCGGCAGTTTACCGGCCGCGCATCGGGATCGCCGAAGGCTTCCGCACGACGGTAGCGTGGTACAAAGCGGCACGCTGGCTCGACTGATTCCTGGTACTCGAGATATGGCGTTGCGTGGCGGCGGGAGGGCAGCGTAACGGTGCGCGAGGTGGTGATTTTTCGCCGTAACCTCTTCAAGGTCTCCGAGCCGTTCATCGCGCA
>Ga0335074_10002678_pt1 | contig 24286 bp, 14 predicted proteins | sample Lox_Sample_23_FD_206715 | JGI IMG/M metagenome (GOLD analysis project Ga0335074, IMG submission 206715) | Soil microbial communities from Loxahatchee National Wildlife Refuge, Florida, United States - Lox_Sample_2.3 | ecosystem: Environmental > Terrestrial > Soil > Wetlands | place: USA... | reverse complement strand
CCTCGACGAGGTTGATCGTCACGTCCTCGGGCCGCAGGCCGACGCGGTCGCGCAGGTCTCCGGCGACGGCGCGGTAGAAGTCCTTCTTCAGCGCGACCGCCCGGCCCTCGTTGAGGGTCACCTGGATGAGCAGGGCGTCCAGGCTGCGGCTGATGCCCAGGTAGCCGGGGTCGATGACCAGGTTGTCCGGGTCGTGCTCGGTGATGACCATGAACCGGTCGTCCGCGGGCACGCTGAGCACGGTCGTCATCGCGGTGTAGACGACGTCGGCGGCGGCGCGGCGGTACTCCGCGGACTTGCCCTGGGGAAGGTCGATCCGGACGAGTGGCATTGGCTTATCTCCTTATGCTGGTGGCGACTTGGGGCGTGTGCGTGTCGGTGGCGAACGGCTGAACGGGTGGTGAGTCCATGATGGTGCGCTTCGGCCGTTACCCGCTGGTCCTGCTCGCGGCGGTGGTCGTAGCTGCAGCGGCGGCGTGCAGCTCGTCTCTCGGTGGCGGACAGGGCACGGGACCGGGATCCGCGGCGTCCCGGTCGTCCCGGTCACCAGGCGCGTCGCCGGTGGCTCGGGTGCCGGGGGCGCGGTCGACGACCCTCATCGTTCCGGCCGGCGAGGGTGGCGGGACGCTGTCTACGCCGCACACGTTGACCGTGCCAGCCGGCTGGACCGTCCGAGTGTGGGCGCGCGTGCCCGGCGCGCGAATGGAGGCCTGGACGCCCGAAGGAGACCTGCTCGTCAGCGATCCGGGCGACGGCAGCATCTTTGAGCTGCGGCCCGACGCGGTGGGCACCGCAACCGTGTCGACGCTGCTGTCCGGGCTGACCTCTCCGCAGGGCATGGCGTTCGCCAAGCTCGACGGCAAGTGGGTGCTGTACGTCGCGGAGTCGGACGAGATCGACCGGTACCCGTGGGGCGCCTCTGGAATCAGCGGTGCCCGCACGGTGATCGCGGCGCGGCTGCCGGACCTTGATCCCAGCGGCGACGACGTGCACAGTGCGAAGGATGTGACGGTCGCCAAGGACGGAACGGTCTACTTCAACGTGGGCAGCTCGTCGAACGCCAACCCTGATGACCGGACCATGTCGCCACAGCGCGCGGTGATCATGGCCGTCCAGCCCGACGGATCGGACCTGCGGGTGGTCGAGCGCGGAGTCCGCAACGGCGAGGGCCTGGCGGTGGCACCGAATGGCTCGGTCTGGACGGCAGTGAACGAGCGCGACAACATCCCCTACCCGACGCACGGTCCCTACGACGGGGACAGCGACGCGTTCGGCAAGGTCTTCCAGTCGTACGTCAACAATCACCCGCCCGACGAGGTGGCAGCCGTCACCGCGGGCCGCGACCTGGGCTGGCCGTACTGTGACCCGGACCAGGACGACAATCATCCGGCGGGGTCACTGGCGGATGTTCCGCTGGTTGCTAACTCGGTTACCAACCCGGGGGGGACGGCGCTGGACTGCGCGGCGCTGGCGCCGATCGAGGTGGGGCTTCCCGCGCACAGCGCACCGCTCGGCATGTCTTTCCTCGAGGGCAGTAAGATCCAGGCGCCGTGGTCAGGCGGTGCTGTGGTCGCCGCGCACGGCTCGTGGGACCGTCAGCCGCCGCAGGCACCGGCGGTGCTGTGGCTGGCCTGGAACGCTGCGAAGGGAACGCTTTCGCCGGCCGTTACCCTGGTCGGCGGGTTCGAGAACGCCGACGGCAGCTACTGGGGACGTCCCGTGGACGCGGTACCCGGGCCGGACGGAGCGTTGTACGTGAGCGACGATAGCGTCGGCGCAATCTACCGGTTGGCGCCCGCGAGCTAGTCGGGCCCGCTGGGCGGGAATGGCGCGAACCACAAAGGTAGGGTCCTCAATTACCCCTGTACATGCCGCAGATCTGGTCGTACCGAGTGCTAGGGGATGTTCCGCATCGAGGAGGCCGAGCCTGGATGGAACTGACAGATACCCTGGCAGATCGTACACGTGACCTACTCCCGAGAAATCCCTAGCTAACATGCGTGGCCAGCGAGATAACTGCCGATCTGAGCAGCTGCGGCATACCGACATTTGCCGATTCGGGCATACAGAAGGATGTTCTGGCACCGGATGCGATGCGGTAAGCAACAACTACTTGCTCTAAAATTAGGTAGACAGTCCCATCGTATCATAATTCCAGTGGTTCATGCTGTTCGAGTGCTGCTCTTGAGCGGAGGTTGTCCGTGCTAGCGGATATTGCGCTGATAGTTACAGCTGCGGGCGTTGTCGCTGCCGTGTTCGGCTTGAGACAAAGCAACCGCGAGCGCCTGCGGCAGTTCGAGGCGATGTACGTCCAGCGATACTGGTCGATTCTCGACCAGCTTTCGCTTGACGCGCTATCTGGCTCGGCCGGGGAGGATCCAAACGAAGCCGACGTGAAGGCTATACGGGCCTACCTGTTCTTGTGTGAAGACGAACTCGAAATGCGCGGAAGAGGGTACATCGCCGACACCACCTATAGGATCTGGGCTAACGGGGCGTTGGCTCAACTTCAGCAACCCACGTTCCGAGCGGTCTGGAAGCAGGTACTAAAGGAACCGACGTTCCCGTACGAGCATCTACGGGCGCTGTGCTCCCGGTCCGGCCCCTACGACCCATTGGCAGCCGGGTTCGCGTGGCGGTGGCTACGCGGCCTAGCCGGAGTTGGTGCCTTCTGAGCTGGCAGGAAACGCACCGTCGCCGACAGGCCGCGATCGCGATCGAGTTCACAGACGAGGAACTGGCCGACTCTTCAGATGTGGTAGGCAATCAGATCCGACGTTTGGGCAATCCCTGGGTGATGGTGAGATACAGCCATTTGTACTCGTATAAGGTCGAGGACAAGTCCATTACAAGGGCGTGTCGGCTTTACCCTCCTGTGCACCTTATGGGAAGCGGGTATGGCCCACTAGGGCGTGGTACAGGCATGTTGAGTAACGGCTTGGTCACGAGGCGGCAGCTTGCATCCGTAGAGCCCTACTTTTTGTCAGTGCTCGCCCGTAAAGTCGAGACCGGACTCGAGGGGACATGATGAGGCTCGAAGATATTACTGCTGGGGCAGAGATTCTCGGGATAGCGGGTGATGCGCCGGTCTCAGTAGTCGCGGTGACCTGGATCGGCGGCAACGCCATCCGCCTCACCTATCGCACGGACGCCGGAAGGCTCGACGAGCGCCTGCTATATCGCGATCACGAGTCACGCCTGGAACTGGCCAAGCGAGGCGCTGCCTTCGACCTGACCGCGGACGCCGGGATGTTCAAGCTGGCCGCCGAGGCGCTGCGGATCAGGATGGCCGGCCGGTTCGATCCCATGCTCGCGGTGCACACCTCTGATCTTGAGCCGCTCCCCCACCAGATCCAGGCCGTGTACGGCGAACTGCTGGGCAGGACGCCGCTGCGATTCCTGCTCGCCGATGACCCCGGCGCGGGCAAGACGATCATGGCGGGCCTGTACATCAAGGAACTGATGCTCCGCGGCGACCTGGAGCGCTGCCTGATCGTCGCGCCCGGCGGCCTGGTGGAGCAGTGGCAGGATGAGCTGCGCGACAAGTTCGGGCTGACCTTCGAGCTACTCACGCGGCAGATGGCCGACGCGGAGCCGCCAACCGCCGAGCACACTGTTTTCACTAAGCACAAGCTGCTGATCGCCAGGATGGACCAGCTATCGCGTGCCGACGACCTCAGGGACCAGCTGGACCGGTCTGATTGGGACCTGGTGGTGGTGGACGAAGCGCACCGGATGTCGGCGCACTACTTCGGTAACGAGCTGAAAAAGACCAGGCGCTACCAGCTTGGCGAGCTGCTCGGCCGACATACCAGGCACCTGCTGTTGATGACCGCGACCCCGCACGCGGGGCGCGAAGAGGACTTCCAGCTGTTCCTGGCACTGCTGGACACCGACAGGTTCGAGGGCCGGTACCGGGACGCGGTGCACGCGGTGAACACCGACGGGCTGATGCGCCGCATGGTCAAGGAAGACCTGAAGACCTTCGACGGCAGGCCGCTGTTCCCCGAGCGCCGCGCCTACACCGTCGCCTACCAGCTGTCCGATGCCGAACAGGACCTGTATGAGGCGGTCACCCAGTACGTCCGCGAGGAGATGACCAACGCCGACAAGCTCAAGGAGGCCGGCGACCTCAAACGCGGCGCCACCGTCGGCTTCGCGCTGACCGTGCTGCAGCGGCGGCTCGCCTCCAGCCCCGAGGCCATCTTGAAGTCGCTGGAACGGCGGCACAAGCGGCTTGAGAAACGGAGGAACGAGCTGCGTTACGGCGACTTCAGCGGCGAAGACCAGAACCTGGCCGCCCGGCTCCGCGACCTGCTGGGCAAGGACCCCACCGAGTCCGACCTGAACGACTTCGGCAGCGACGGCGATGACCTGCCAGGCGGCGAGGCCGAAGACGCCGAGGCCGAGATCGCCGACGCCGCCACCGCGGCCCGCACCATCGCCGAACTCGACAAGGAACTGGCGATCCTCGCCGACCTCACCGAACTCGCCCGACGGGTCCGCCGTCTGGGCACCGACCGGAAGTGGACCGAGCTGCGCGGCATCCTGACTGACACCATGCTCGCCCCGCCAGCCAAGCTTGCGCCCGACCCGGCGGCGGCCAGCCCCGCGTTCCCCGACCCCAACGGGGTCCTCCCCGGGCTAGGCGACTACCTCCCCGGCAAGGGCGCCATCCCCGGTCAGCACGTTCTGCCGGTCACGCACCCCTCAATCACTGCGGAGGAGGCGTTCGCACCCGATGCCGCCCGGAAGATCATCATCTTCACCGAGCACCGCGACACCCTGGAGTACCTGGCCGAGCGCATCCGCGACCTGCTGGGCCGCTCGGATGCCGTGGTCACCATCCACGGCGGAGTCCGGCGCGAAGAACGCCGCCGGGTCACCGAGCTGTTCACCCAGGACAAGGACGTCCGGGTGCTGGTCGCGACTGACGCGGCCGGAGAGGGCCTGAACCTGCAGCGCGCACACCTGATGGTCAACTACGACCTGCCGTGGAATCCGAACCGGATCGAGCAGCGGTTCGGCCGCATCCACCGGATCGGCCAGACCGAGGTCTGCCACCTGTGGAACCTGGTCGCCGACGGCACCCGCGAGGGCATGGTCTTCCTCCAGCTGCTGACCAAGATCGAGGAGCAGCGCAAGGCCTACCAGGGCAAGGTCTTCGACGTCCTAGGAGAGGCATTCCAGGACCAGCCGCTCAAGGAACTGCTCCTCCAGGCGATCCGGTACGGCAACCGCCCCGAGGTCCGCGCCAGGCTCCACCAGGTCATCGACAAGACCGTCGGCGAGGGCCTAGACAAGCTCATCGCCGAACGCGCCGCGCACTCTGACATCTTCGCCATCGCCGACCTGGAAAAGTGGCGCGCCCGGATGGACGAGGCGAACCGCCGCCGCCTGCAGCCGCACTACATCAGCGCCTTCTTCCGAGAGGCGTTCAAGCAACTCGGCGGACGGCTATCCGAACGCGAGTCGGGCCGCTATGAGATCCGCCACGTCCCGGCCGACATCCGCGACCGCGACCGCCAGGCCGGCACCGCGCCTGCCCCGGTGCTGCCAAAGTACGAGCGTGTCACGTTCGATAAGAACCTGGTCCGCACCGAGGGCAAGCCGAAGGCCGACCTGCTCGCCCCCGGCCACCCGCTGCTCGACGCGGTCACCGACCTGATGATCGAACGGTACGGCACTCTGCTCAAGCAGGGCACCATGCTCGCCGACCGGCACGACCCCGGCACCGAGCCCCGACTGCTCGTCGCCGTCACTCATGAGATCACCGACGGCCATGACCCGGCCCGCACCATTACCAAGAAGTTCGGCTTCGCGGAGGTCGACGAGCAGGGAGCGCGCCCGGCAGGGGAAGCACGGTACCTGGACTACGAACCATTGAATGAGTCCGAACGGATGGCGGCATCCTCCCTTCGGGACGCCCCCTGGCTTGCCGCAGGCGTGGAGACGGTCGCGCTCGACTGGGCCGTCACCGAGGGCATGCCCGGGGAACTCGCCCGCACCCGTGATCTGGTCACCGCTCGCGTCGCCCAGGTGCGCCGGCTGGTCAAACAGCGGCTCGACGGTGAGATCAACTACTGGGACATGCGATACCTGGAATTGCTGGAGGCCCAGTCCGCCGGCCGCAGCCTGAAGATGAAGCCGGAGACCGCCCAGGCCCGAGCACGCGACCTGGAGCGGCGACTTGAAAAACGACTGGCGGACCTACGGCGGGACGAGGAGCTGATCGCCCGCCCGCCGGCCATCTCCGCAGCCGCACTGGTCATCCCGCAGGGGCTGCTCGACAGGCTGCTCGGCGTCCCGGAGACGACGCGGTCGTCCGCCCTCGCCAGGGACACCGCCGAGACCGACCGCCGCGCCATCGCCGCCGTCCTCGCCGTCGAGCGCGCCCTCGGCCGCGAGCCGACCGAGATGCCGCATAACAATCCGGGCTACGACATCGTCTCCCGCCAGCCCGACGGCCACCTGATATACGTCGAGGTCAAGGGCCGGATCGAGGGCGCCGAGGAGTTCTGGGTGTCGCGCACCGAGGCGCTGCACGGGAAGAACTCCGGGCCCGGATCCCGTCTGGCGATGGTATCCGTCTCGGCGCGAGGCCCGATGTTTGACCAGGTCCGCTATAGGCTCGATCCATTCCGTGACCTCGACTTCGGCGACTTTGCCGCGACCGGCGTCATGGGCAACTGGGCACGCGAGTGGGAACGAGGGGTGGACCCGGTATGACCGGCAAGGATCTCTGGTACAAGCCGAAGCTGATAGAGGTCGCCCTGCCGCTCGAGGACATCAACCGCGAGTCCGCCCGCGAGAAGTCCATCCGCCACGGCCACCCGTCGACACTGCACCTGTGGTGGGCGCGGCGACCGCTCGCCGCGTGCCGGGCCGTACTGTTCGCCCAGCTCGTCGATGACCCTTCCGCCCACCCTGACAAATTCCCGACCGAGGAGGAGCAGAAGGCCGAGCGCGACCGGCTGCACGGGATCATCTCTCGACTCGTCGTGTGGGAGAACATCCACGACGAAAAGCTGCTACGCGAGGCGCACGAGGAGATCCTGAAGTCAACCGGAGGGAGCCCGCCACCGATCCTGGATCCGTTCGCAGGGGGCGGGTCGATACCGCTGGAAGCGCAGCGACTGGGACTCGAAGCGCACGCGTCGGACCTTAACCCGGTCGCGGTGCTCATTAACAAAGCGCTGATCGAAATCCCGCCGAAATTCGCTGGTCGGCCGCCGGTGTTCCCCAGTGCGGCGGGCGAGCGGCTGACGTGGCCAGGCGCGACCGGACTCGCGGAGGACGTACGCCGGTACGGGAAGTGGATGCGTGATGAAGCGGAAAAGCGCATTGGACACCTGTACCCGAACGTCAACGTTGGTGGAACGGACTGCACAGTTATCGCTTGGATCTGGGCACGCACCGTCACCTGCCCGAACCCTGCCTGCGCCGGAACGATGCCGCTAGTCCGGTCGTTCTGGCTCGGAAAGAAGAAGGGCAAGGAGCGCTACGTCGTCCCGGTGCCGGAAGGCAAGCGTGTGCGATTCGAGATCGGTGGGCCTAACGGGGTTGCGCGTGAGGGAACGGTAGGTCGAGCAGGTGCGGAATGCCTATTGTGCGGGACGCCTGTTCCACTGTCGTACATCCGCGACGAAGGCAGGGCTGGACGGATGGGCGCACAACTTATGGCAATCGGAGCGGAGGGACCCCGCCAGCGCTACTACATCGCGCCAACAGATGCACATGAGAAGGCGGCGGATGTGACACGCCCCAGGGACGTCCCCGAGGCCGAACTTCCGGAGCATGCCCTCGGTTTCCGAGTCCAGGGATATGGCATGCGAGCCTGGGTCGATCTCTTCACAAATCGGCAGCTGACAGCACTAACAGTATTCAGCAATCTTGTCGAAGAAGTTCGCTCCATGGTGTCAGGAACCGAAGCTGCGGAGGGCTACGCAGATGCCGTTTCAACGTATCTTGCGCTTGCTGTGAGCCGCCTTGCTGACTATGCGTCCACTACAGCGACTTGGGCCAGCAACCCGCAGATGGAGATACTTCGTAACACGTTTGCACGTCAAGCACTTCAAATGACGTGGGACTTTGCCGAGAGCAACGTTTTCGGTCCTTCGTCGGGAACGCTCGACGTTATGGTAGCTGCGATCTCTAGGGTCATCTCTGCCTTGCCGGGCAGTTCAACGCTAGGGTACGTAGCGCAGACACCGGCGAAGAGCGCCGAGACGGGTCCCTTGGTGTCCACAGATCCGCCTTATTACGATAACGTGGGATATGCAGACCTGTCGGATTACTTCTACATTTGGTTGCGGCGATCCCTGGGCGGAATCTATCCAAATCTCTTGGGGACGATGCTCACACCGAAGGCAGATGAACTTATTGCTGATCCATTCCGCCGCAACGGAAAAGCGAATGCCGATCGGTTCTTCGAAGGTGGATTCGAAGACGTCTTCCAGAGGATCTGCGAGGAGACGCCAGCAGGCTATCCCATCACGGTGTTCTACGCATTCAAACAGGCGGAAACTGATAACGATGGCAGCCATGCGTCAACCGGCTGGGAGACCCTTCTAGAAGGAATGCTGGAAGGGGGGTGGTCGATCACCGCAACTTGGCCGATTACCACAGAGCGCGGTGGGCGCATGCGCGATGTCGGTTCCAATGCTCTTGCATCGTCCGTTGTGCTCGCCTGCCGTCCACGTCCTGCTGACGCCGAATTCACCGATCGCCGTGGCCTGATCAACTCGCTTCGCGAAGAGTTCCCCGATGCGCTGCGCAAGCTTGAGCAGGGAAAGGTCGCACCTGTCGACCTTCGACAAGCGGCCATCGGCCCGGGCATGGCGGTCTTCTCCCGGTACGCTCGCGTCAACGAACCTGACGGAACCCCCATGCGCGTCAGGGCCGCCCTGTCCCTCATCAACCAGGTTCTTGACGAGAAGCTGTCGCAGCTTGAAGGCAGCGTCTCCTCTGATACCCGTTTTTGTGTGGAATGGTTTAAGCAGTTCGGGTTCGATCAGGGACCGTTCGGCACCGCGGAGACGCTCAGCAAGGGCACTGACACGAGTATCGCCGGGCTGGTCCGGGCCGGGGTGGTGAAGTCGGCGGCGGGTAAGGTGAAACTACTGTCCGTTCGGGACATTCCTGTTTTTTATGATCCGGAAGCTGATGACCGGACCTCCGAGTGGGAGATCTGCCTGCATCTCGCCAAGGCGCTGCAGGAGCGGGGGACGGATGATGCGGCGCGGCTGATGGCTGCGGCGCGGCGGTTGCCTGCGGTGGATCTGGACGATGTGAAGGAGCTTGCCTACCTGCTGTACTCCATCGCGGAGAAGAAGGGGTGGGCGGAGACGGCGCTGCTGTTCAACAACCTGGGGACGTCGTGGACGGACCTGGAGAAACTGGCGCAGACGGCGGGGGCCGTGGTGGGCGGGCAGGGCGAGTTCACCCTGGATTTCGGGAGCGATGACGATGGCGACGAGTAATAGGGAGCGGGTCGGGCAAGGGCTGGAACTGCTGCAGGCTGGGCTTGACCCATTCGTGGACGCGGCGATGTCGGGGGCCGCGCCGGGCGGGCAGGACTGGGTGGCGATGCTTGAGGCGCGGGACAACGCCAAGCACGGGACTGCCCACAAGTACTCGCAGACCGATCCTCGATTCCTGCTGAAGGTGCTCACCGAGGAGTGGCGGGTGTTCAGCAAGTCGCTGTCGCGCGCCGAGCAGTCGTTCGCCTCCGAGTTGCGTGAGACCGGGAACCGGTGGGGGCATAACGATCCGTTCAGCCCCGATGACACGTATCGCGCGCTGGACACCATGGAGCGGCTGCTAACCGCCGTCGACGCGACGGCCGAGGCGGACGCGGTGCGGAAGCTGCGGCGGGATGCGCAGGCGGCGGCCTTCTCGTCCGAGACGCGGCGGGCGGTGCAGGTGGTCACCGGGGTTGAGGGGCACGGGCTCAAGCCGTGGCGGGAGGTCATCACGCCGCATAGGGACGTGCGAGACGGGAAGATGCGCGGCGCGGAGTTCGCCGCCGACCTGTTCTGGGTGTCGCGGGGTGAGGGGTCACGGGAGTACGTGGAGCCGGTGGAGTTCTTCCGCCGCACCTACCTGACCGAGGGGCTGCGGGAGCTGCTGGCGTCGGCGGCGCGGCGGATCGGCGGGGACCGGAACGCCTCACCGGTGTGGAACCTGCAGACGAACTTCGGCGGCGGCAAGACGCACTCCATGCTCGCGCTGTATCACCTGCTATCCGGCACGCCGCTGGCTGAGTACCCGGATGAGGTGCGCAAGGTTCTCGGTGACGTCACGCTGCCGACTGCGCGTCGGGCGGTGCTGGTGGGGAACCACATCAAAGCGGGGGCGGCGTCGCCGAAGCCTGACGGGACGCTGGTGCATACGCTGTGGGGTGAGCTGGCCTGGCAGCTGGGGCTGGCAGCCGGCGGGGAGGCGGAGGCGCGGCGGGCATATGAGATCGTGCGGTCCGCTGATGAGACCCGGTCCAACCCGGCTGACTCGCTCGGCACGCTGATCACCGCTTATGCGCCGTGCCTGATCTTGATCGATGAGTGGGTCGCCTACGCGCGGCAGCTGTACGGGCGCGAGGACCTGGCAGGCGGGACGTTTGACACCCAGTTCACGTTCGCGCAGACACTGACCGAGGTGGTCAAAGCGGTGCCAGGGGCGCTGCTGGTGGTATCGATCCCGGCGTCGTCGGCCGCGCCGTCGGCGGAAGAGGCCGAGCGGGGCGCGACCGACATCGAGGTCGGCGGGCTAAACGGATCGGAGGCACTGCGGCGGCTGCAGCAGGTGATCCACCGGATCGCCGACCAGTGGCGGCCCGCCTCCCCGGTGGAGTCGTTCGCGATCGTCCGGCAGCGGCTGTTCGAGGAGCCGGGCGCCGACGCCCAAGCCGACATCGGCGCGGTCGCCCGGGTGTTCACCGACTTCTACGCCAAGAACCGGGCCGAGTTCCCGACCGGAGTCGCCGAACCGACCTATGAGGAGCGGATCAAGTCGGCATATCCGATCCACCCCGAATTGTTCGACCGGCTGTACCACGACTGGTCCACGCTGGACCGGTTCCAGCGCACCCGCGGGGTGCTGCGCCTGATGTCCGCGGTCATCCACGAACTGTACGAGCGGGACGATCCCGCGCCGCTGATCATGCCCGGCGGGGTGCCACTGGACGCCGACGACGTGCTGACCGAGATCTCGCAGTACCTGGAGGACAGCTTCAAACCGGTGATCGACGCCGACATCGACGGCACCTCGTCCACCCCGGCCAGGATCGACGCCTCCCGCCCCGCGCTGGGCACGCGGAAGGTCACCAGGCGGCTCGCGAGGGCGATCTTCCTCGGCTCCGCGCCCACCCTCAAGGCAGCGCACCGAGGAATCGAGCGGCAGCACATCTGGCTCGGCATCGCCACCCCGGGCGACACCATCGGGAACTTCGCGAACGCGCTATCGCTGCTGTCGGACCAGGCCACTTACCTGTACTCAGAAGGGGCCCGGTACTGGTACGCGACCGCCGCGTCGGTGCAGAAGATGGCTCGCGAGCGCGCCGACCGACTCAAAGACCGGCCAGAGGAAACCTGGGCGGAGATCGTGCGGCGACTGGCGCCCGAAAGGGCTCCGCGGGACATGTTTGCGCAAGTTCAGGTCAGTCCCGACCGCAGCGACGACATCCCGGACGAGCCAGCGGTGCGGCTGGTGATCATGCACCCCCAGTACCGGCACGCACGGGGAGACTTCGACGGCCCGGCGGGTCACTTCGCGTCTATGGCTGCGCAGGGGCGCGGGACCGCGCACCGGATCAACAGGAATATGGTCGTGTTCCTGGCCGCCGACGCCAAGCGATACGAAGAGCTTGACGACGCGGTGCGCCAGTACCTGGCGTGGCGGGAACTGGCCGGCACCGAGGACCGAATCAAGGAACTCGAACTGCCGCCGCAGCAAGCTGCGCAGGCGCGCAAGCGGCTGAAGGATGCCGACGAGACCGTGACCTTGCGGATCTCCGCCAGCTACCAGTGGCTGCTCGTCCCCGTGCAGACGACCAGCAGCCCGCTGCGGCTCGACGAACTGAAGGCGGATACCAGCAAGGACCGGCTCGCCGAGCGGGCCTCCGACCGGCTGAAGAACGCCGACATGCTGCGCGGCGTGCAGGGCGCGGAAAACATCCGGCTCGACCTGGACCAGCACCTGTCATCGGTGTGGTCGGAGCCGGGAACCGCGGGCCACGTCACCGTCGGGAAGCTGTGGGAGTACTACTGCCAGTACCCGTATCTGCCCCGACTGGCCGAGCGGGCGGTACTTGAGCGCGGCATCCATGCGGTCTTCGGCCTGCTGACCTGGGAGACGCAAGGCTTCGCGGTGGCCAACGGGTACGACGCGGCGACCGGGCGGTACGCCGGGCTCGCGCTGCCGCACGAGGACACGCCACCGCAGCTCACCGACTCGACGCTGCTGGTCCGGCCGGACCTGGCGCGCGCTCAGCGGGACGGCGAAAGGGCAGCCGCCGCGGCAGCCGAGGCCGTACGCCGTGCCGAACAGGAGGCTGGACGAACAAGTGGGGCCGCGGATTCCGGAACCGGCACCGGAGGTGGCCAAGGCGGGGGTTTGAGCGACGACGACAGTTCGGCAACTGCGAGCACTGACAATACCGGCGGCCGGGGCGCTGGCAGCACGGTCAACGACGGGACCGTCTCCGGCCTAGGAGGCGGCGGCTCCACTGGAGCCACTCTTCCGGTGCCGAAGAACGTCCGCTTCTACGGCACCATCAGCCTCGACCCGGAGCGGTACACCCGCGACTTCGGCCGCCTCTACCAGGAAATCATCCAGCACCTCGCCGCCCCCGACGACGTGGACCTGAAGATCACCGTCGAGATCGAGGCGGTCAAGAAGGACGGCTTCCCCGACGACAAGGCCCGCATCGTCTCGGAGAACGCCCGCACCCTCAAGTTCGACCAGTCTGGCTTCGAGGACCACTAGGAATGTTGGTCGCCGCGAAGGCCTTTGGCAGATGCGGTGTGCGCCATGATGCCTGAGGTCGTGGACTGGAATGCCGTGTGGCCAGCGGTCGCTGCAACCTTGGCTAGAGACGGGTTTGTTCCCCGGTTCCTTACGGAGGACGGCATCCGAACAGCCACCTTGCGTGTGCTAGCTGAACACATAGATGTAATGAGGTGTGCTGAAACGGAGTACCCAGCGTTCCGCCTTGGCGGTGACCGACTGGGCCGCCTCGATCTAGTTGTCCGTCTGAGAACGGCAACTACAGTCATCGAATTCAAGTACCCACGGGAGCCTCGCCAGAAGCTGCCACCCTGGCCTGATCACTTGGGCGGCGTCCTTTCCGACGCGTACAGGCTGGGCGTGCTTGCCGCCAGTGGCAGCGCCAGCAAATGCATCCAGGTCCTCGTGGCGGGCAGTTCGTTTCTCGGCTACGTAGAACGGACCATGAAACGCCTTGGCATTGCCGACTATAGGTCTGACAGTCGACTGCCACGCATGATCCTGCTCTCACCGAGCAACACGCAAGGACTGTCCGATACCACGAGACGCCAGCTGAAAGAGCGTGATAGGTCATGGGAAATCACAGCGATCTGCACAGCGCTGAGCGAAATACCCGGCAAGGACCTTTGGCTAGGCGCTTACGACATCGCCGCCCGAGCAGTCGAGGGCTAGTAGAGCAAACCGTATGTCGGTAACGTTCCAGTTTGCTCAGCATGAGCACGGTAACGGATAACTGGCGGTAATCGCTGCAGTGCACCCTGGTGTTCGCGGATCTTGCGCTAGGCGCTGTTTGCAGCAGCCAGGAGCGTTGGGGGGGAATCATCTCGATTCGAGCTGGATGCCAGCCTCACTGACTCAGCCCGGGAAGCCCAGTCATGATCTAGTGACCTGTACTAGGGATACCTGTGAGGCCTTAACCTTGCTCGATAGCGTGCCCTCGGCCGAGTCGTGCTGGCCAAGCGCATGGAGTTCTGCCCGGCGACGGATAGCCTCAGTCGCTTAGGATTCAAGCACCTCATGGCCAGCTTCGGTAAGTGGCCTGCGTTCGCGCCACGTATCGGCCCAAAGGAGGATGTCGTGGATGCGTAGCCGAGTGAGGTGCACGCCGCCCCGACTGGTCGCCTGGGTTGCGAACCACTGCTCCAAGTAAGTGAACCGTCCTGCTTGACCGGTCAAATCGTCATGGAGAACCTGCCAGGCCCCGGCGCCGCCCATCTTCGCCATTGTGCCGTTGTCGAATATCGGGAAGAGCCATGGCCGCTTATGGTGGAGCGTCTTGTAGGCGACCGCAACGCCGATATTTTCCAGCCCCATGAGGAGCGCCCAGGCACGCCACAGCCACCAGGCCGGCGTACCAGCGGGTGGGAGTGAAGAACCGAGATGGTCTCGAGGCAGCTTCCAGAAGGTCTGGTCGACATCGATGTGGGCAAGTACGTCGTTTAGATCGGGCAGAATTGCCTCCATAGCGAGGTATTTGGCCGCGCCAGCACCAGGGTCAAGCGCCGCGATAACTAGCAGGTCATTTACCCCGAAGCCGTGCGGCGAGTTCGGTGCGCAATCGTAGATGCGGTATGACCACTTCGACCGTACAGCCGCCCTGGGCGGCGTGCTCAGTCTATTGTCGGTCGGTGCCGAGAAGTTAGATGGCCACACAAGCTGAGTGGTCCCGAAGGCGAAGCCAGCGAGTACTGCTTCGGCTTCAGCCTGTGTGTAGGTGGCAGCGCCACGGCCGAGTGTAAGCCAAGTTGTTGGAGCAGATTCCACAGCGCACACCATAGTGGGTCCCTACAGCCGTGCCTATAGGTGAGCAGTCTCGGGAGAGGGCGCGGCCACCGATCCGGTCGTCAGTGTCCCATAATTCAGGTCGTACTGTCATTTCGGAATTCTCTCAGGAATGCTACTCGCTATGACATCAGAGATAACCGCGGCCTGCGGGAGCCTACCGAGGGCGTGACGCTATCGCGGCCGTGATGTCCTTCATCCGTATATACAGCCTCGCGGTGTCTGGGATCTTGATGAAGCGATGCCTGAGGTAAAATCGCTCTGCTGCGTCATCGATGGCGTCAGCCACCACGTAACGACTTGCAACGAGATCGTTGCTGCGGGCGCAACGTGTTACCGCATCTGTCAGAAGCTGCGTTCCTAGTCCCTGGCCTCGCAGATCCTGGGAAAGGGCGAGTTTACCCAGGAGGGTCGCCGGGACGTCACTGGGGACGCTACCCGGATTTTCGGTAGTTTTCGCACGGTCGAGCATGTGAGCGGCAAGGGTGTAGTAGGCGACAACCCTGTGGCTGCCGTCGTGCCAGACCCAGGTGCGACCGGTGTCCTGCCGTTGCGCCCGGTCTGCGGAGTTGCGCAGCCAGCGGTCAAGTGACTCATTACCGCAGTCGAAAGCGTCGAGGTAATGGCGCTCGGGATCAAGCAGTTCTGAGACGAACGACACGCAGCGAATCTACACCTGCTTGAACTGCGGATGTTCCATAGCCTCACTCAGCCAGGGCAAAGCCTCCGCAGGCTCGTCGGCCTCAGCCATCATGCGGTCGAAGAAATCTGCCGGTACCAGGGTACGCGTGGCGAGTACCTCATCTGCGCGTGCCTCGGCGGCAGCAAGCACGAACTCGCTGACAGTTTGATGAGACGCGGCAGCAGCCGCGCTCAGGCGTCTCCGCGTGGCGGGAGGCGCTGGCGGCCAGTCAGCTTGCTCAGGAGTCGCCATACTCATCCCATCGTGAACAGTGTCAGCTACCGTAGGTCAAGCTCCCCACTCATGTGAGGCCCTTGGCTTAAGTCAAGTATGCCCGTTCGGGCGACTCCTTATCAAAGAACCTTGTAATGGTGGCCGATCGATGCCAGGGCAACTCGCCACTGTTGGCGCAGGCGATGAAGGCCCGTGAGGATCTGGCCAGGGCTAGGTGATCGAGCCGTCACGGTGGCGCTAGCCGCAGCGGGGATGCCACGCCTGGCCGCTCGCCTAGCGAGTCAGGCCACTGCGGACGTCTTGATGAAACAGTGACTGGAACGCGACGCGCGATATCCGTCGATCTGTTTACGTTTGCGGCGCTTGACTTCGATGTCTGGCCTCGCGCAGATGGATGATTACACGGTCGTCCTGTCGGTGAGCGCATCGTTTCGATGCCCGTCGCAGGGGCCGCACGGTGATCAAGAGGCGGCATCGCTCACTCCTGTCCGCTCACGACTGCGAATGGAGGTGCGGCATTGCTCTCTACCTTGTTGGTAACAACGCGGATGCCAGGGTCGTGGAGGTCAGGAAGAGCACGGCGACCTCCGGTTCGCTGTGCAGCACACGAAGGATGTCCGCGATAGTGAGAGTGTGCTGGCGAGGGCGCGCCCACGACGGCGGCACCGATGCTGACCCCGGCGATGTCGAGCATCCCGCAGCGAACCGTTGACTCCTGTGCTCCGGCGTGGGCCCACCGGGCGATCTCGTGCTCGCAGGCCGCAGGGAGTGATTGCTGACCTGCAACTGCTCGAAGAATGGCTGCTCTGGCGTATCTCCTGCCGGCGACGCAGATGACTCGGTCGACATCACGCGCCATAGCAAGCACCAGCGGAACGTAACCACCATCAGACAACCCATCGAGGCAAGCCTCGGCCCTGCGGAGAACCGGAACCGTCGATGGATGCGAGCCGCCAATTCGACGTATGAAGAGTACATGTGGTCAGTTTGGCGCTGCGAAACGTCGCGTGGCGCCGAGCCGGTAATCGGCAACTTGTTTAGATCTGGAGCGACTTCGTCGGCTACCCTGAGTCGTTAGAAAGCAGCCGTGAATAGTCGACCAGGGAATGGTGAGGAGGCTGGTCAGTTGACTGAAGCTCGGAAGGTTCCGTCGGCAAGAGTCGGCCGCATGTTGAGCGAGCATCCAGTTGCGAAAGAGTTTCATCCCGTGCACAACGGAGGCCTCAGTCCTGATGACGTGCCGTACAGCTGGAAGGAGAAGGTTTGGTGGCAGTGCCCGAAGAATCCTAACCATGAATGGGAGGCAACACCGAACAATAGGACAAAGAAAAACAAGCCAACTGGTTGCCCGGATTGCAATGGCAATCACCTTCGCGGAAGGGTGCCGTTCGAGCGGAGTCTCCAGGGCAGGTTTCCAGAGATTGCCGGGGAACTCATCCCGGAGCGATCCGGTTTCACCGCCGCTGAGGTGCTCTACGGCAGCAAGGACGTTGCCTGGTGGAAATGTCCGGTAGGGCATCCGGATTACGACATGCCGATCAATTCCCGCACCAACCCGGGTCAGCGGCAGGGATGCTCCTATTGCGCGAAGAAGCGGCTGGCGCCGGAAGACTCCCTAGCGTGCGTTGCCCCGGCAGTGGCGCAAGAATTCCTGAGCACGGTAAACGGGACGACACCAGAAGAAGTCTTCTCGCAGGACAACCGGCGCTATGTGTGGCAGTGCCTGAAGGTGCCTGAGCACCGCTGGGCGGCCAGCCCAAACAACCGGGTCGGCAAGAACTCTGGATGCCCCTACTGCAGCGGCGCCCTGGTCTGGGAGCTCAACCGGCTCGCGGATCTCCGGCCGGACCTGGCCGCTGAATGGGACAGCGAACTGAACGGCGCTCTCACCCCCAGCGAGGTCTCTGTCGGGTCCGGCCGCGAGGTCAACTGGAAGTGCCCCAAGGCACCGGACCACAGGTGGAAGGCACGCATTTACAAGCGCGCGGCCGGCCAGGGCTGCCGATTCTGCGCCGGCCACGAAGCTTCTGAGAGCACGTCCCTGCTGGCCCTCCGGCCTGACTTGGCCGCTCAGTTGGATGCAGAGAAATCTGGTGTCAGCGCCGCTGAGCTCACTTTGGGCAGCAACAAGAGCTTGCACTGGATCTGTCCGGTCAATCCCAGGGAGCACACCTGGCAGGCGAAGGTGCTCAACCGGACACTCAACGGCACCGGCTGCCCGGACTGCAATATTCCCGGCACGTCAGCGCAGGAGATCCAACTAGCCGCCGAACTCGGCGTCGTCCTGGACATCGATCTCGACCGCCACACGGTCCCGTCGGCCGCGCGAGTCGAGAAGGTGGACATCATCGTCCCGGCATTGTCGCTGATCATCGAGTTCGACGGCTCGTACTGGCACGACGGCACGGAAGAGGCGGACGCGGAGAAGTCAGGCCGCCTGCGCACAACTGCCTGGCGCGTTGTCCGTGTGCGCGAAGAACCGCTGGAATGCCTGCACCAGGACGATGTTGTTGTCCCCTTCCAGGCACCTCCGGAGCAGGCAGCCACCATCGTGCTGGAGCATCTTGTCACCCTAGAAGTGATACCTGCTTCCACGGCCGAGGAGTACCAGCGGCAGCCCGGCCCGCGAGCCGCCGACCGCGCCGACAAGCACCTGGCCGCGCTGCGCACCCGGGCCAACCAGAAAAGGGCAGTCAGGGTGCCCAGGCGCGCCGCCGAACAGGGTAGCGGCAGCCCCGAAGAACTTGGCACTCCGCTGAACTTAAAGTTAACGGTTGGCCGGGGCATTGATGCAGTGCAACGGCCAGGGCGTCAGCTTTGCCGTCGACGGCTGAATACTGGCGACGGTGACATTTGTCGATGCTGATCTAGTGTCATGCCGTTTAGGCTCTCGAGTGGATTCCCGCACGACGTTGCTGTTCTTGCCCGGCTGCCGTCAGAGCCTCCAAGAATCCTGGCTTGCCACGTAGTCGGTCAAGGGCCTGGTCACGCGCTGCCGTACCAGTCAGAAGTTTTAGGCGGCTGCAAACCTCCTCAATAGTAGCCACGATGAGGAACAGCGTTCGGCGTGGAGACCGCACAGAAAAGGAAAAGCAACGGGCTTTACTTAAAGGTCGTCTGGGTCCTCATCGGGGAGGATCCAGGTGACCTCGGGAGTGTGGCCCGGATCGTAGACCTGCTGGGCGCCGAAGGTGAGGTCGTCACCGCGGAAGTGCTCCCAGCGCAGGCCGCGATCAGGGAAAATGCCGATTCGGGCGCCGCACTGGCGGCAGACCGGGACGGGTTCCTCGTCGCCGTCGCCTAGGGCAGTCGGGACGGCGGTGAATGCGATCTCGAAGGCTTCGGGGTCGAGCATGCTCAGCAGGGCGAGCGCGGCCTGCATCTGATCGCTGGCGGCCCTCGCGAGGCGGTCCGCGCGTCTCCGCGCGGCGGCGTCGAGGCCTACGCACGTACTGTGCAGGTGGGCGTGCGCATTGGGTCCAGACTGGGTCATGATGGATGACATGTCTCCTCCAGGTGTTGCTGGTGGGGGCTAGGGCCGCCCTGGTGTTGCACCACCTCGGCGGCCCGCTTGAGCTTCCGGAGCGGAGCTCAGCTATGGCTGTATTCTACTCGAACAAATGTGCTAATGCAAGTGATCGACCACGCTCCGGCAGTCGCTGCGCCGAGTCGAGGACCGCGCGTTCGCGGGCGGCGCCCAGCAGGGTGTTCATCTCAGCGACTCCTGCGGGGGATTCAAGATCGTCGGCCATGTGCTTACGATCACAACGTCAGTTCGCTTTCGCGCAAAGACATCCCAGGGGCTTAGATGTCAAGCTGCTGGTGGAGATTGAGGGAGGTTTCCGCGATGTCCCCAGGCCGTGGCCTCGGCGTAGAGGGTGCGGGTCTTGAGGCATCCGTGCAGGATGCCGACCAGCCGGTTCGCCAGCCGCCTGAGCGCGTCGTTGTGCTCGATGCCGCGGGCGCGGAGCTCGTCGTAGAGGGCGCGGGCGCCGGGCGAGGCGTTCAGGGCGGCGAAGGCCTGGGCGTTGAGCGCGTCGACGAGCCGGTCGTTGTGGATGAACCGGGCGGTGATGACCTTCTTCTTCCCGGAGGCGCGGGTGACGGGGCTGGTGGCGGCGTAGTTGCGGCGGGCCTTGCCGTCGCGGTAGCGGCGGGGATCGTCGCCGAATTCTGCGAGCACCCGGGCGCCGAGGACCGGTCCCAGCCCGGGCTGGGACAAGATGATCTCAGCGTCCGGGTGCCGGCCAAAATGCTCCCCCACCTGCCCTTGCAAGGTCTTGACCTGCTCGTTGAGGGTGGTGATGACCGCGATCAGGGACCGGACGGTTGCGGCGTAGGCGGCTGTCAGGATCTCGGGCTGGCCCAGGTGCTCCCCGCGCAGCGCCGCGAGGATCGCATCCGTCTTGTCCTTGATGTTCCGGCGGCGGGCGCGCTTGAGCGCGGCGCTCACCTGGGCGCGGGTCAGCCTCGCGGCCCGCGCCGGCTCGGGCGCCTTCGCGAGCAGTTCCAGCGCGTCGGGGGCGTCCAGGTCCTCGAAGGCCTCCAGCGCGGCGGGGAAGTACCCGAGCAGCTGGTGCCGCAGCCGCTGCACCGCACGGGTCCGTTCCCAGATCAGCGTCTTGTGCGCGCGGGCCAGGACCTTGACCGCCTCGGCCTCCGGGGAGTCGCCGGCCGCCGGGCGCAGCTGGTGGGAGTCGGTGCGCACCATGTCAGCCAGCATGTGCGCGTCGCCGGCGTCGCTCTTGGCCCGCGACACGCCGTGCCGTTCCCGGTACCGGGACGCCTGCAGCGGGTTCACCGGGAACACCAGGTAGCCAGCGGCGATCAGCGCCGCCACCCACGGGCCGCGGTCGGTCTCGATCCCGACGGCCACCTCCGCCTCATCCGCGTCATCGCCCAGCTGCGCGCCGACCAGCGCGTGCAACTGCGCGATCCCGGCCACGCCCTCGGGCAGCCGCCGCCGCGCCAGTACCTTCCCGGCCTCGCTCATCACCTCCACATCGTGATGGTCCTCAGCCCAGTCATCACCCACCAGCAGCCGCATCAAGCCTCCCGATCGCAATGCCGAATCCAGTCAGCAGCCAGCGGGAGAACTATCAGCGACCTAATAAAACTGTGCTCACGCCACCCGGCGGGCACGACATCCCAGCAGCGATCAACTCTCCCGGCAGCCGGCAGGGGCACGATCTTTGCGCAGGGCTCGAAGCCCAGGAGCAACAAGTGCTCACCTGCCGGCGGCCACCTTCAACCGAGTCTGCCGGATGGCCGACCCGACAACAGTTATTAGGAGCATGCGATGCCTGAGCCCACGATCGTCCTCGTCCACGGCGCCTTCGCAGACGCGTCAGGCTTCGGCGGAGTTATAGCCGAACTCAGCAGCGCCGGTTACCCCGTGGTCGCGCCCCCGAACCCGCTGCGCAGCCTCGCGTCCGACGCTGCCACCGTCGCCGCGGCGGTCGCCGCCATCGAAGGTCCGGTTGTCCTCGTGGGGCACTCGTACGGCGGGGCGGTCATCACCCAGGCGTCGGCCGGGCTGGATGACGTGACTGCGCTGGTGTACCTGGCGGCGTTCGGACTGGAAGTGGGCGAGAGCTGTGCCAGCTCGCAGCAGCCGTTCCCGCCGTCGATGCTCGCTAACACCGCCGCTCCGACGTCGCAGGCGGCCGTGGGCGCCGCCGGAGGGCCGGACCTGTACATCAGCAGGGAAGGGTTCCGCGAGACGTTCTGCGCCGACGTGCCGGTCGACGTCGCCGACCTCATGTACGCCACGCAGCGGCCGCTGGCCGCCGCCGCGCTGAACGAGAACGCTACCGCGGCCGGGTGGAAGAACAAGCCGTCCTGGTTCCTGGTGTCCGAGCACGACAATGCCATCCCGCCGGACGCGGAGCGGTTCTACGCCCAGCGGATGGGCGCCACCACCGAAGAGATCGACGGGTCGCACACGGTGTTCATCGCCAGGCCGGTGGCCGTGGCGGCCTTCATCAAGAAGGCGATCGCGGGCTAAAGCGCCCGAAGAGTCATCAAGCGTCAAGGCGGCCGAGTACCTCGGCGTCGAGGTGCTCGGCCTGCTGCCAACCCCGTAAACCCAAGAAAAGAGCAACCCAGCCATGCCGATGATCGACGTGTACGCCGCGACCGGCACGTTCGCCGATAAGCAACAGCTCGCCCAGGACCTCGCGACCGCGGTCATGGCCATCGAGGAAGTGCCGGACATCCCGATGTTCCGGCAGAACACCGCGGCCTTCGTCCACGACCTGCCGTTCGACAGCATCTCCAACGTCGACGGCGACAGCAATTACGTGCGGATCCAGGTCCTCACCAACGCCGGCGCGCTCGACCGCAGCAAGCGACTGGCCGTGGTCGAGCGACTCACCAAGATCGCCGCCGACGCCGCCGACGACCCGTCGCAGGTCGCCCGGACCTGGGTGCTGCTCACCGAGGCGCCCGACGGCGGCTGGGGGATAGCCGGCCACGCCAACACGAACGAAGAGCTCGTGGCCGCCGCCCGCGCCCAGATCGCGACCCTCCAAGGCGGGCACGCCGCCGACGGATAACAGCTCGGCCACTGTCTGACCCAGGCGTTGCGCGGGGCCCGCTGGGCGCGGAAACATAACCCGCGACGGGAATCCGGCGCGAAGGGCGGGGCAGGTGACGAGCGGCGAGGAGCCAGCGGGCGAGCGCGCCGCGATCGACATGACCCAGCCTCATGTGGCGCGGATTTACAACTTCTGGCTCGGTGGTAGCGACAACTTCGCGGCCGACCGGACCGTCGCCAGGCGGGTCGCCACCGAGTATCCCGATGTGGTGGCCTCCGTCCGGGCGCAGCGCGCGTTCCTGGCCCGGGCGGTGCACTTCCTGGCCGCAGAGGCAGGCATCCGGCAGTTCCTGGACATCGGGACCGGGCTGCCCTCGGCGGACAACACCCACCAGGTCGCTCAGCGGACGGCACCGGAGGCGCGGGTGGTGTACGTGGACAACGACCCGATCGTGCTCGCCCACGCCCGGGCCCTGCTGACCAGCAGTCCGGAGGGCGCGACCGCCTACATCGACGCCGATCTGCGCGCCCCCGGCCCGATCCTGGAGCAGGCGGCCGACGTCCTGGACTTCGGGCAGCCGATCGCGGTCATGCTGCTGGGGATCCTGCACGGAATCCGCGACCGCGAAAACCCGGGCGCGATCATCACGCAGCTCATGGACGCCGTGCCGCCCGGCAGTTACCTGGCCCTCTCGCAAATCGCGGGCGACGTCGCCGCCGACGAGGTGGCCAAGGGCGTGCAGCGGTACAACGACCAGGTCGCTGTCCCGGTCACGGCGCGCACGCACACTGAGGTCTGCGGGTTCTTCGCGGGCCTAGAGCTGATCGAACCTGGCGTCGTGCAGGCGCACCGGTGGCGGCCCGCGACCGGGAGCCGGAACGATGACAGCAACCTGGCCATTTACGCCGGAGTCGGGCGCAAGCCGTTAAACCGCGTAAGGACAGCCGCGGCAGGCCGAAGTGCTCGATAACGCGCTCGGCCACCTCGCCGGGCGACAAGAGCGTGTTGTCGATACGCAGGTAGTCCGGGCGCTCGTCGAACTTCCCGCCGGAGTTGAGCCGGTACTGAGCGTCGTTTTCGAGCAGGCGGCGGCGGGAGGCCTCAACGTCGCGCTTCGAGGGCTTCTCGGCTAGCCGCGAGACGGACTCATTACGCTTCAGCCGCTCCGCCTGGGACGCCTCGAGTTCGGCGAACAGCACGCGCGCCCCGCGCTCGCGGAACGGCCTCGCGTACTCGTCGACGACTGCCTGATCCCCGGGCACGTTGAACGCCCAGACATAGGTGAAAACCAGGCCCGGCAAGTCGCTGGCGGCGACCTCCTCGATGATCCGCCGGCGGATCTCGTCGTTGAGGCGGCGGAACGCCGGGGTGCCGTAGTCGAAGTACCGCAGCGCGACCTCGATGGAGATGTGGTTGTGAAAGAGCCGCAGGCCGGTGCGCTCCGCGATCGACTGGCCGACCGACATCTTGCCCACCGCCGGCGGGCCGACAATGAACAGCAGCAGGGGCGCAGTGGCATCGTCCATGGCTGGCGATCCAGGTCAGTCAGCCTGCTCGGAGGTCACGTCGTCCGGGTCCTCACCCTCCGGCGGGTCGATGACCGGAACCGGGTCCAGGCCGAGCTTTTGCGCGATCTTCGTCAGCAGCTCGTCCTGGGCGGCCAGGTGACCTTGCACGTGGGCGACCTCGTGCAGGGTCGCGCTGGCGTCGTGGAATGTCGCCTCCGCGCGCTTGTCCGCCGCGGCGGCCTGGACGTTCTGCCCGACCATGATCACCGACAGCAGCACCAGCTGGAGGAACGTCTGCGCCACCCAGGAAACGACCGTCGACGGGCCGCCGCGGATCGCGTCCGGCAGGCTGATCAGGTCGAACAGCGCGAACGCGTACGCGCACCACATGCTGCCGACCGCCGTGGTGATAACCAGGGCGACCTTCGTGTTGAAGCGGGCGATCGCCGTTCCCCGGGGCAGCATATCCATCACCCGCACCGGGCGATCCGCGAGCCGCTCCGAAATACGAGGATGGCGTATGTGCTGGTAAATCG
>Ga0335074_10002677_pt1 | contig 24295 bp, 22 predicted proteins | sample Lox_Sample_23_FD_206715 | JGI IMG/M metagenome (GOLD analysis project Ga0335074, IMG submission 206715) | Soil microbial communities from Loxahatchee National Wildlife Refuge, Florida, United States - Lox_Sample_2.3 | ecosystem: Environmental > Terrestrial > Soil > Wetlands | place: USA... | reverse complement strand
CGTTCTAGAAGCAGCAACGGGCCGATGACACTACTGATGGACGATTAAACCAGCCCCATATGTCCGGCTTTGGGGCATGCTTCTGTGCTCTGAGGGTGCGCTTCTGGATCTGGTCCGGCCGAAAGCCGAATTCCGGTCAGTCCTATTTCCCCCGCGCCCGAGGCCGCGCCGCACGGGCCGGATGCCGGGCCGCACGGGCCGGGCGCCGCGCCACACGGGCCGGACGCCGAGGCTCGCGGGCCGCTGCGCGGGCTGCGCACGCCGGCTGGGTACATCGGCTGAGCGCGGGCTGGGCGTGCGGCGCGGGTCTAGGCGACCCGCTTGAGCTGGGCCGAGGCGTGGGGCTGCAGGGGCTGGCCAACCGCCGCCATGTCGTAGGCCCAGCCGAGGTCGGTGCCCACCAGGCCGTAGAGCCTGCGGCCCGCCGTGACCTCCTTGGCGGTGGCCGTACGCAACACCGCGTCGGTCGCCATCTCGATCTTGGTGCCGGTTACTTCGCCCAGGTAGATCTCGCTGATCCCGGTCGGGTGCACCAGCAGCACCTCAAGCTGGTTGCCTGGCTGCGGCCGCCAGTACCCGGTCTCCGTGGCGAGCGGCCGGCCGATGTGCCCTTCCTCGTCGAGCAGCCAGGTGCGGCTCGTGTAGATCAGGAACGGCTTGCCGTTGTGGCTGAACGCGATCTCCTGGCCGAAGTTGGCGCTCTCGATCGTCGGGTAGCCGACCACGCCGGCACCCTCCCAGCGGCCGAGCAGGAAATGCAGCGGGGCGAGCGCCTCGTGCTCAGGAGGCGACTCGATCTCCGGATCGCTCACCGCTTCCTCCCCGGCACCCCGATCCGCAGCAGTCTTACCGCCAGAACCCCGCAAAGCGCCATTACCGCCACAAAGGCCGCGACGAGCACGAGCCAGCTGAACTCGCCCTGCATATCCCGGAGTGTACTTGCCTGGGGTGCGGGGACCCGGTTACCCGGTCGGCGTGGCGAGGCGGCAGGCCAGCAGCGCTATGTCGTCATCGGGCGCATGGCCCACGTGCCGGACGATCTCGTCGCTGAGCCGCTCGACCAGCACGGAAGGCTCGTGCACGCACCCAAAGAAGCCGCATTCTTCAAGCGAAAAGAACTCCCCGGCCTTGTTCCTGGCCTCGCTCGCGCCGTCGGTGTAGAAGAGCACCTGCTCGCCAGGCACGAACGGGACCGTCACCGCGACGCGCGGCTCGCCGGTGAGGTAGCCGAGGCCCAGCGGCAGACCGCCCTCGTCCGGGCCGATGAATCGCGGCGAGGACTCCCCGATGAGCAGCGGCGCGGGATGGCCGCAGCTCAGTAGGTCCATCTTGGCCCCGTCCGCGGGAAGGTCGGCGAGGATGGCGGTCACGAACTGCTCTTCGCCGAACTCGCGGGCCAGGCTGGCCTCGATGCGGTCAACGATCCCGGCCAGGTCGATCTCTTCGTAGGCGGCCTCGCGGAACACCCCCAGTACCGCCGCCGCCGACTTCACGGCCGGCAGCCCCTTGCCCTCCACGTCGCCGACGATGAGCCGGACCCGTTCGGGCGTCACCACCACCTCGTACAGGTCACCGCCCACGCGGGCCCCGGTGGATGCGGACAGGTAACGCACCGCCATGGTGACGGAGCCTGCCCGGCCCGGCACGGGCCGCAGCAGTACCTGCTGCGCGGCCTCGGCGATCAGTTGCACCCGCGTCAGCTCACGCTCGCGGCGCTGCCGGGCCACGCAGGCGATCGCGCCCACGACTGTGACGCCGACCGTGGCGTTGAAGGCCACGTGGGCAGGCCGCATATCAGGGTACATATCCAGCGCAAGCAGCACGCATTCGGTCAGCGCCACCGCGCCAGCGGCCAGCGTGTAATAGAGCCCGCCGACGGCCGCCGCAACCGCCGGGCCGACGATCACTAGCGGCAGTGCTCCCCAGTTCGGGCCGAAGAGAGCCCGCGCGGCACCGGCCGCTGCCATCATCACGAACGGCAGGGCGAGCAGAATCCAGTAGCCCTTCGACCGGATAGCCGGACCCCCCCCACCTCGGTCATCGCAACGTGCGCGACAACACGGTAACCGCGGCCGCCGCGGCCGAATACCGGCAAAAGGATTAGTCCGCCCGGCCCATTTGCCCGGCCGTGGACGATGTCCAAGCTAGCCGGTCAGCAGCCTGACCGGGTCCTTGCGGCTGCGGCCCTCGACGAGCCGCACGTGGTAGAGGAATCGCCAGCGCTTCCCGGTCAGCAGGAACTCGCCCGCTCCGGGAAGGCCCGCGATGCCGTTGAGGATTGCCTCGGGATCACCCGGGTGCCGCTCGCTGGCCGGCCGCGCGTCCACGATGTCCACGACCTCGCCGCTGGCGGGGTCGATCCCGGCCAGGCAGGAGTGTGGCGCGATGTTTGCCCATACCCGCCCGCCGGCCCAGATGAGGTCGTTGAGCCCGCCGACGCGGTACTCGCCGCAGCGTGCTACCACCACGCCGAGCGGTGCCAGGGTCTGCGGATCGCGCCGGACGAGCTCGCTGCTTCCGTCGCTGGTCAGCACGTACGGGCCGGCCGCGCAGATGCCCCACCCCTCGCGGTTGTAACGGATGGTCTCCACGAGGCTCAGGGTGTGGGCGTCCCAGCGCAGCGCGATGCGCTCGCGCCACGTGAGCTGCCAGATGTGCGTTCCCACCGGCAGATACCCTCGCCGAACAGCTCCGGCGGCAGCGCCGCGGCGGCTTCCACCCGGTCAGCGCCCAACTGGTAACGCCGGATCTCCGACTGGCCGTACAGCCCGGAACTTTCCCATACCGTCCCGTTATCGGCGATCAGGCCCTGCGTGGAGCCCCGCCCGGGGTGCGGCAGCCGGCGCAGGACCTTGAGACGGTGGAATCTCACCCGCGCCGGCCTGTGCTCTTCGGTCAGGTTCCCCCGCCAGTATCCTCATCACCCCTCGCCGGAGGGGACCCGTTCGGGTGGCCGAGATCGCTGCCCTGGCCCGGAACGCTCGGAGGGCCCAGGTGCTCCGGGGACCCGGTTCCGTTCCCTTGATCACGTATGTCGAGCGGGTCCGGGTCCGGCGCGACGATCCAGCCCTTGGCCCCGGATGCGGCGAGCACCGGCTGAGGAACCTCGGGCATGTTGTGCAAGATCTTGCCGTGCTCGCGGTGCGCCACGGCGGCGCTCAGGTGGTAGGTCTCCAGTTCCTGGATCAGGCCTGGGTCCGAGTATGCGCGGCCGTCCACGAACGGGCCCTGCGTCCCCTCGATGACGGCCACCACATCGTCCCCGGTCAGCGTCTTGTGCGTCTCCAGCGCGTGGGCCAGCGCAAGCACCTGATGCCGGTTCTCGGTGATGATCTCCCTCACCCGCCCCAGCAGCCCGTTCAGCGTGTCCTCGATCCGGTCCGCCAGCGCCCGGCGCACGTCGGCCTCGGGGTCCTGGCCCTTCTTCTTCCGGCCGCCGACCCCGCCGCCCGGCGCGCCGACCTCCAGCCGCTTGGCGGTGGAGTACGAGGAGACCGTCGACCCCATGCCCCAGAAACCCTCCATGAACGAGGCCACGGTGGTCGCCGATTCCAGGTCGCCGGAAACGCCGGACGAGCTGTCATCGTTGAAGAACATCCGCTCTCCGGCCAGCGACGCCAGCGAGACCAGGATGTCGGTCTCGTACTCGCTGCGCCAGCGGGTGAACTGGTCCTCCGGCGGGATGCTGGCCACCATCCCGAGGTAGTCGCTGCCCTTCTCGATCGTCGCGATGTCGATCTCCATGTGCTGGCGGGTGCGGTACGCCACGAGCGCGTGACACGCCTCGTGGACCGCGACAGCGTGCCGTTCCCGTTCGATGTACTCGATGTCCTCGGGTGGCCCAAGCTCCTTGAGCTGCTTGGCCTTGATGACGTCGCGCCAGGTGATGACGTCCCGGTCGTCCCGGATGGCCTGGATCAGCGACTCGTTGACCAGGTCCTTGATGGTGGCACCCGTCGCGTACGGCGTGATGACGGCGAGCTTGTCGATGTCCTCACGGGTGAGCTCGTGCCGGACCTTGGCGAAGTAGCCCTCGTAGGTGCGCACCCGGCCCACCTTCGACGGGTAGCCGACCTTGTAGATACGGTCGATGCGGCCGGGACGCAGCAGCGCCTCGTCCAGCGACTCCGGCATGTTGGACGCCATCATGACCAGGATCCGGTACTTGGGCGGCGGCTTGGGGCGCATGCCGAGCGTCCGCCGGACGACGCGGTTGATGAAGCCCCGCGGCTTCTTCAGCCCGGACAGCTCGGTGAGCAGGGCCTGCAGCGTGCCCATGCCGCCACCGCCGCCGTTCATGCCCATGCCCATGATCTGCTTGTTGCGGCGGGTGTCCGGTTCATCACCGACCGTGGAAGACAGGGCGCGCTGGGCAAGCCGCCATTGCACGTCCGATGACAGGTACGAGAAGCCGTGGCAGCCGCCCGCCTGCCAGGCCGCGGGGGTGTCGCGGGGGAAGCCCGGGCCACCCTGCGGCATGGCGCCGCGGCTGCCCAGCGAGTCGGCCTCGTCGAAGAAGACGATGACGCCGCCGTAGCGCAGCGCCAGCTTCCGCAGCTTGCGGAACAGCGACTTGACCTTCAGGATGCCGACGCCCATGAACATGTTGATGAACGCGCCCGGGTCGACGAACACGTAGGGCCGGCCGGTCTCCCCCGCTACCGCCTCGGCCATCAGCGTCTTGCCGGTGCCGGGCGGCCCCCAGAGCAGGATCCCGCCGGGCACGTACCCGCCCCGGGACTCGATCTGCTCCGGGTCCTCCAGGTAGAGGATGTTCTCCTTGACCCGCGCCAGGACGTGATCCTGGCCCCAGACGTCGGCGAAGCGGGTCTTTATGTCGTCGGGGTAGTAGACGTCTATACCGCCTCGGGACAGGAACCAGAACAGGAGGACGAACTGGCCCACGACGAACAGCATGTAGAAGGCGATTTGAATCACGAACGGTATCGCGTGCCAGATGTTGGCAGGGATGCGCACCAGCGCCACCGCCGGGTTGGTGTGCGTCACCTTGCCGGCCACCACCGCGATCACGGCGATCCAGAACACCAAGATGGCCACGCGCCAGAGCCGGAACCTGGTCCAGGCCGACAACTTGCGCCGGGTGGCCCCGTCCAGGCCGCCGAAGAACGTCTTCGTCCAGAACCGGTGATAGCCGGCCCAGTGCTCGCTGATCAGGAAGTGGACCTGGCGGATGAGCTCCAGGGCGATCAGGGCGAAGACCCACCAGCCGGATCTGATCTCGATCCGCATCGCGTCGACGAAACCGACCAGCGGGTCGGACGCCATGACCGACCAGACCAAGACGAACCACACCAGCACGAGCAGGAGCAGGAACTTGATCCGATCCCAGATCGGAAGCGGCTTACGGGTCGGCCTCTCGTCGTCCCTGGGCCGGCCTGCGGTGTTACGCAGGTCGTCCGGGGCGCCTGCCGGGGCCATGGTCATCGTGAACTCCTGACCGAAAGGGATGGCACGTGCGCGTCAGGGCTGGGGCCTCCGGCGCCAAGCTTCATGCACCGGGCGGGCATCAGGACCCTCCTCCTACCGTGAACGAATCGACGACATCGGAGATCTGCTTGTAGTTGGACGCGAAGCACGTCTCGGTGCACTGCACGAGCAGAAAGTAGAGCTTGGTGGTGGACGAGTTGGTCAGCACGGTCAGGTCGAAGGTCTCGGGAGTGGTTCCGAGGTCGTAGTCGAAGATCTCCCGGATGCCACGGTTGTTGCTGCCGTCCGTGATCACCTGATCGCTGAGCGACTGAAAGCCTTCGAGTTCCTCATGGTCGGCGGCGGCGGCCTTGCGCGCCGACGAGGTCACCGGCAGCAGCAGGTCGCGCATGCTGTTGAACGAGATCTCGCTGCGCTCGGTGGACGAAAGGCTGATCACGCTCGCGTAGGCGACCGGCTTGCCCGTTGCCGCGAATACGTGGTCGACCGACGGCTTCGCGTTGGCGTCATAGGCCTCGGACCAGAGGTAGCTGCCCTCCTGGCTGGATGAGCCTTCGGCCGACTGCAGGGTGGACTCGGGCACCTGGTGCCAGCTCGGCGGCACCTTGAAGTACGCGTTGTCGGCGGAGTCCGACACATACGTGTACTGCGGCGCGAGGCTGCATCCGGCTACCGCAAATACCACGATTGCCAGCGCCGCGACACGGTACAGATACCGCAGTCTCACGGGCGCCCTCCCAGGATAGGAGCTTGGCCACTCATCGGATTACGGGCTGCCCCTCCTACCGGTTCACTAAAGGTACGTATCTCGAGTATGAGGGGCGGAGGGCCCGGAGCGCCAATGTGGCCGTCTACCATTCTGTTACCCGGCCCCCACCCGGCCCACCCGACTTCCGCCGCCGGTCCGTCGGCTCACGCGGACACGCGGACTCGCCCGATCCGGATTAGGCTGCAGGTATGACTTCCCGCTCACTCGTCGTCAAGGTCACCGCGGGCAAAGACGACCAGGAACGCTGCAACCAGGCCTTTACCGTCGCCGCGACGGGCGTCGCCAGCGGGCTTCAGGTGTCGCTGTGGCTGACCGGTGAGGCCGCCTGGTTCGCCCTGCCCGACCGCGCCGACGACGTGGCTCTTCCGCATGCGGCCCCGCTCGCCCAGTTGCTGGCGCGGGTGCTCGAGGAAGGAACGGTGACGGTCTGCTCCCAGTGCGCGTCGCGCCGGGACATCAACGCCGAGGACACGATCAAGGGAGTCCGAATCGCCGGGGCCTCAACGTTCCTGGCCGAGATCATGGCCGACGGCACCCAGGCGCTCGTGTACTGAGCCGCGGCTTATCCCGCGACCGCCGTCAAGCGCTCCTCCCGTAGCAGGCGGGCCCATTCCTCATCAGCCCCGGAAAGCGCGGCCAGGGGCCCCGCCACCCACGACAGCAGCAGGTCGGCCAGGCCCGGGTTGCGGACCAGCACCGGGCCATGCAGATAGGTCCCGACCACACGGCCCGCGTACGCGCCCTCGGTGCCGTCGCCGTTGCCCACCCCCGTGGTGACCCGCGCCAGCGGGCGGGCCGCGGGACCGAGCATCGTCACTCCCTGGTGATTCTCGAACCCGGTAAGCCTGGGCACGCCAAGCTCGGGATCGACGTCGGCGACGATCTCGCCGACCCCGCGGCGCTCCCCCCGTCCGCTGCGGATGTCCAGGATCCCGAGCCCTTGCACCGGCTCGCCCTCGGCACCGCCGAACTCCGTGCCGAGCACCTGGTAGCCGGCGCACACCGCCAGCACCACGGCCCCGCCGCTGGCAGCGGCCGCGAGCCCGCCGTCTGAGCGCAGCCGCCGCGCGGCGAGAACCTGCGGCAGGTCCTCGCCGCCGCCCATCAGGTAGATGTCACCGGTGCGGGGCACGGGCTGATCCGCGTTGACCGCCACGGCTTCGGTCTCGATGCCTCGCAGCCTGGCCCTGCGCTCGAGCACGAGCAGGTTGCCGCGGTCGCCGTACGTGCTGAGCAGGTCCGGGTACACCCAGATCAGCCGCATACCGCTCGGCCCGCGGCGGCGCCTGCCCGGCCGCGAGGGCCGCTCCAGGTCCGGCTGATCCGGCTCGGGAGCCCGGTGGCGTGCGGTCATCGGCCTGCCTTCCTCACTCTGCCCTGCCGAGCGCCGTCCGGATCTGCTGGAACGCGGTGTAGTTGGCGATCACGTCCAGGGCGCCGGGAGGCACCTGCTGCACCGCGTCGTCCACGTCCCCGGCGAGCCTGAAGTGAACCTGGTCCGCCTCGAGCCGGATCGCGAGGTCGATCCTGCGCTCGCCGGCGACGAGCACGGGGCGGCCGCGCAGCACCCGGTAGTCCACGTCCCATAGCCAGGACGTGTCCTTGCCGTCCGGCACCCTCGCGTTGACCGCGAGCAGCACCGGCGTCGGGGGCGGGGCGAGCACGTCGAACGCCTCGAGCCAGCCGGCCGGGTTCTTGGCCAGCAGCAGCCGCAGCATCCGCCCGTCCCGCTCCAGCTGCGTGTACCGGCCCGCCACCGACGTCACCTCGCGGATCCGGGGCAGTGTCTGCTCCAGGCTGGCGCCGAAGAACTCCGCCACGGCGAGCGCCACCACCGCGTTCGCCCGGTTGGCCCGGCCCGGCAGGGTCAGCGACAGCTCGTGGACCCGCCCACGGGGGTCGATCACCGAGTCCCCGTCAAGCACCCACCTGGCGGCTGGCCTGGCGAAGCTGCACTCGCCGCAGCGCCAGTCGATCTCGTTACGCAGCAGGTGCGAACCGCATTCGGGGCAGCACCAGGAGTCCTCCCGCCAGCGCTGCCCGGCCGCAACCCAGGTGACCCGCTTCGCCCCGCTCGCCGCCCATGCGATGAGCGGGTCATCGGCGTTCGCGACGACCTCGGTGTCGCTGGCGTCGGTCAGCGCCTCCCGCCACCGCCGGGCCACGAGCCAGATCTCGGCCGCCCGGTCCATCTGGTCCCGGCTCAGGTTCAGCAGCGTGACCACCCTGGGCGCGGTCGCGTCGATCGTGGCGGGCAGGTACCGCTCGTCGACCTCGAGGACGCCGAACGGTGCGCTGCGGGCCTGCCCCAGCGCGGAAGCCATCCCGGCGTCCATGTTCGCGCCGAACGCGTTGGACGCGACCTCCTGTCCCAGCGCGCCGAGGGCCGCCGTGATCAGCCTGGTGGTGGTGGTCTTGCCGTTCGTGCCGGTAACCAGCACGATCTGACGGCCGGCGGCGAGCAGCCGGAGCAGGTCGGGTTCCATCCGCAAGCCCACCACGCCGCCGATGACCGACCCATCGCCGCGCCCGGACATCCGCGACATGCGTCCCGCGGCACCACCGACGGTCGTGGCGAGGCGCGCGCGCAGCGGAAGCTTCCCCATGGCCGCCGATGCTATCCGGCAACGCTGCCGTTGGAGGTGGTGGCCGACGACGCCGCCGCCGCCACGACCTGGTCCTCACCACCGACGATGAAACGGCGGGGCCAGCTCAGCACGGCCTCCAGCCAGCCGACGATCCCCATCTCGCCCGCCGCCTGGCGCAGCTGCCCCCGATGGCTCACGCCGATCACCACGGCTGCCAGGTCGTCGGCGAAGCCGCGCTGCTCATCGTCGCCGAGCAGCACGGTCCAGGCGGGCTGCCGGTTGCGGCTGAGCTCCATCGACAGGGCGTGCCTGCGCAGCCCGGTGACGCGCTGGCCGATCCGCAGCCCCGGGCCGTCGGCAAGGCCGTCCAGCCGGTACTCGAGCGGCGGGGCCGGCGCGAACGGGTCCGGCTGGTCGGCGCCGAAGGGGCACACCCGCTCCACCTCGTGCAGCCATTGCACCTGCGGGATCATCCAGTCCGGCCCGGGCGGGGCGCCCGCCCCCTTCCCCCCGTCGAGGAGCCGCAGCGCGGCCTCGGCGGCGGTGGTGGTCAGGCTTACCGGGTCGTAGTAAGCGCGGACCGCTATCGCCCGGCCGAGCAGCGACCTGTCGACGGCCGTGGCCAGCAGGCATTCGCGCAGCCGCTCGTCCAGCTCGGCCCAGCGGGCGCGCAGCGCCGCCGGAACCACCGGCAGCGGCCGGTTGGTCAGGAACGCCAGCACGAGGGACTCGGCCCAGATCCGCAGCCAGGCGTCCTCGGGCGAGGCGGCGAGCAGGTCGGCTTCGCGCAGCTCGAGCAGGTTGCAGGCGCGGCCGGCCGCGCACACCGGGCCGCAGGCCGCCGAGCGCCTTCCGCGCACCGGGACCGAGCGGTCGCGCGGCTGCGCCACCCGCTCCTTGCCGCCACCGAACGGGACACGGATCCGCAAAGGCCGGTCCATGCCGTCGGCGAACACCGCCGCCACCCCCGGCCGCAGCGAGACCACCTGCCGCGACTGGTCGCCGTCCAGGTTCATGGCCGCGCCGACGACCTCGCGGTCGTCGTTGGCCGGCAGCCGGTGCAGCACCTTCAGCGCGGTGTTCTTCACCACGTCGGGCAGGAGCTTGGCCGGGATCTGCTCGACGACCATGATGCCCTCGCCGTAGGCGCGGATCTCCGCGAGCAGGCTCGCGAACAGCTCGACGGCGTGCGCGCTGGCGCCTTCCCTGCTGGCGCGCAGCAGCCGGTGCGCCTCCTCGATGACGATCACGTGCGCGAGACCCTCGGCGGGATTGGAGCGGGAGCGCATCCGCAGGTACTCGACCAGCCGGATGATCAGCGTGCCGATCAGGAACGCCTTGTCCTCGTCGTTGGCGACGTCCTCGATCGCGAGCACCACGTTGCGGCGCAGCAGTTCGGCAATGTCCGCCGGATGCCCGCCCTCGAAGAACCGCCCGGCCGAGCCGGTACGCAGCGAGCGCAGCCGCACGTCGACGAAGCCGCGGACGTCGGCCTGCAGTTCCCGGCCGTAGCCGACGTCCTCGATGACACCGAGCGCCGCGCGCTGCAGCTGGGCGAGCGTCGGGACGGCGGGCGCGGCACGCGCGCCCGGCCTGCCGGTCCCGGTCACCGGGTCCCAGCCGCAGTCCTCGTAGGCCCGCTGCAGCGCCTGGGAGATGATCTGCGGGAACGGCTCCCTCGCGTCGAACGCGGCCAGGAAGAGCGCCCGCACCATGTCGATGTGCGCCTGCACCGGGTAGCCCGGCTCGGGTTCAAGCGGGTTCACCGACAGCGGCACCGCCGCCGGGTCCGACGGGTTTATCACCGTGATGTGGCCGTTCCCGGCGATCCGGCCGGCCATGGCGGCGTACTCGGACTTGACCGGCTCGATCGCCAGCCAGGGGATGCCCGCGCCGGTCAGCTGCTCGAGCATGTGCCGGACCGTCTGCGACTTGCCGGATCCGGTGGCGCCGGTGATGAACGCGTGCCGGTTCAGCGTGGCGAGCGGGACCCGGAACGTGCCGACGCGCCGGTCCTGGCCGTCCAGGATCGCGCCGAGATCGATGGCCGCCTCGCCCCGGGGGTCGCCGTCCGCGGACATCTCGGCGCTCAGCGCGCTGGCGGCCTCGCTCATGGTCTCGCTGGTCACGTCGAAGCTGGTCGGGTCCAGCACCCGGACGCCGGGCACCTCGCCCCGCGGCAGGCCGGTGAGCGCGGCGAGGGCCCCTGCCGTGGCGGCAAAAGGGACCTGCGCGCCGTCCACCGGGTCGGCGAGCTTGGACGCGAGCGCGTCCGCAAGGTCGCGGGGCTCCTCGGCGCTGCGCAGCCGGTACGGGTGAGCAGCCAGGTCGACTGAGCCGACCAGCACCGGGGCGATCAGCCGCAGTTCCTGCTCGGTCGCCGCGCCGGCCAGCACCCGGACGTTCCAGAGGCCGGCTTCACGGAACGCGTCGAGTTCGGCGAGACGGCGCTCGGCGCGGCTGGCGTCGAAGCGTGAATGCTCCTCGTCGTAGCGGCGCAGCACGTTCAGCTGCGTGCGAAGCTCGGCGATCTCGGTGTCGATGAGCTCGGACGGCTCGGCGACGACCAGCCAGCCGAATGGCCTGGCCATGAGCGTCACCAGCGCCGACTCGAACAGCGTCTGGCGGCGCGCTCCGTCATCCCCGGACCGCCGCCCGTCCCGCCCGGCCGCGCCGCGGCCCAGGTAGCCGACGGCCGCCTCGACCGTGAGCTGCGGCGTGTCCCAGCCGAGCGGCGGGGCCTGGCGTCCGGGGCAGGGCGCCCAGACCAGGCGGTCGAGGTCGGTCAGCAGGCTGCCCGGCATCCGCATGCCGCGGGCCCCCCACGGGAACAGCAGTTCCTTCGGCTCGAACAGATTGCTCGGCTCGATCGCGTCCACGGCCTCGAGCGCGCCCCCGGGCCCCGCCGACCGGCTCGGCTCGACGACCACGCTCGCGCCGCCCGCCGCGGCGGTGCCCAGAGGCTGGCCTGGATCGATGACCCGGCTCGGCTCGATCACCCCGCCCGGGCCGATGATCCGGCTCGACTCGATGACCACGGACGAGTCAAGGTCGTCCCGCTCGTCGAACAGCGCGCTGGGGTCGATGGCCCGGCTCGTCTCGGCGAACGCGCGCCGGGCGTGCGGCCCGCTCTGCAGCCTGGCCGGCTGCGGGTCGGGGGCGCCCGGCTCCGGGAGCGGGCCGGCGTTCGTGATCAGCTCGAGCGGCGCTCCGCCGCCGCGGGACAGCCAGCCGGCGACGAACGGGCGGCGGTGCATGGCAGCGTTCAGCGCCGCGGGGAGAACCGAGGCGTAGTCCCGCTCCGCGCTGGCTCCCTGGCGGCCGTCGGCCAGGATCGCCTGAACCCGGTACCACGGTCCTGCCGCGCCGCTGCCGATGCCGGACGTTGCCCCCATATCGCGTGCATATCAGCCGGCGAGCAAGGCTGCCACCGGTTGCACCGGATACGCAATGGCGACTACCGGCCGTGCGGCACTGCCTGAGGCGACGCCGGGACCGCCACCCCGGCCGGCCGTCCCGGGGCTGGGAGCGCTCTCGGTTACGCAGCGTTAGCAGCGGTACATGCCTGTCGCGAAAGCGACGACCGCCGTACAGTAAGTCGCATGGTGGGCGGGATGTCCTCGGCTGTGCCAGGCGATGACGCGAAGGCACCCGGCGATCTGAAGCGCCGGGAGGGCGCGGCGCCAACGGTCGATCAGTTCGGGACGATCGGACAGCTCCGCGCGTCGCATCAGGACCGGGACCGCGTCGTCGAGATCCTGCGGGTGGCCGCGGGAGACGGCCGGCTCACCGCCGAGGAGCTCGACCAGCGGCTGGAGGCGGCGCTGACCGCGCGCACGTACGCCGAGCTGGCCGTGCTGACCACCGATCTGCCCGCGGCCAACGCACCCGCCCCGGCGTCCGTCGCGGCCTTTCCCGAGCCCAAGGACGTGGGCCGCATCGAGATCGGCAGCGGCAGCACCAAGCGGGACGGGCGCTGGGTGGTGCCGCGCCGGCTGGAGGTCCGGGTGTCCAGCGGCGCCGTCAAGCTGGACTTCACCGAGGCGGTGCTCTCGCAGCCGTTGCTGCAGATCGACACAGAGGTGCGCAGCGGCCGGCTGATTCTGGTGACGAAGCCGGGCATCACGGTGAACGCCGACGACATTCAGATCCGCAGTGGCCGGGTCAAGGTCATCCAGCCGTGGGGTGACGAGGTGCCGGTCAGCCTGCGCATCGTGGTGAGCGGCAAGGTCGGCAGCGGCCGGCTGCTCGCGCACCCGCGGCGGCGGACATTCTTGCAGTGGCTGACCCGCAGCTCGCGGCCCTGGGCCCCGGCGCCCCACTGATCAGATCCGCAGCACCAGCCCGTCCGAGGCGATCTCGAACCGGACCTGGTCACGATGCTCCAGCACGTCCGCTGACATGTGCGTGAGCACCATCCGGCGGCACCCCAGCCGGTCGTGGTGCGCCGCGAGGTCCGCGTGCCGGAGGTGGTACGGGATTTTCTTGCCGAGGTAGTAGGCCTCGGCGATCAGCAGGTCGGCACCGGACGCGACGTCGACGAGCACCTCGGTCCACGCGGTGTCGCCGGTGTAGCCGACCACCTTGCCGGCGATCTCCAGGCGCAGCGAGAGCGCGGGGCCGTCCGGCCCGCTCGGGTGATCGGCGGCGAAGCCCACGGCCCGCACGCCAGCGGCGGTGGCCGCGGTAACCCCATCCGGCGCCAGCTCGACGACGTCCAGGCGGAACCGCCGAGCAACGGAGGTGGAAGCAGGGAACATGCACTCCATGAGCTCCGGCAGCCGCCGGGCGATCCCGGGTGGCCCGATCACGGTGAGCGGCTCGGCCCGGCGGGTGAACTGAGCGTCCAGGATCAGGAACGGGAGCCCGCCGAAGTGATCGCCGTGCAGGTGGGACACGAACACGGCGGCGACCTCGCCGGGGTCGAGCCCGCACCTGCGCAGCGCACTCAGTGAGGTGGCGCCGCAGTCGAGCAGCACCGGCGCCGCACCGCCCGGGCCCCTCAGGTGAATGCAGGCCTGGTACCGGCCGCCGCTGCCGAACGCGTCGCCCGACCCAGCGAACGTCACCGTGACCTGTGCGGCATCCGGGAAGCTCACGGGACCATTCTGGTGCCAGGGCAGCGTGGCAGACTCCTGGGCGTGGACGAAGCCAGGCCCCGCGTGGTCGTCACCCACTGGGTACACCCCGATGTCACCGATTACCTGGCCGGTTTCTGCGACGCGGTGCTGCCGGGCGCGGACGAGGGCGTGTGGCCCATGGAGCGGGTCGCCGAGGTCTCGGCCGACGCGGCTGGCCTGATCGCGAGCATGGCCGACCGCGTCGACGACGCGTTCCTGCGCCATTGCCCGAGGCTCCGCGTGATCAGCGCGACGCTCAAGGGATACGACAACTTCGACGCGGACGCGTGCGCGCGGCGCGGGATCTGGCTGACCATCCTGCCGGACCTGCTGACCGCGCCGGCCGCGGAGCTCGCCGCGGGGCTGGTGATCGGGATCATGCGGCGGGTGGCCGAGGCCGACCGCTCCGTCCGCGAGGGTGCGTTCGCCGGCTGGCGCCCGCGCTTCTACGGCGCGACGCTGCGCGGCGCCACCACCGGGATCGTGGGCATGGGCGAGGTCGGGCAGGCGCTGGCCGCGCTGCTGGCGCCGTTCGGGACCCGGATCGTCTACCACGACGCCCGCGGGCTGCCCGCGGCGGCCGAGCAGCGGCTGCAGGCAGCCCGGCTGAGCCTGCCCGACCTGCTCGCGGGCAGCGATGTGGTCGTCGCAGCACTCCCGCTGACATCCGGAACGCGCCGCATGGTTGGCCGGTCTGCGCTGCGGCTGATGCGGCCGGGGGCGTTCCTGGTGAACGTGGGCCGCGGGTCGGTCGTCGACGAGGAGGCCGTCGCCGACGCGCTGGACAGCGGCAGGCTCGGCGGTTACTCCGCCGACGTGTTCGCGATGGAGGACTGGGCCCTGCCGGGCCGCCCGGCGTCGATCCCGGCCCGGCTGCTGGCCCACCCCAGGACGCTGTTCACGCCGCATCTGGGCTCGGCCGTCGACGAGGTGCGGCGGGAGATGTCGCTGGAGGCGGCCCGCCAGGTGCGGCAGGTTCTGCAGGGCCAGCGACCCGACCACGCGGTGAACAGCATCGCCTAGGGTTGGGGCATGGCGTCCCTGCCGCCGGTACTGGCCTCCATCCCCAGCCCGCCGACCAACGGCATCCACCTCGGCCCGCTGTTCATCCACGTGTACGGGCTGATGTACGTGATCGGCATCAGCCTGGCCATCTACATCACCATCCGCCGATGGACCGCGGTGGGCGGTGACCGGCAGCTGGTCTATGACGTGGCGATGTGGGGGGTGCCTGCCGGGATCGTGGGCGGCCGGATCTACTTCGACCTCACCACGCCGTTCGACATGCCGCATCACTGGTGGGGGCCGTTCGCGGTGTGGGACGGCGGCCTCGGCATCTGGGGCGGCGTCGCCCTGGCGGCGCTGGTCGGCGCGTGGCGGGTGCGCCGGGCGGGAGCCAGCGTCGGCGTGTTCATGAACGCCGTCGCCCCCGCCCTGCTCGTCGCCCAGGCCATCGGCCGCATCGGCAACTACTTCAACCAGGAGCTGTTCGGCAAGCCGAGCGGCCTGCCGTGGGCGGTGCAGATCAGCTATGCGGCGCGGGTTAACTCCGGGATGCCAGCGGCCGACCTGAAGTACACCACGTTCCAGCCGTCGTTCCTGTACGAGCTGATCTTCGACCTCGCGCTGGCCGCCGCGCTGGTCTGGCTCGGCCATCACCGGCACATCCGGCCGCAGGGCCTGTTCGCGCTGTACGTGGCCGGGTACTCCGGCTACCGGATCTTCGAGGAGACGATCCGGATCGACTCCTCCGCCTACTTCCTCGGGCTGCGGCTGAACTTCTTCGTCGCGATCGTGATGACCGTGGCCGGCCTGGCCTGGTTCGCGATCGTGCAGACCCGCGGCGGGCCGGAACCCGAGGCCCAGCGCCGGCCGGGCCAGGCCGCCGGCATCGGCGCCGCCGCCAACGCGGGTGCGGGAGGCGACCACGGCACGGACGCCGACACCGGCACGGGGGCCGGCACCAGCACCGTCCGGCGGCCGCCGCCCAGCCCGGCCGCGGGCTGACCCGCCGGGCGCTCAGCCCATGGTCTTCTGGCCGTCCAGTGACTCCCGGATGATGTCCGCGTGCCCGGCGTGCTGCGCGGTCTCCGCGATGATGTGCAGCAGCGCGTGCCGGGCTGACCACTTCGCGCCGGGCGGGAACCACGGGGCCTCGGGCAGCGGATGCGCGAGGTCCAGATCGGGCAGGCTGACAACCAGGTCGTCGGTGCGGCCGGCCACGTCGGCGTAGTCGGCCAGCACGCCTTCCAGCGTCTCCTCGGGCAGCAGCCGGAACTGATCGGCCCGCCGGGCGTAGTCGGCCTCGGTCATGTCCGACACGCCGCGCAGGGCCGAGGGTCCCTCCAGGATGAAGTTCACCCAGCCGCGCTCGGTGGACGTGACGTGCTTGATCAGGCCCCCCAGGCACAGCTCGCTCACGGTGGTGCGCTGCCGGGCCTGCCCGTCGGTGAGGTCGCGCGTGGTGAAGCGCAGGAAGTTGCGGTGCGCGGCCAGTATCGCCAGCAGGTCGGCGCGCTCGCCGCTGACGGACGGGCTGCTGGTTCCCAGATCCGAGGTGCTCGTGCTCATGGTCCCTGCCTCTCGTTGTCGCTGCTCTGAGACCACGCTAGGCGTAATAGCGGCCAGTTTCTGACCTCAATTGCGCGACACTGTAAATATGGCGAACACCAGCTCACGCATGCTGCGGCTGCTGGCGCTGCTGGAGACGCACCGGTACTGGCCGGGCACGGAGCTGGCCGACCGGCTGCAGGTGTCCCAGCGCACGCTGCGGCGGGACATCGACCGGCTGCGCGAGCTCGGCTACCCCGTCCGGGCGCAGCGCGGCGTGACGGGCGGCTACCAGCTGGCGGCCGGGGCGGCGCTGCCGCCGCTGGTCCTTGACGACGAGGAGGCGGTGGCGCTGGCCGTCGGGCTGCAGGCGGCGGCGGAGAGCGCGGTCGAGGGGATCGCCGAATCGTCGGTGCGGGCGCTGGCGAAGGTTGTCCAGGTGATGCCGGCCCGGCTGCGCCGGCGGGTGGAGGCGCTGCGCGCGATGACCGTGCCGGCGGGCTGGGGCGGCGCCCCGGCGAGCGTCGACCCTGGCGTTCTCACCGGCGTCGCCGTTGCCTGCCGGGACACCGAGCGGCTCCGCTTCGGCTACATGGCGGCGAACGGCCAGCGGACCGCCCGGCACGTGGAGCCGCACCGGCTGGTCTCGCTCGGCCGCCGCTGGTACCTGGTCGGCTATGACCTCGACCGGCACGACTGGCGCAGCTACCGCATCGATCGCCTGACGCGGCCGGAGGGCACCGGCGCCCGGTTCCGGCCGCGCGAGCTGCCCGCCGCCGACGCCGCGGCCTTTGTGCGGGCCGGCATCGGCAGCGTGTCCGCCGTCTACGACGTGGAGGTCCTGATCGGGGCGCCCGCCGCTGTCGTGCGGGAGCGGATCGGCCGGTGGTCCACGGTCGAGAACGCGGGCCCCGGACGCTGCCGGGTCCGCATGACCGCCGATTCCATGGACTGGCCCACGATGGCGCTGGGCGCGGTCGGCGCCGACTTCGAGGTGCTCTCCCCGCCCGAGCTCGCCGACCACGTCCGCGACTGGGGCCGCCGGCTCAGCCGGGCAGCGGGCGGGTTGCGTGCCTAACCTCGTGCCGGGGCCGGACCTGTGCCCGTGTTGCGTGCCTAACCTCGTGCCGGGGCCGGACCTGTGCCCGTGCGGCCCCGGTTACCCCGCGACGGGCTGCCGCCGGTCCAGCTGCTCGGCATAGAACTCCTGGAACGCTGCGAACGCCCGCGCGCCGTAGACCGTCGCCGGGCCGCCGTTCATCAGGAACGTGACGCCGATCGCCTCCGCGGCCTCGGACGGGGTGGCACCGTGCAGCACCGCCGCGTGCGCGTGAGCGGCGATGCACCCGTCGCATTCCTTGCTGACCGCGATCGCCAGCGCGATGAGCTCCTTGGTCCGCACATCCAGCGCGCCCGCGCCCAAGGCGGAATCATGAAGCTCCCGGTAGCCGGCGTAGACCTGCGGGATCGCGTGCCGCAGGTCGCGGGTCGGCACGTGCAGTTCGTCCCGGACAGTCTTTCCGTAACTCATCTTCTGCGCCTCCCAGACCGGCTGTTCGCTGTCTCATGGTTCGACAGTGCCCGCGGCCGCCGCGGCGGGCCCAGGGCCGATGGTCCCGGCGGACCGGGTCGGCCGGCCCGATTCCTATCCGGACCGAGGCCCGAGACCGGCGACGTTGCTCGCCGTGGATGACACCTGGGCGAGGTGGATGCCAACGCTGACCGGCAGGGTTTCCGTGCCCGCCACCGCCAGGCCGGAGCCAATGCCGAGTTGCCCGTTCTGGCCACCGCCCCAGGCCCACAGCCGACCGGTCGAATCGATGGCGAAGCTGGTGTAACCGCCGGAATTCACCTTCACGAACGTCACCCCGTGCGGCACGTGCACCCGCACCGGCACGTCAGAGCTCGTCAGGGTGCCGTCGCCGAGCTGGCCCTGCTGGTTGTTGCCCCAGGCCCAGACCGAGCCGCCGGCGAGGACGGCCACCGTCTGGCCGTTCGCCGCGCCGCTGCCGCCCTGAAACACCTGAGTCACCGGCCCGGGAAGGCCGACCCGGACCGGCACGGCGCTGTCCCGCGTGCTGCCGTCGCCAAGCTGGCCGGCGACGTTGTAGCCCCAGTCGTAGTAGTCGCCGTTGGCCAGCAGCGCCCCGGAGCCCTCCCACGAGGAGGTGAGCGCGGTGACCTTCACGCCGCTCGGCAGCCCAGCGACGGGGGCCGGGCGGGCGCTCGATGCGGTCGACCCGTCACCCAGTTCCCCGGCATCGCCGCTGCCGCACGCGTAGACGGCGCCGCTCGAGTAGAACAGCGCGTGGGTCCGTGCGCCCGTGGCGAGCGTCACGTCGTTCAGCGGCAGCCGCTGCGGCGTGGCCTCGACGAGGCCGGACAGGCAGAGGTCGTCGTCGGCGTTGAGGCCCCAGCCCCACGCGTGCCCGGTCGAGTCGATCGCCAGGCCGCCGTCGAAGGGCATCGGGTTGGGCAGCGACGCGATCTTGACCCCAGCCGGGAAGTCGACCTTGGCCGCCCTGATCTGGTACGGCGTCTCGTGGCCGTCGCCGAGCTCGGCGAAGCTGTTCACGCCCCAGGCGAACACCTGGCCGGCCGACGTGAGCGCGTACCCGTCGGAGTTCGACGTGGCGATCTGCACAACCTTCCCGGTGATCCCGGCGATGGCCCTCGGCGCCCCGATCTCGAGCTGGGCGATCTTGCCCTGGTTGCCGACCACGCCCCACCGGTAGACGTCGCCGGCGGCCTTCGGCGTCGGCGCGGACGTGGGTGATGAGGTCGCCGCCCCGCCGTCACAGGCCGCCACGGCCAGGGCGGTCACGAGCGCCGCCGCGACGGCCGCGAGCGCTCGCCGGGTGACACGAGCACTGCCCCGGCCCACCCCCCGGGCCGCACTGCCCCGGCCCACCCCCCGGGCCGCACTGCCCCGGCCCACCCCCCGGGCCGCACTGCTCCGGCCCACACCGCGGGCCGTACGCAGGGCCCGGGCCGCACTTGCTAGAATGTAAACCATGGTTGTCATTATAGACCCGGAGCGGTCGTGAGCGAACACGGCCGCGAGGCGCCGTCCGACGACGGCACACGAGCCGGCTCGGGCCGACCCGGCCGCAGGCGTCCCGCTCTGGGCCCCGCGCTGCGCCGGGCCTGGGTTGGCTATCAGCGGCGGCTGGACCGGGCGATGGCTGCCGCCGGCTTCCCCGACCGTGGCTTTCCCGATGGCCGGGTGCTGCGCCTGTGCGCCCGCTCCGGCGATGTGACCGCGTCCGAGATCGGCCGGGAACTCGGCATCACCCGCCAGGGAGCGGGGAAGATCGTTGCCGACCTGCGCGATCGCGGGTACGTGACCCTCGGGTCCGCACCGGGCGACGCCCGGCAGAAAGTGATCACGCTCACTCCCCGCGCCCGCGACTACCTGGCCGCGCAGCGGGCCGCCGCGCGCCAGATCGAGCGAGAGCTCACGCAGCAGGTCGGCGCCGAAGCGTTCGAGAGCCTGTTCACGCTTCTCGCGGCGCTCGGCGACGAAGCAGACCCGTTCCGGATGCGCGACTACCTGCGGCACGCCCTCCGGCTGTCGGACGACTCCGAACCAGCGTGACACATGGCAGTCAGCACGAGCGCTACGTGAAGATGATCTCGCCGCCCGCGGCAAGATCGTAGAACTCACCGACGGTAATGATGTCCTTGACCTGGTCGATGAGATCGTCTTTGGTGAGCCCGAACAGGTCCACTGAGGCCTTGCAGCCGTAGAGCCCGGCGCCGGTGTCCGCGATCATCTCGATGAACTCGGGTATCGACGGGATATCCAGCTCGTCCATCTTCCTGCCCATGTAGTGCGTCATCACGGACGCGACGCCGGGCAGGCCGCCGGCCCAGGTGGCCAGGTGCAGGCCGGGGTTGCCAACGGTGGCGAGCTTGATGTGCTCGTGACGGGCTTTGTGGATCGCGTCGAGGCCAAAGAACGTGAAGAAGAGGTTCGCCTCCATCCCCTCCGCCCGGGCGCCGTTGGCCATGATCAGCCCGGGGTAGATGCCCTCGAGTGACCCCTTGGAAATGATGATGGAGACCTTCTCGATCTTGGCGTTGGCGGTCATCTGGCCGCCCTCCTTTCCGGTCGCCGCTCAGATGCAGCCACGGGGCTTCGGGATGCCGGCGATCTTCGCCGCGATCTTGGCTGGGCCCTTGGGGAAGAGCTGGTAGAGCTCCTTGATCGACACACCCGAGGTCTTGCCGAGCACCCGTACGGTCGGCCCGGTGCCCTTGGCCTCGTACTCCTGCCGCATGAACTTGATCACCTGCCAGTGCCGGTCGGTGAGCTCGGCGATCCCCTCCTGGCGGGCGATCTGCGGGGCCATGTCCTCCGTCCACTGCGCGGGATCGGTGAAGAACCCCTCGTCATTGACGGCCACTTCGGTGTCTGCGTACGTCGCGGTGGGCATCAGCGTTCCTCCCCTTGTGTCGGCGGGCCAGAGCGGCCAGCGGCTGACTGCAGGTGCTTGCCCGCGGTCGGCATCTCGGTGGGCACGGCGGGGATCTCCCGGCCGGGCAGCAGCACGTGCCAGTACAGCCACGCGAACGCGAGCTTCCCGACGTGGTTCAGCCGGGACTCGCGCAGCAGCGGCAGCCCGACCCGGCCGGGAAAATGCCCGGTGACCGGCTCGGTGTCGTAGTTGAAATCGATCAGCAGCGCCTTGCCGTAGCCGCTCTCGATGAAGCAGTTGGTGTGGCCGTCGAACGCCGCGTCCAGCGGCTCGCCCGCCAGGTAGCCGGCGATGTTCCTGGCCAGGATCTCGCCCTCGAAGTGGGCCACTGATCCCGCCTTGGACGCCGGGATGTCGGCGGCGTCGCCGATCACGAACACGTTCGGCCTGGCCTTGGACTGCAGGGTGCGCTGATCGGTCGGCACGAAGCCGAGCGCGTCCCCCAGGCCGGGTGACCGGTCGACGTAGGCCTGCCCCCCGTGCAGCGGGATCATCACCGCGAGGTCGAACGGGACCTCACGGCCATCGAACGAGACGAGCCTGCCACCCTGGCCGTCAACCTGACCGGTGTTGAACTCGGTGACCAGGTTGACGCCCTTGGCCTCGAGCAGCCCGCTCAGCTCCCGGTTGCACACGGCCTTGGTGAACGCGCCGTCGAGCGGGGTGACGAACGTGAGCTCCACCCTGTCCCGGATCTTGCGCCGGCGGAAGTACCAGTCGGCGAGGAAGCAGAACTCCAGCGGGGCGACCGGGCACTTGATCGGCATGTCGACCACGCCGACCACCAGGCGGCCGCCGGTGAACCGCGACAGCGCCTTCTGCAGCGCCACCGCGCCCTCCAGGCTGTAGAACGTGCCGACCTTCTCCATCCAGCCCGGGCCGGTGAGCCCTTCGGTCTCCTCAGGGATGAGCCTGGCGCCGGTGGCGACGACCAGGACGTCGTAGGCGAGCGACGTGCCGTCGCTGAGCCAGACCTGGTCCCGCTCCAGATCCACCCGGTCGACCCCGGCGCGGCGGAACGAGATCCCGGGCCGCAGCTGGTCACCCCGCGGCCGGATCAGGTCGGCGGGACGGGCCTGCCCGAACGGGACGAACAGCAGCCCTGGCTGATACAGGTGCTCGTCGTCGCCGTCGACGACCACGATCTCGGCGGAAGCGGCATCCAGCAGCCGACGCAGCCGGTTGGCAATCAGCGTGCCGCCGGTACCGCCGCCCAGAACGACAATCCGCTTTCTCACGCTTCAACGATGCCCGTGGTAGCGGAACCGGGCCCAGGGTCCTTTGTCCCTGGTGGCAGGGGCGCAGGGCCTCGATGCTGGCAATCCCGCTGCTTAGATGGCGGCGCGGGCGCCACGGGCGGGGAACGGGCTGTCGGCCGCGAGCCGGTAGCCGGTACGCGCGGAGAACTCCGCCAGCAGGCAGAACCGGTCACCGCGGATCAGGGTGTGACGCCATTCGACCGGCCTGCCCGCCGCGTAGCCGAGCCGCCTGATCGCGAGCGCTCCGACCTCGGGGCCGATGCCGAGCAGGCGCCGCTCGGCCCCGGTCGCCACCACCCCGCGGATCTCCTCGCGCCCGCCATCGATCCGGACGCCGACCCGGGCGGCCAGCTCGTCGTAGAGCGCGGTGTGGGTGAAGTCCGCGTCCAGCAGCGGCGAGGCGATGTCCGCGGGCAGCCACACGGTGTCCAGCGCGAGCGGCTCTCCGCCGGCGAGGCGCAGCCGCTCCAGGCGGAACAGGGGCGTGGAAGCCTCCAGGCCGAGCCGGTCGGCTACGACGCCGTCGGCACACAGCTCACGCGCCCTGATAACGCTGGTCTGCCGCAGGCCGGCCGACTCAACGGAGGCGAACAGTGAGTACACAGCGCCGAGCGGCTGCGTGATCGCGGTCTGGCCGGCGACACGCGGGCGGCGGCCCCGCTCGGCCAGGACAACCCCTTCCGCGCGGAGCTCTTGCAGCGCCGACCGGACGGTATGGCGGCTGACACCGTAGTCGGCCACCAGGGCCATCTCACCCGGAAATGCCGCGTCGAATTCACCGGCCTCCAGCCGCCGCAGCAGATCGGCGCGCAGCTGCGCCCACAGCGGCAGCGGGCTGCGGCGGTCCAGTGCCCCGGCGTCGGCCGGGTGGCCCGCTGTGGCGCTTGCCGCCATCGATCCCTCCGATTAGCCCGCTATATCCGGACATCAGCGAAGCTACCAGCGCAGCCCGCACATCGGCTGGCGCCAGACCGCGACGCGGCGGCCAGGCCAGTCCGAGTATTGCCACTCTGTACGAATGATCGTACATTTACTGAGTCTGGATTCCCACACCAATCTGGGGAGGGCGGCGATCATGGTCAAGGTGCTCCCGATCGAGACGCCGTCCCTCGGCGATCGCAGCTACCTGGTGCACGACGGGAACGCCGCCGTGGTCATCGACCCGCAGCGGGACATCGACCGCGTCATCGCGCTGTCCGGGCGCGAGCGGGTCCGCATCACCCACGTCGCCGAGACGCACATCCACAACGACTACGTCAGCGGCGGCCTGGCGCTGTCACGCGTGGCCGGGGCCGCGTACCTGGTGAACGCCGCCGATCCGGTGAGCTTCCGCCGGGAGCCGGTCAGTGACGGGGACACGGTGGACGTGGGCCCCGCGTTGCGGCTGCGGGCGCTGGCCACGCCCGGCCACACCTTCAGCCACCTGTCTTACGTGCTGGAAGCCGAAGGGACGGCGAGTGCGGTCTTCACCGGCGGATCCCTGCTGTTCGGCTCCACCGGCCGGCCCGACCTGCTCGGCCCCGCCAACACCGGGGCGCTGGCCAGGGCGCAGTACGCTTCCGCGCAGCGGCTGGCCAGCGAGCTGCCGGAATCCGCGGAGATCTTCCCCACGCACGGGTTCGGCAGCTTTTGCGCGGCAACGCAGGCGCAGGCGGCGGCGTCCACGATCGGCCGCGAGAAACTGCTGAACCCAGCGCTGACGCTCAGCGAGCAGGCCTACCTCGCCACGCTGCTCAGCGGCCTGGACGCCTTCCCGGCGTACTACGCGCACATGGGCCCGGCGAACCTGTCCGGACCGGGCGGCCCCGACCTGTCGCCGCCCAGGCCCGCCGATCCGGCGGATATCCGCAGCCGGATCGAGTCCGGGGAGTGGGTTGTCGACCTGCGCGACCGGGTCGCGTTCTCGGCCGGGTTCGTGCCGGGCTCGTTCAGCTTCGCGCTGGCCGGCAGCTTCGCCAGCTATCTCGGCTGGATCCTGCCCTGGCACACCCCGGTGACCCTGCTCGGCGAGACCCCCGAGCAGGTCGCGCGGGCACAGCGGGAGCTGGCTCGCATCGGGATCGACCGCCCGGCGGCCGCG
>Ga0335074_10002676_pt1 | contig 24295 bp, 17 predicted proteins | sample Lox_Sample_23_FD_206715 | JGI IMG/M metagenome (GOLD analysis project Ga0335074, IMG submission 206715) | Soil microbial communities from Loxahatchee National Wildlife Refuge, Florida, United States - Lox_Sample_2.3 | ecosystem: Environmental > Terrestrial > Soil > Wetlands | place: USA... | reverse complement strand
CTGAAGGCATTGAGATTGGAGTTCCACAGCATATCGAGTGCCGCTTGCTGGCCTGTGCCTTGCCCGAAATCGAGCCAGTGTGCAGGTGTCCAGAAGCGAAAACTATTTGGCATAAACGGTCTCCTTTATCAAAAGCAATTAGTGACAAGCGGGTTGAACGGCGCGCGCGCGGAACCAGCCGACGTAGTGCGTCCACAGGCTTACTAAACGCCTGTAACTTTTAAATGGATTTATTCGCGAAGTATCTAGCTTTTTGATTATACTCGCTAGACTATTGTTGTCAATTGCTTATTTTTGTTAAAAGCGCGCCGCTTCGGTCGTTAGACGTACTGAACTTCATCTACTACTACATCGCGATGACATTCCTGCCGCTCAAATCGGACCGTAAAGTAAAACGTGCTGCCGTATCCCGGCGTACTTTCCACCCATATCCGGCCGTCCATCAGAGATACAAGTTGAGAACAGATTGTCAATCCCAATCCGCTGCCGCCGTATTTTCTCGTAGATGAGGTGTCGGCTTGCGCAAACGCCTCGAATATTGTGCGTTGCTTGTCCTCGGGAATACCGATGCCAGTGTCGGTAACGGCAAAAAGTAGGACGGCGCTCTCCTCGAAAGCATTCTCGGTAGACACCGACAGCACTATTTCCCCTTCGCTAGTAAATTTGAGCGAGTTGTCGACCAGATTTACAAGGACTTGCCGCAACCGGGAAGGATCGCCGAGGAGCGCGTCCGGAACGCTAGGAGCTATCTGGACCCTAAACGACAGACCCTTCTGAAGAACCCGATAGGAGAGCGGCTTCATCGATTCCTCGATGCAGGCCGCAAGCCGGAATGGAATGTTTTCAATCGCTAGCTTGCGAGCTTCGATTTTCGAAAAGTCGAGGATATCGTTTACTAAGTTGAGCAGTGAATCAGTGGATAGCTTGGTGATCTCGAGATATTCGCGTTGTTCGTCCGTTAAATCTGTCATGAGAGCAAGTTGCGTCATCCCCATGATTCCGTTGATCGGCGTGCGGATCTCATGGCTCATGTTGCTCAAAAAATCACTCTTTGCGCGGCTCGCAGCTTCTGCGCGTTCTTCAGCAAGCCTACGGACTACGACCTCCGATTCAAGCGTCCGGTTTGATTCCATCAATTCCTTGGTTCGCTCCTGGACCCGAATTTCAAGTTCGTCGCGCGATTGCCTCAATTCCCTGGTACGTTCGTCGACGATCGCCACCAGGGCTTTTTCGCGCGCTCGTAGTTGCCTGATCCGCAGCCTATGAAGAGCAAAAGCAAGGGTCACTCCCAGTGCGGGAAGCAGGAAGAGGAAGATTTTGGTTTCGTAGAAATGTGGCTCCAGGGTCAAAGTTGGACTTTGCGCCACGCCGCTGCACGCGTTGTGTCCTGTACACGCACCGACAGCAAAGGTGTAGTGGCCCGGTGGAATATTCGTATAGTAAGCAATCCTTCGATTGCCGGCCTGTATCCATTCCTTATCGAATCCTTCGAGGCGATAGTGGAATTGCACATGGCCAGAATCGGCAAAGTAAGGTGCGGTGAATCCGAATTCGAGTTGGCCCTTGCCCGGGGGAATGGACGTCGATCGATCGAGCCTGATATCTTTCCCATTGACTAGCACGCGCTCGAGTACCGTATCCTCGGGCGGCTGTTCGGCCTTCAAAGACCCCGGAGTTATTTCTGCGAGACCGCGGATGGTGGAGAAATATAGCCGGCCATCTTTTGCGCGCCATCCCGCTGGTTGGAAGCCGCCGTTGCATTCACGGCTCTTCATGCCGTCCGCCGTTCCAAAGATTTGGGAGTCTATAGCGCCGATCGCGCCATTTGCGAAGTCGTTCAGTTGCTGCTTGCTTACGGCGAAAATACCCCTATTCGAACTCATCCAAAGCCGGCCCGAACCATCGTCGAGGATCGTAAAAACAACGTCATCGAAAAGGCCCTTGTCCGTCGTATAGCTGGTGAGCCGCCCGGCTTTCAGCCGGTTCAGCCCTCCGCCGTTAGTGCCGATCCAAAGGGTGCCGTCGGCGTCTCCGTTGAGAACCCAGATCGTGTTGTTAGATAAGCCCTGCTGCGTCGTATACGCCGAAAACTTGCCATTCTGGAAGCGATTCAGACCGCCCGCGTTTGTTCCTACCCAAAGCACTCCAGAGTTGTCTTCGTAGACAGATTGTACGAAATTGTCTGTAAGACCATCCCGCTTTGTGTACGTGAGGAAACGGGCGCCATCCAGGTAGCTGAGGCCGCCGCGGGTGCCTACCCAAAGCTTACCCTTGCGATCTGTGTAAGTGCATATTACAAAATCACTCGGCAGGCCGGCACTTTGATTTACAGCTTGGAACCTGCGCCCGTCGAAGCGCGCGAGGCCGTGCCGCGTGCCCACCCAAATGGCGCCTCTTCCGTCCTGCGTCACCGAGAAGATCAGATTATCGGGAAGGCCGTTGGAGGTGGTATATAAAGTCGTGCGCCCGTCTTTGTAGCGTTGCAGTCCGACATCTGAGCCTATCCACAGAGTGCCTTCTCTGTCCTGGTAAACAGGGAGGACAACGTCGCTTGCCAGCCCCTCTTGCTTCGAGAGTGTGACAACATTCCCTTGACGCAACGAATTCAGGCCTCCGTCTGTGCTTCCGATCCACAGGTTTCCTTCGCGTCCTTCGAAGATCGCCTGAACGCCTCCTCCGGAAAAGCCGTCGTTTGTTGTAAAGTGGCTAAATTGGCCGTTCAGAAAACGATCAAGTCCCCCATTTAACGTGCCAATCCAGAGCGCCCCACGCGAATCTTCATAGAGCGCGGAGACTGTATCGTCAGTCAGGCCGTCCTTTTGGGTGTAGCGCTGGACGACATTCCCGGTGATCCGGCACAGGCCGCCGCCATTAGAGCCGACCCAAACGGACCCGCTTCGATCCACATACACGGAGCGAATGAAATTGCTACCGAGTTCGCCTTTCAGATTAAGCGTAGTAAGTTGGTCTCGCGTAAAGCGGCTTAAACCGTTGTGAGTACCGATCCAGAGTGTGCCCTGAGAGTCGCCCGCAATTGAGAAGATCGCATCGTCAGCCAAACCATCGCTCTTAGTGAACACACGAAACGTGCCGTTTCGAAGTTGAATGAGACCATCACCGTCCGTGCCGATCCAAAGAGACCCACTGCCATCTTCGTGCAGGGCCAAAACGGATATGCTCGAAAGCCGATCCTCTAAACCGGTGCTGATAAATTCGCCGTGACTCAGGCAGCTAACGCCGCCCCCGCGAGTGCCAATCCAGAGCCTCTTCTGGCGATCGACTAAGAGCGCGGAAATCTGATTGCTTCGCAGCCGCGGAGAGGAACGTTTCGTATATGTTGTGAACCGCACCCCATCGAATCGAACCAGCCCCTCTTCGGTTCCCAGCCAGAGATAGCCGTCAGGCGTCTGTGCAATCGAGAGAACCGAGTTTTCGGGCAATCCGGCGTCCGATTGCCAAACGCTATGCACATATTGGGTGATGGCGAGAGCCGGATCGAGAGCCGCCCTCACGGGCCGCGACATCAAATTGAAGCCTACGAGAGCCCACAGGCAGACCTGAACGCTCCGGAAGCAGGATCTTGGCGCAGTTCGAGCTTGAAAGCGCCGAGGCGATTCGCCAGGGTAAGCTCGCGGGGGTCGCATCAACCTGAGCGAAAAATGCATCCTCAAGGACCTATGTAGAATTCATCGGCCCTATTTATCAAAGTCTTAAGGCTTTTGCCTTTTCTGTTGGCCGAGCTGAGGGCACAGCCCAGACTCTGTAATGCAGTTCACCTATACCATGCGGCCTTGGGCTGCGCTGTCATCTGGCTGTTGCGATGCCCGCCTCGTATCTCCATGGGGTCTCAATACTTGCTTTATCGGAGAAGCGAGTATCGGTGTAGTCTTCGAAGGCAATCTTCTTGTCTAGTACGCCGGTTTCAATCATCATGTCGCGAACCAAATCGAAGTCCTTTTTGCGCGGCGCGAGCGGACTATACATGACCCGGTCCATTGGATGCGTCAACGCCCAACGGAGCAGTGCGGGCCTTTGGTGGTAATAGAAACGGCCCACGAAATCGGCCGCATCCTCGCGATGAGGTTTGCTCTTATCAAGCCAAAGACCGGAGCGGGCGATACCATCTACCAGAACCTGCACCACGTCCGGGCGGGTGTCGATCAAGTCCTGACGGACGATCAGAATGCAGGACATGTAATCAGGCCAATATTCGCGCGCCTGAAAAAGAACGCGGCCGTAGCCGCCCAATTCCGCTTGCGAAGGAAATGGTTCGCCCATCGAAAAGGCGTCAATGGCGCCGGCAGCGAGTGCACCCGAAACATCGGGAGGCGCCATTTCGACCATCTTGATCTCGTTCGGCCGGATACCCCATATCTTCATCGCGCGAAAAAGCATCAAGCGCTCATCGGAAAAACGAGTCGGAATGGCGACGGTACGGCCGCGCATATCTGCGAACCTTTTAATAGGACCGTCCTTCTTTACAACCACTGCGCTGCCATATCTGTGGCCGAGATAGACAACCTTGATGGGAACGCCTTGCGCCTTGAGGGCAATCGCCATTGGAGCGACGATGAAAGCCGCCTGAACTCGATTTGAGATCAGCGCCTCCTTCATCTCAGGAAAGCCCTGAAACATGCGCGGTAAGAAAATTTCACCGCTCTCCGAAAACTTGGAGATGTAGTCTGTGACAGGGCAAGTAAGCTGGCATGTAACCGGGATGTAAGCGACGATTATCTTCCGCTTTTCCCGAGGACGATAATCATTTAAAACAGCCGCCCAATTCACGTTCATGTACCCGTGCAGGGACGAGATGAGCACCAGCCATACGAGCACGATCATCAGGACCTTATTCTTAGGCTGAATGGCGAAACCCCCATCGAACTGATTTGATTCTTTCAAGCCGCCGGAAGCAGAAATCCAGAGCCAATCCGATCACTCCAATCAACAAAATAGCTGCGACCACTAAGTCATAGCGTTTTCCGGCATTTCGCGAATCGATTACTAAATAACCAAGGCCGGAATTTACGGCGATCATTTCCGCCGCAACTACTACCAGCCAAGCAATCCCGAAGGCAATCCGCAGGCCAACAATAATTCGCGGAAGTGCGGCGGGAAATACGACCTTCGCGAGCAGTCGCAAAGGAGTAAGTCCGAAGTTACGGCCGGCACGCCGGAAGATGAAAGGCACGTTTGAGACACCATTTACACAGGTCACCACAATCGGGAAGAAAGCCCCAAGGAAGATAAGGAACATCGCAGCGTTCTCTCCTACCCCGAAGAAAATGATTGCGACCGGAATCCACGCGATCGGGCTAATAGGCCGGAGTAACTGCAATGCGGGATTTACAACTCGATTTGCTGCCGGATACCAGCCGAGCGTTAACCCGAGCGGGATTCCGATGATGCAAGCCGCGCCAAATCCGATGGCTACGCGGCGCAGCGAATCGGCGATGTAGCTCCAGAGAAGATGCTTGCGAAGCAGTTCGGCTAACCCCCTTTCCACGTCGAGCGGCGAAGGAAAAACCTTGGTGGCGGACCAAATGACGGCAAAATGCCACAAGGCAAGCAACAGAGCCGATGCAAAGAGGGGCCAGAAGACCTTTTCCCAGTTTCGCGGCGAGACGAGCGAATTCATACTTTATGAGCCAAACCAACCTGCTGAAAAATACCGTCGCGAAGCTCGAGATACCGTGGCGAGCTGATATCGCGCGGATGCGAAATATCGATGTTTACAATCCGCTGAATTTTCGCCGGACGGGCACTCAGCACTACGACTCTGTCGGCAAGCTGGACGGCTTCGTCGATATCATGCGTCACAAAGATGATGGTTTTTCGTTCGGCCTCCCAGATCCGAAGCAGTTCGCCGCGCATAATCAGACGTGTAATTGAATCGAGCGCCCCAAACGGCTCATCGAGGAACAGCGTGTCGGGATTCACAGCCAGCGCGCGAGCGACTTCCAGGCGCTGCTTCATGCCGCCGGAGAGCTCCTGCGGATAGGCTCCTTCAAATCCCTCCAGCCCGACCATTCTGACGTAATGGCGAACCCGCCGCATGCGCTCGGCACGCGAGAGCTTGAACAAACCGAACTCGATGTTTCCTTCGACTGTCAGCCAGGGGAACACGCCACGCTCCTGGAAGACGAAGATCCGGCGCGGATCCGGGCCGCGCACGGCCTCACCATCGATCTTCACTTCCCCACTCGCCGGAGGAAGAAAGCCGGCCATGATGCTCAACAGCGTCGACTTGCCGCAGCCGGACGGCCCAAGCAGACAAACAAACTCACCATCGCTTACTTCCAGATTTATATCTTCAAGAACAGGTATAGCGCCGCCATCGCGCTCGAACACCATATTGATGTGCTCAATGGATAACTTTGCACCGATTGTGGGCGGCTTCAGGACGGATTCCATGAGTGACAACGTTAATTCTCCGAGTAGCCCCAGCGCAGAGACTTCACGCCTTCGAGCGATCGCATAGCGACATCGAGCAACAAGCCGATCACGCCGATCATTACCATTCCGGCGACTACCAGATCATACCGATTGCCGGCGTTGCGTGCATCGATGATCAGAAATCCGAGTCCGGAGTTGACCGCGATCATCTCGGCGGCGACGACCACCAGCCAGGCGATTCCCAAAGTGATGCGCAAGCCGATGATGAGCTGCGGCATTACCGCCGGATACAGGACACGGAACACAAGATGGACTGGGCTGAGGCCGAAATTGCGGCCGGCATTCGAGTAAACGGCCGGGATACTTCGAACGGCGTTAATCGCAGTGAGCAGCAGCGGCAAGAAACAACCGATAAAAATGAGGGATATCGCGGCCAGATCGCCGACTCCGAACCAGAGAATTGCAATCGGAATCCACGCGAGCGGGGAGATAGGGCGAAGTATCTGAATGATCGGATTTAGCGCCATTTCGGCTCGCGGATACCAACCGATGGCGAGTCCGAGAGGGATGGCCGAAACGGTCGCCAGCAGAAAACCCCACGTAACACGGAACAGCGACGCGACAATGTACTTCAGCAACAATCCGTGGCGCACTAAATCGGCGATTCCGCCAACCACGCCCCACGGACCCGGCAGCAAGTGGGCCGGCTCGCGGCTAACGGCGATCTGCCAGATGAGGAGCAGCCCCGTGATGAATGCAATCGGTCGCAGCCGGGCAAGAAGATTCAAGGGCGCTTCCCGTCTAAGTAAATGTCGACCGCGTTGGCTGCCGGCCCGACGATCGCAAGCGCGTAGTACGGCGCGTGCACATTCTGGGCAAGCCGGAGAATCATTTCTACAACAGCTACGAGTGCCACCACCACGCACTGAGCCCAGCGTTTTCTCACCGTGGTCTTAGGGTCTGTGATCATAAAAAAGATGAAGAGCTGATACATAGGTCCGGTGATGGGCGCCACTTCCGCCAGGAAAGAGTGACCAGTGAAAAAAGTCCGAAAGAAGGATAAGATCACGAAACAGAGGACGTAAGTGGCAGTAATATGAAATCGCTTGACGCGGTAAACGATGAAGACGCCGAGCACCCAGACGATCAGCATGGGCCAGAGCGAATTTCCCCATTGAATACTTAAAGCGGCAACGTATTCGGGCACCAGCAGCAGCATGGCGCTAATGGCGAAGTTCGATGGGTTCCACAGATGGCGGCCGCGCCAGCGCAACACGTACTTGGAGGTGATGGCGATAGCGCTGCACAGAGCGTAAGGCCAAAATGCGGGTGAGCGGATGAGGATGCCGACGCTAATCCCGGTGATGTAAGCGCTCTGCAGATGGGGAAATTTTCGGTAGATCAGCAGCGTCAGAGCGACCTCGAACAGCATGCTGGTCGCAATGGCAAGCGCGGTTCTCGAAAAGCTCTCGAGCAAGCCGAACGACAGATTCCCGACAACCAGAATGAGCGTGATGAAAATGGGCGGGAGATAGCGATTGTCACCACTGAAAAAGCGAATTAACGGGTTCACCCGCGAGGGGCCAAGCGGCGCTGCTACTGCATCGGCAGGTGCGCTCATTGCGGCTCCTCAATCGTGTGAATCTGATCCAACGCGGGCGAGGTTATCTTCTGAATGCGCCCTGAAGGCCAGCGAATCTCAACTCGATCCACGCCGGTTGTCTTGCCCAGGCCGAAGTGTAACCGGCGCTGATTCTGCGCACAGAAGCCGCTTCCCCCGGAGACCTCTTGTCGTTGTTCCTGGCCGTTCCAGAACACTCGTACATCTGCACCGATGGCGCTGCGATTGCTGCTGCGTCCAACCAGGTTGAACTCGATCCATTTGTTCCGCGGGTCGACGTGGTTCTTATACAAAAGAACCGGTCCCTTTTGGTTAGCCACCACCGCATCCAACGCACCCGTGTTGCTGAAATCGGCCAGCGCCACAGAGCGGCCATCGAAGCGGTCTGTTACTCCCACCAGTTGAGCCACTTCTTTGAATTGACCCGCGCCATCGTTGATCCAGACGCGCTTCTGCTGATATCCCGACAAGCTGCGGCCGTTCAGAGGAGGCCAGTTGGCGGCGTCGGAAATGATGGTGCGGTTGCCGCCCGCGACTTTCGAATAATCGTACCAGTAACTGCGATCCGGATCGAGCGAGACATTGCCGTTCACCTGATAGAGATCCAGATAGCCGTCGTTGTTGAGATCTCCGAACTGCGCGCCGAAACTCCAGCCGCCCAGTTCGACGCCCATCGCATTCGCCACGTTTTCAAATTGAATATGATCGGCGGATGCGCCCGGCTGTGGCATCCAAAGATTGTTGCCTTGAACCAGTACACCTTCTTCCGAGATGTTGGTGACAAAAACCCCATAGCGGCCTTGGTTGAGAATGTCGCCCACAGAGGCCGTCATTCCGCTCTTCGGCGCGTAACCTACGCCAGTTTCTTTACCCGCCTCACGAAAGTGCTTTCCTCGTTCGTTGAGGTACAACTCGGAAACACCGTAATCGTTGGCGATGAACAGATCGGGATAGCCGGTATCGCGAAAATCCGCCGCCACTGCCGCCAGCGCCCAACGCCGGGAGTTAATGCCGAGCTTCTCTGAGACTTCTTCAAAGCGGCCGTTGCCGAGGTTGTGAAAGAGATACTTACGTCCGCCATTCTGCGCGTATTCAAAACTCTCGGGCATAATTTTCGTTGTTTTGAGATGCCACAGGTTCACATCTTCCGGATAATAGCCGCCCAGAAACAGATCCAGCTTGCCGTCATTGTCGTAATCGAACCATATGGCGGTGTTCGCGTTTACCCAAGGCGGGAGCCCGGCCGTGTCGGTCACGCGCGTGAAGTGTTTCCCGGCGTCATTGTGATAGAGTTCCGGCTTACCCCACTTATAAATGAGAACGTCCTCATAGCCGTCGTTGTCGTAATCACCCCAGACCGCTCCCATCGAAACGCCGGTTTCAGGCGAATTGATATCGGCAAGGCCTACCTCTTCGGCGACGTCACGAAAAGTGCCATCATGCATGTTGCGGTATAGGGCGTTACGTGAATGCTCGCCGCTGCTAGTGACGTAGAAATCGGCCCAACCGTCGCGATCGAAATCGACTACGGAAACGGCCGCGCCCATGGAGGCGATCTGCGGCATGATGTGGTTGAGCTTGGGGTCGAGTTTCGGCTCCTGGTGCCGAAAGCGGATGCCCGAAGCATCGGCGCATTCAGTGAACCGGAAGCCATAGTTTGCAAAGGCGGCCGCATTCTGATTTGCTGTCGCCGTGGCTTGCCGATGGGCCACCACGCGCTTATATACGATGGGAGCCGCGAGCATCGCAATAAATAGGACGGTGACGAAGATGCGCGCCTTGCTCATTATCTGGCCCACAGCGCCGAAGTGAAGTACCGCGGTGTCACATAGCGCGTATGATACGTGCGCCAATCGTCAGGATGAAGCTGATAAGCGTGATCGGCCTCGAGCGTGGTGGGTGGAACCACATAATCTTTCATGGCGTGATACGGCAGCGGCAAAATCGTTCCAGCGAAGGTCGAATTATAGTCGCCGTCCTTCACCCAGCCGTCGCAGATGAGAATGAAATCTCGCGTCCAGCCAAGCGCCGCCGGCGGTAGAGCCGCAAACTTCATTCTCAATTCATCGCCCGGACTCGTAATGACGTATCGATCATCAATGTTCTGCAGCAATTCGCGAACGTCGCCATAGCGGGTTGCGTAGCCTTCCTGATCGTGCCATCGCAAATCCGACTCTTCGATCACATCATAGTGCGGAATTTCCGGAGACGATGCATTTGCCTTGGTAATGAGCGAAAATCCACGAAAGCGAAGATCGGCTGCGGCGAGCGCGAGATGCCGTATCTGCAACTGCTCGCTCTTCGGCAGGCCGCAACCCCAGGCAAGCTTGTCCCAATAGATTTCCAAGTTGGTGCGCAAGCGCAGCTTACGCGGCGCATTGGGACGAAAAATGCCATTGATATCGAGAATGATCGTTTTGACACGCCCCTTCGGAAATCCCAAACCGTCACGCACCGTTATCCACTGGCCCGTTGCGTCGGGGACTTCGATGCTCAAGCCATGTGGATGCGCCTTGCTGTTTTGCGCCTGCGCCTTCACAATCGTGGCGTCGGTATCGTGAATCCATCCTTGTCCCACCAAATAGAGCGGATCTGCTGCGGGCGCATCTGACGGCAGCTCCAGTTCTACCCAGTGATCACGTGTCAAACCCTGATACTGACCTCGACCGAACGTATCTAGAAAGCGGTCGTCCAGATTGCGAACGATATCGGTTACATCCGTTCCGGTGTCATCCGTCGCGCGTGCAAAGGGTTTCGTAGTTGTTGTGGCAATCAGATTCGGCGCTGGAGAGGGCAGAGCGAAACGCTCATCTGTATACACTTCGGAACCCTTTGGATGATCGATCGCCAGGAGCGAGTAATGATCCATGTAATAGGTTTCCCAATACTCGGCCGTAATTCGGAGATCATAAAAGCCGTCGTGCGGCACGAGTTGATTTCCGCGAACATTGAACCATTCGCGAGTGCCGTAGATACCTTTCCCCTGTGCGTTGACATTCAAGCCGAGCGCCGAACCCCAGGGGCCCACATCCTTCAAGAACTGCATGCCTCGTCCATCCCAAGCGAACAACATGGGGCAGGATCCCTTGATGCGTTGTTCGGCGAGGACGTTTTGATCCGCTTTTAGGTCGAACTCTGCCTGCACGAAGCCGTTGGGCCAGACGATGCGGGCGAACTGCACGGTTGAATGCTCCCCCAAACCGAAATGCAGCACCGGAGAATCGATGATTTGCTCCTGCGCCAATAGGTCGGAGCGGACCTCGATTTCGCCGCCTATGCCGAAGGAATTGATGCGTTGGTCGCCAGTCGCCTGAGCGGCCCTGGTTCGAATCACCTGCCAGTTATAGTTCTTACTACCTCGATTGACCAGCTCAACAGGTATCCCGCTGGCATTTACCGCAAGAATATTCAACCGACCGGAATCTAAATTCGCAATGCCCTGAGGCGTGGCTCCTAATCTCGCCGACAACGCCGAAAAGGCTTTTCCGTCACTCAAGAAAACCTGATCATCGACAACAATGTCCAATGCGCCGTTGTTATCCAGGTCGGCAATCAGCAGATCGGCCGACGGTCCGCCCGTGGCATGTAACAGTTCGGCAAAATCCCACTCGGGAGTATCTCGCTTCTCGGAAAGGCGCACGACGGAGGAGTCGCTCTTTAGCAGCACGAAATCGAGCTTGCCATCGCCGTTTATATCGGCGGCAGCAATGGCTCTTACTCCAGCCGCTACGTTCGCGGGAACCTCGCGGATTCGATAAACTCCTAAACGCTCGTTGAGGAGCACGTGTAAGTTGCCGCTGCCATCGATGAGCGCCACATCCGGGTCACCATCGCCATCGATATCCGCTGCCGCAAACGCGGTGAGTCCATCGATCCCTTTAAATGGATGGATCGGGCTGAAGGTCGCGTCGCCATTGTTGCGAAGCACGACGGGCTCGCCGTGCGGCACGCCTAAAATCAGGTCCAGATCGCCGTCCAGATCAATGTCGAAGGCCCATACGCCGGTGTAGGATCCGTTCGCCACCTCTGCTGGAATCTTGCTCTCTTGAGTTACGTCATGAAAGTGCTGTGGATCCTGCTGTTGATAAATTCGAAATCCGGATGTGGTGGCAATCGAAATATCGGACTTGAAATCGTAGTTGAGATCCGCGACCGCGAGCGAACTTCTTGTAAGTGGCGCCGGATTCGCGCCAGGGAGCGGCAGCGTGGCCCCACTTCCGAGGTGTAGATTTTTGTCGTCCGCCCAGGCAAGCGTCGCGGGCCCTTGATCGCTCAGAAAAATTGCCTTTATATAGGAGACCTTGGCGCCGCCGATCTGCGAAACCGGCTGAGAATCGAAGTGCGTTTGAAGGTCAGGCGCGGCAGGCTCGGAGTTTGGCGTGGGTATGCGCAGGAAGTGAGTGAAAGGCTGAGCCACAAGTGTCGGCGGAGTCCTCACCTGATCCAGATCCTCGCGATAGGTGGGAACGCGAAGCAGGATATTTCGCAGAAATTGAACCTGTACGGCAGCGGCTTTTGGGTTTCCGCTGTTCAAGTCTTGCTCGATTGCCGCGAGCTGATGGCGCGCAACATCGGGCCAATTCGCTGCGAGTGGCCTCAGTGCCGCAAACGATCTCCGGGCTTCCGCAGCATCACCGCGCTTCGCCGCCAGCCGCAAGTCCTCCAGAAGAACTGCGGCGTTCGAAGGCCGCTGCCGCAGAATTTGTGCCAGCAATTGTTGCGCAGCCGCTTGGCTTTCCGGCCCAGAGCGCTCTGTTTCCTCAGCCAGCGAATAAATCGCTTTCAGGTTCCGGGGATCGAGACTAACGGCCTTCTTGAGATGCGAGGCCGCATCGGGCAGCTTGCCCCGCCGGCTTTCAATGAGTCCCAACAGCGCTTCAATCCGGCTCTCAGAAGGGTCGAGAGACCGTGCTTTATCGACACTTTGAAAAGCGGCATCGAACTGCTGTTGCCGCACCTGCAAAATCCCAAGATCCGCCCAACCCGCGGGTTCTCCCGGTGCGATTTCGGTTGAACGCGTGAGATACTCCTTCGCCCGCACATCCTCGCCAGCCTGCAGCCCGGCCAAGCCGAGATAGAAGGCTGAGCACAGATCCGAGTAGGTCTTCGAGCCCGGTTTGGGAAGACCTGAATTCCGGCACGCCACACACATGAGCAGTATCGAAAGAACTGCCGCAAACAAAGGTTTCAAGTGTCGAGTTTGCCACCAAATAGGATTCGGCACAAGCTTTCTATGCATTCTCAAACTTCAATCGGGGCGTTCTCCAACTTTGGATGGAGATGAGCTTCCAGCGAAAGATTGAAGCGGAATTGGCTCTGCTACATTTGCGATTGAACGTCACCGATGAAAACAATTCTCGCGATCTTCGTGATCGGGTTCGCCCTGCTCTGCGCGGCATCTTCCAACGACTCGGGCATTCGATTTGTCGATATCAGCAACCAGGCTGGCATTCATTTTGTTCACTACAATGGCGCGACCGGTAAGAAGTGGCTTCCGGAGACCATCGGATCGGGTTGCGCCTTCATCGATCTGGACGGAGACGGCTGGCCAGACATCCTTCTGCTCAACGGTAAAGACTGGACCGCGGGCCCTACTCGCCACTTCCCCGCTCTGTACCATAACAATCGGAATGGCACTTTCAGCGATATCACAAAAGGCAGCGGTTTGGATGTTGAGATGTATGCAAACGGGGTGGCTGTCGCCGATTACGACAACGATGGGCTGCCGGACATCTATGTCACGGCACTGGAGGGCGATCGGCTCTTCCACAACGAAGGCCACGGCCACTTCCGGGACGTAACAGCCGCTTCTGGTATTCGCAATGCGAACTTCGGCACGAGTGCGGCCTGGTTCGATTATGACCGCGATGGGAAGGCCGACCTAATAGTCGCCAATTACGTGCAGTGGAGCCCATCTAAGGATATCCGCTGCTCCATGGATGGAAAAACGAAATCTTACTGCACGCCGGAGGTCTACAAAGGTCAAAGCCTGAAACTGTATCACAATCTTGGCAACGGCCGATTTGAGGATGTCACGGCAAAGGCAGGCCTGGGTAATGCGGGAAGTAAGTCGCTTGGGATCGTGGTCTTCGATTTTAATAATGACGGATGGCCGGACTTATTCATTGCGAATGATACTCAGCCTAACAAACTCTATCGCAATAATAAGAACGGCACATTTACTGAAATGGGTGTCGAGGCGGGTGTCGGCTATGGAGACGATGGCGTGGCGCGCGGAGCGATGGGCGCCGATGCGGCCGATTACGACCGCTCCGGGCGGCAACATCTGCTGGTTGGTAATTTCAGCAAGCAGATGATGGCTCTCTACCACAACGATGGGAACGGGCTGTTTTCAGACGTCGCCCCATCGACCGCCCTCGCGCGTTCGAGCCTGCGCGATGTAACTTTTGGAGCCTTTTTCTTCGATTACGATCTCGATGGATACCCCGATATCTTCGCGGTAAATGGACACATTGAGCCAGATATTAATCGCACTCAAACAGACTTACAGTTTCGCGAATCACCGCTGCTCTTTCACAACAACGGACATGGCGGGTTTGATGATGTCACAGGTTCAGTAGGTCCCGACATGAGCCGACCTCTCGTCGGCCGCGGCGCGGCGTACGCCGATTTTGACCACGATGGCGATCTGGACGTTCTGATCACCGAGAATAATAGCCCCGCCAGGCTGCTAAGAAACGATGGCGGCAATAAAAATCATTGGATCAACGTTCATTTAGTTGGACGGCAGTCGAATCGCAGCGCTTTGGGCGCTGCCGTGCGGATCGAGAGCCCCTCCGGCAAGCAGTGGCAGACAGTACATAGCGGGTCGAGCTACTGTTCGCAGAGCGATTTAGCGCTTACTTTCGGCCTGAAGCAGGATCCAAGCGTGTCAAGCTTGACTGTCGAGTGGCCAAGCGGCAAGATACAGAGCTTCCGAAACTTGCCCGTGAACCGATTCATTACGATCGACGAATCGGCTGGGCTGATTCACTAACTTGCGCTACCAGGGAAGTTGTTCGAAAGAATGAATTAGTAAGTGCCCGGTCTCGTGAGTGTCCAAAGGAGCATTGCCGGGGCGGATGCACAGCGCGGTCATCATTCCCGCTTCGAGCGCCGCATCCAGTTCGGCAATAACATCCGAAATAAATAGAATCTCACTCGCGACAAGCGCCAGGCTTCCGGCGATTTTGGTATAGCTATCGGGTTGTTTCTTGTTGCCCACGCGCGTATCGAAGTACGCACGGATCAGCGGTGTTAGATCTCCCTGCAGCGTGTGACGGAAAAGCAGTTGTTGGGCGAGCACACTTCCCGAAGAGTAAATGGCGGTGACGCGTGCTTGGTGATACCAGCGCTCCAGCGCCGGAAGCACGTCGGGAAATACGCTGCTTTTCAATTCGCCTCGTGCGTAACCTTCTTCCCAGATGCGTCCCTGAATCGTCTTGAGACCTGTTGACTTACGGTCCACATTGATGAGCCACTGATAGTAGGAAATGGTTTGATCGATTGAATCCTGCGAGCCGGTTTGGATCGCCGGAGCACCGGCCGCTTGATCGGACACGTTATCCGCTCGCAACTGCCGGAGAGCGGTCTGAATCTCTTCGTCGTGACGGTGATTCAAAATGAAGTCGCCGCCACGCTCTCGAGCGTACGGGAACAAAGTATCCTTGACGAAGTCGATGGGCGTCGTGGTCCCCTCAATATCGAGGAGAATCGCGCGCGGGGCTACTTCAAAACCGGCCAAGCGATGCCAGCGACCTTCTCCGCGGCGAGGTAAGTCAGGCCGAAACACACCGGCTCATATTGTTTCTCGAGGCCGCTCTCGGTGTAATACGGCGTCCAGCCGGCGGCATCTTGAAAAAAGCGGATGGCCTTTATCTCACGCTCAGAGCACAGGTCGAACCAGTGAAGGGTTCCACGCGGAACTCGGATCATGTCGCCCGCTTCTACTTCCAGTTTGGAAACAGAGCCGCCATTTGGGAGATGCACATGATAGACTCCGCGGCCGTAAACGATGAAGCGCACTTCCTCCTCGTCGTGCCAATGCTCGGTGCTGAATCGTGCGAGCATAGCGTCAAGCCCGGGCGTCACGGCGTTTACGTTGACGACGTCAGCTTTCGCATAGCCGCCCTTTTCCTTCACGCGTTCGATGTGTTCCGCGTAAGATTCGAGAATAAATTCGCTGCTCGAACTCTTATCGATTCCAGGCAAGATTTCCCAGCGGTCGTACTCAATACCAGTGGGCGCAAGATGGTCCTGGATATCTTCCTTCTTGCTGAATACCTGGTTTCGGTCAACGATTGTCAAGATCGCCATGAGTTTCACCTCCCCGCTTTTAGATGCAACCGGCCTGACACTTCGAAAAGAAATTCCAGAATTTCAACGTGGCGCCGGGCTTCGAAGATGTCTCTCCCCCAAGTGTACAGCCCGTGACGGCGCAATAAGATGCCGTGAATGGCCGGATCGGCTGCGAGCAGATCACCCATTTCCCGCGCGAGTGTTGTGTAAATCTGCGTGTTTTCGAAAATAGGAATCCATTCGCGATGTTCGTGGGTGGTGACGCCTGCCAGACCCTTCAACATCTCGTATCCGTTGAGTTCCATGCCGCCGTTGGATGCGTGCGCCTCAGAGAGAATCGTTGCCCAAACGGAATGGGTGTGGAGGATTGCGCTCGCGCCGGTGGCTTGCGCAATTGCAAGATGCAGCGTGGTCTCGGCCGAGGGCTTGCCGGTTCCGTCGAGGACGTTACCGGAATCGTCCACAATCAGGAGATCGTTTTCCTTTAGTTGGCCTTTATGCAAACCGCTAGCCGTAATGGCCAGACGTGGCGGCTGGCGGCTCAAGACCGCGCTGAAATTACCCGCCGTACCAAACACCCAGCCACGTTTGTAAAAAGCGCGGCCGGCTTTCGCGAGAGCCATAGCCACTGCAGGGAAGCTATCCGAATTCACGTGCGTATTTTCCGCCTTTCACTTACCCGGTTGGGACAACTCACTTCCGATCTGTCGAGTTACTAATGATCTTGATTTCGAAAACGGACGGCCACTGCTTTCCCGTCACGAATAGTCGATCATGCTGAGAGTCGTAAGCGATCCCATTTAGAACGGATTCATCGCTTATCTTTTGATTACTCGGTAACAGCCCGGTGAGGTCGATCCAATCAATCACGTGGCCGTCACGCGGCGAAATGCGTGCGATGCGGTCTGAGTGCCAGACATTGGCGTAAATCTTCCCGTCAATATATTCCAGCTCGTTGAGCCGTTCAACGCTCTCGTGATCGTCCTTAACAACAATCGCATGAGTCTGCGCAAATGTCTTTGGGTTCCGAAAGCGGAGTGTAGCGGTCCCATCGCTAGTAATTATCTCTTTCGCGGTACGTGTCATGCCCCAACCTTCGCCCGTGTAGCTGAACTGCTTGACCAGTTGTAAGCTAATTCGATCGTATACAAAGCAGATATGAGACGTCCAGGTCCACTCGTAGATATATGGACCCCAATCGACCACGCCTTCTCCGAAATATTGCTCGGGTAAGCGGGCACGCTGAAGAATCTTACCGGTCTCAGGTACAGTAACCAGCACACTCGAGTACCCCTTGAGACCTGTGCCCTCATAAAAAAGGCCGTTGAGATAGAAGAATCCCTCTGTGTAACTTTCAGTCGAATGTGGATATTTGGCTACGATTTTGTATCCATGTACCGGAGCGGCGTTCCCTGATGGAATGAACCCCACCAAGACAGCAATCAAAAGAGCTCGCGCCACGCTGGGTAGCGAGCGGATGAAGGGCGCCATCGGGTTCCAGATTACCGCAGCCAAGAACGCATCATGGGCTGAACGTAACCTCGGTCAGGGGCCCTTTTTCGAAGTTTGCTGCGTGAAGCGTTGCATGATGCGCTGGATTTGTGCGGCCAGGGTTTCGGGATGACGCTCGGCGGTGAGAGCAAATGCGCGCAGGTCGAAACCGACGCCCCACATTTCTTTGCGCGCGGAAGGCGGTGGCGGGCCGCCGGGCGCGCCGGCTGCGGGGATCGGTTGCGGAAGTTGGAACGCGTAGAAGGAGCCGCCGGCCAGCGCTTGATGAGGATATTGCAGCAGGTAGCCGCAGTTGCGGTTTTCGAGGATGGAAACGGCGGCGACGGCGACCCAACGGCCTGCATCAGCGGTGGCCGGCGTTTGGCAATCCCACGGCTGAGCTTGCGGGACTACGAGCGCAGGATCTGAAAGCGAAGCCCAATCGAGTGGCAGCTGCGAGAGGTGGTGCTGCTGGGCGAAGTCTTCGACGGCAGGAAGCGCCTCATTCCAGGAGACGTTCGAGTCATTTAATAATGCATAGGCCGGATGGCCCATGGCCAGGCTGTTGACGAACGGGAAGAAGTATGGATAGGCGGCGATGCAGGCGAGGAGAGAGCTGGCGGCGAGCGCGGCAGTGGCGGCGTAGAGGAATCGGCGCGCGGGGAAAGTTTGGATGAGGTTCGGCAGCGGGGCTAGCATCAGGATGAGCAAGATGATGGGAATCGAGAAATGGCGGATGCTGATATCAAGGCGGCTGAGCAGGCAGACAGCAAGGAAGACAAAGAAGCCGACCATCAATACGCGCCAGTGAGGACGGTAAGCGTTCGGAATAGGCTTCGGGAGCGCGCGTCTGCTTACAGAGAAACGGCGTGCGATTGCGAGCACAGCCGCGAGCACGAGCAGTAGCAGGAAGCCGATCGTGGATTTGAATGCGAGTACGACGGGAAAGTAGAACGGCTCGCCGTGTGAAAATGTGCGGCCAAAGAGGAAGGTGGGGCGTGAGCCGGCGGTGACGAGCATGAAGAGAAGGCCGCGGATATAGAGCCAGATGGGCATGAGAGGACGGCGGATGAGAGCGGCCCAAGGACCACTCCCGATGCGATTGAGAACGTCGTCAGGCTGGTTCAGAGAGAAGACAAGATAGACGATGTAGACGACAAGGGCGGACCAGAAGACGCCCCTCAGAACGCTGCGCCAGCGAGCGCGACACCAGAGTTTGCGTTCGGCTTTGTCGCGCGGTTCGGCGGCAGTGGGCCAGAAGCGGGTTTGGATGAAGAGCGCGGGAATAATGGGGAAGATCAGGACGCCTGTGAATTTCGAAAGCAGCGCGGCGGCTAATGCGAGGCCGAAGAGGAGAGCATTGCGGCGCGACGGCGAGGCCCAGATCTCGCCGAGTTGCCAGAGTGCGATGACAGAGAACAAGGTAACAGGCAGATCGGTGATCACCAGAGGACCGAAGACCAGAAATGCCGGGGTGGATACGTAGAGGCTGAGGCAGAGCAAGCCGCCCCAGGGTCCGCCGAGCCGCCTCGCATAGACGTATACGACCCAGCCCAGCAGCAGAGTGAGGATCAGCATCGGGAGGCGTGCCCAGAGGAGGGTTGGCCTCCACGGATTCCAACGCCCGAGCACGGCGTCGCCAAACATCCATTGCGTCATATAAGCGGGGAAGAAGTCGCTGGCTAGCTTCCAGGCGTTGCTGGAGTAATCGGCGTGTGTGCCGCGGAGTGCAAGGGGAATGGCGGCGAGCAGCTTGGCGAGCGGAGGATGTTCGGGATTGAGGCGAAGATCAAGGCGCTGCAGATAGCTCAATCCAGCGCCGATATGTGCGATTTCATCGACGGTGGCGGATTCGCGGAGGGCCGCGCCGCCGGCGAGGACGAACATGACGGCGAGCAGTAGGACGGCAGCCAGGCGATGAAGTCTTTGGCCTATCGGGTTCTGCATTATGCGACGTTCTTAGCGGGCCCTTTGGGACCTTCGTCGGGTGATTTGCCCGCCGAACGGATATTCATAAAGCGATTCAATGTGTCGAACCAGAATGGCGCGCCCAGAGACACGGCGACGGCTGACAATATCCAACCTACAATGTGCTGCGGGATGAGCCAGAGCAGCCACGAGCCCAAGGTCGGTGAAAAGAGCCGCAGTCCAGGCAAGCCCGGCGCGGAGCTGCCGGCATTTATTTTTGCGGAGGCACACTCGGGAGTCGTGTTGCCGCTGGGTGAGCAGGTGGTCAAATACATTTGATCGAATTGGCGGAACTCGTCCGTCCAGCCTGAGAGTGCGTTTAAGAGCTGCTGTTGCGTCTCGGTGACGGCTTCGGAGTTACTGTTCTTGGCGGCAGCCGCGATGGAGTCACGGAGTGCGGGGCTGACGTATAGCTTATTCGCCAGCTTAATGGTGTCGGCGTTCGCGAAGATCGTGATGACGAACGCGACACTAATGGTGATGAGCTGGGTTTTACGCTTGTACCAGCCGGAACAGCGATCCATGGCATCGTTGAACCAGCCTTCGATGCGCTGCTGTGCGTTGGTGAGCGTCCGATCCGTGTTCTGCATCAGCGCGAAAAGGGATTGCTTCACGTCGCTTTCAGGCAGCGCATTTATTCCCGCCAGGAGCTGGTCGAAATCTGTTGGGCCTTGTCGGCCCTTGATCACGATATCCATGACAGTGAGCGCGAAAGTGCGGGCAGGCACATAAGAAGGATGGGCCCTTTTCCGGTTGATGAAGCTGGCCGGGCGCTCGCGGCTGAATAGCCGCCGCCACCTCGACAGCGGTTTAGATTTTTCGGTCATCGCTTTTATCAGCGGATGACCATAGAAGTCATCTGCAAACGAACCGATTGAATCCTGGAACGCATTCTGCAGCAGGTTGCGATTGAGTTCCTGCAATTTTTTCGGATCCTGGAGGGCCTTGGCTAACTGGTCAGGGGCGACCGTAGCCCGGGGGAACCGCAATTTATCGAACAGACCTTTGCTGGCGATCTGCTTGTTCAATTCATCGCAAAGCGCCTGGATCATATCATTGGTGGGCCTTTGGCCGGCGACGAAGGCATTGATCTTCGCCAGGTTCGCCGGATCGAGCTGGTTGCGGATATAAGCCGGAAGTGGATCGTTCGAACTTTGCAGTTGAAGCAGAAGCTTGCCTGGATCTTTCAAATCGGTAGGCTGAAGCAATTGCGTGCCGTCCGGGGGAGCGGTAAGCAGGCGCCGAATGCCCTCTTCGAGATTCCGGGCGCGCAGCTTCAGAGCTCCGGCGATCCATTCGTTGACGCTAGTGCACATCAATCCGAGCAAAAGGTAGGCGAAGGCAAGGCCGATGGCAACATCCAGCACGGTTGAATTAAACATGTAGGAATATATACTGTCAAAAATTTTGTTACAAAGCAAATGCAGTCTTGCCAAAGGGAGCTTAGTCGTGCTATCTTCCTAAGGCGGTATTCATCTCCCAGGAAAGGAGGCACTCTTGCAACACAACGGTAACGACTTTACGAACAAATTCTCAGATGTAATAGGCGAAGCTGCGGAGGCCTGCTTTCTGCCCTTCCCACGCTAAACCCCGATAAGTTTCCATTTGTCTTAGGCGCAACAGTTCTGCTTGGAACCACGTGCGTCTTGTCTGGCTAATTAATCCCTTAATCGTCCTTATTTATGTCAAGCACTACAAGTGCGTCTTACATCGATGATGAACTAACGCTTGCGATCGGAAGCGGGATTCGTCTTACGCCCGCACAACAACGGGCGGCGGATGGACTGCTATCCGGAATGGCGGCGGGTGGCGTGTGCGTCCTCAAGGGCGCAGCGGGCATGGGCAAAACAACGGTGCTGCGGTGGTTACGCTCGAGGCTGGGAGGCGCTTTCGTGACGGCGCGGCAGTTCATGAACCTGTTGAAGGAGCGAACGCCCACGGCCATTGAGGAGACATTCATGGAGGTTCTGGAATCTGCGCTGAAGAGCCAGGATGTGGCGCTGGTAGACGACCTGCACCTGGTGACGGAAGTCGTGCAAGGCTTCAACTACCCTCGCACAAATTTGATCAATGCGGCGCTGAGTGCGGTGCTGAGTGAAGCCGAAGCACGTGACAAGAAGGTTCTCTTCTCGATGACTGGTGAAAGTGAGCTGGCGGCGGTGCGCCACCGCGCTCTTTCCTGGGAGATCGACGAGTTCGAAGCGGAGGACTTCGCTTGTGTGTGCCGGCGGTATCTGGGTGAGGCAAGCGAACGCCTGGATTTCGACAAGATTCACCGTTTCGCTCCGGCGCTCAACGTATATCAGATCAAGAATGCGTGCCTATGGCTAGGATTGCGCTATGGCGAGCCGACCACCAATTCATTCATTGACTATCTGCACTCGCATAATATGACGAGCAATGTAGATATAATGGCGGACTTACTTCCGAGTTACAGCTAAAGCCAAAGCGCGGCGTGTTGCTTGCGGGACCGCCGGGAACCGGCAAAACGACCATCGGCCGCGCCCTGGCTCACCGGTTGCGGGGAAAGTTCTTTCTTATTGACGGGACGGTGAATGCCGGGAGCGGGGCTTTTACGATCGCGTGGAGAAAGTGTTCGAGGCTGCGAAACAAAATGCGCCCTCAGTGATTTTCATTGACGATGCAGACGTGATTTTCGAAGCTGGGAATCACGGGCTGGCGCGGTATTTATTGACCATGATGGATGGCTTGGAGAGCGCAAGCTGCGAGCGCGTCTGCGTAATGATGACGGCGATGGATACGACCGGTCTGCCGGCGGCACTGCTCCGTTCGGAACTCGTGGAGCTGGGCGATTGGGACTTGTTTGGCGAATCGCAGGAGCTATGGGAAGCGTATTGCGCCTGCATTTGGCGGGGTTTCCGATAGCGTGACTATGGCTTGGCATCGCCTGTTTCACATGGCCGCGCTACAATTTGAAAAAGCTATCCAACCGACTGAATCGCTCGCGCTTCGCCGTAATTTGCGTGCCATTTCGAACGCCGTAATTCATGACCATCGCTGAACCGATTACACTTACCCGCGCTGCCGAATTTCGCAAGAAGCTCGAATCGAAGATTGTCGTTGCCGATGGCGCGATGGGGACGATGCTCTATGCCAAGGGCATCTTCATCAATCGCTGCTTCGATGAACTGAATCTGTCATCGCCGCAACTGGTCCGGGAAATTCATCAGGAGTACGTGCGCGCCGGGGCCGAGGTGGTTGAAACAAATACATTCGGCGGAAACCGCGTTCGCTTGGGTGCGTTCGGGTTGGCGGAAAAATTGCGCGCAATCAATGAAGCCGGCGTGCGGCTGGCGCGGGAAGCGGCGGGCGAACGCGCGTTTGTGGCGGGTGCGATGGGGCCGCTCGGGACACAAATCGAACCGCTCGGGCCGATGTCGTTTGCCGAAGCGCGGGCGGTTTTTAGAGAGCAGGCGGAGGCGCTGATCGGCGGCGGGGTAGATCTGCTGGTGCTCGAAACGTTCTATGACCTGAATGAGCTGCGCGAGGCCATTTTCGCGGCGCGCGAAGCGGCCGGTCCCGAAATGACGATCATCGCGCAGGTGACGGTGAACGACGACGGCACGCTGAGGGACGGCACGAGCACGCTGACATTTACACAGAGCCTGAACGACTGGCCGGTGGATGTCATGGGCGTGAACTGTTCGGCGGGGCCGAAGGTGGTGCTCGAGACCGTCGAGAAGATGGCGGCGCACAGCACGAAGCCGATGAGTGCGATGCCTAACGCGGGCGTGCCTGCAACCGTAGAAGGCCGCAACATTTACTTATGCTCGCCCGAATACATGGCGCAGTACGCGCGCCGCTTCCTGCAGGCGGGTGTGCGCATGATCGGCGGCTGCTGCGGCACCACGCCGGAGCACATCAAGATGATCTGCGGCGATGTGCGGTCTTTGCAGCCAGTGCAGACGAGGCCGAGCGCGGCGATCCTGACGGAAGAAGCGGGGCCGGCGACGAAGCGCCTGGCGAAGATTCCGGTGCCGGAGAAATCGCAGTTGGGGACGAAGCTTGCGGCGGGCAAATTCGTGGCGTTTGTGGAGATTTTGCCGCCGCGCGGAGTGGACGCGTCGAAGGAAATAGCGGGCGCGCGGCTGTGCCGCGAAAACGGCATCGACTGCATCAATGTCCCGGACGGTCCGCGGGCGAGCGCGCGGATGAGTGCGCAGGTCACTTGCCAGCTTTTGCAGCAGCACGCGCAAATCGAAGCAGTTCTGCATTTCTGCTGCCGCGATCGCAACCTGCTCAGTATTCAATCAGAGCTGCTGGGCGCGCATACGATGGGCGTAAGGAACCTAATCTGCATCACAGGCGACCCGCCACGGATGGGTTTGTATCCGGACGCCACCGCGGTTTTCGATGTGGATGCCATCGGGCTGACTAACGTGGTGAACAACCTGAATCACGGGCTCGATATCGGAGGGAATCCCATTGGGTCGCAGACGGCACTGCTGATCGGCGTGGGCGCCAATCCCGGCGCTTTGAACATGGATGAAGAGATGCGGCGTT
>Ga0335074_10002673_pt1 | contig 24326 bp, 31 predicted proteins | sample Lox_Sample_23_FD_206715 | JGI IMG/M metagenome (GOLD analysis project Ga0335074, IMG submission 206715) | Soil microbial communities from Loxahatchee National Wildlife Refuge, Florida, United States - Lox_Sample_2.3 | ecosystem: Environmental > Terrestrial > Soil > Wetlands | place: USA... | reverse complement strand
CTGACAAGAGGTGAGCGTCCGCGGCTTTGCGCGAGACCGATGCTGACCGTGACTTTGATCGTGCCGTCCGCGGCGCCGAACGGTTTGTGCAGCATGATGGTACGGATGCGGCTGGCGAGATGCCGCGCCTGGTGTGTGTTGCAGCCGGGCAAGGCAAGGAGGAACTCATCGTCGCCGCAGCGGCCGAGCAGGTCGTAGCTGCGCATGTAGCGGCGCAGGCGAACGGCCATTTCGTGCAGGATTTTGTCGCCGGCTTCGTAGCCGTGTTCGGTATTGATGCGGGAGAAGTGGTCAATGTCCAGCAGAAGGAAGCTGAGGGGCGTGCCCATCCGCTGGACGCGGTCCGTCTCGGTAAACAGAAGGCTGAGCATGGATTCGCGGTTCCAGAGGCCGGTGAGCGGGTCTTGCAGCAAATGAAGGCTCACAGCCTGGACGCGGGCTTCGATGCGCTGGATGTGGCCTATGACGCGTCTGGCGACGTCGAGGCGGATGCGGAGGTCAATCTCTGCCGGGCCATCACCGGGAGGGCAGAGCAGCAGGTCGTCGATCCCGGCATCGGCTGCGAGGGCGATGGCTTCCGGATCCGTTTGCGTGGTGATGAGCTCGATGATCCAGAGCGGTTTGTCCGGGCTGCGACGCTTGACGTCGGCGGCGAGCTCGACGGCGCTTTGGCCGGGTAGGGCAGAGTCAAGTAGCGCAATTTCAGTGGCGCTGCTGTCGAGCAGGATGCGCGACGCTTCCGCTGAATCTACCGCGGACTGAATCGCATAGCCATGATTTGCACGCCGGCCAGCGATGTGTTCGTGAAGATGAGGGCTTGGCGTAGCGATGAGCAGACGCGACGCGGTGAGAGCGGGAGAGTTCATGAGGGTGCGGACGGTGACAGTTGTCTTATCGGAGCGATCGCAAGATGACTTCAGCAGCGCGCCAGGCGCAATGCACAGGGCTGGGCGAGGCGAGGGCAACACGCGTTAGGTGGGACGCATCCGAACAGCTAGGAATCTTAGAAAGTTTGTGTTCGGGAGAAACAATGTGCAAGTCAGCCATAGGAGTGTATCCATATGCTGCCAGCGATCACGACCACTCATGCGATTCCTCAGCGCCTTCCCTCAGGTGACGGCCGTTCCCAGACGATGACCGTTCGGTGCTGCTACTGCCTGGAGGTGCTGGGTGAAGCGCGAGACATGAATCACAGAGACCGGTTGCAAAGAGCCCACCATTGCAAAGCGAAACGGGTCGCTAAGAAACCGGCCGCTGCAGTTCCGTACAACTAAATCAGAGAGCTGATCCCAGGATCTTGTTGAGACTTGCGGCTGATGCACATTAGCGGGATTTCGGCTAGGAATAATCGTTTCCAATTAAATGAGATACGGTCGGTTCTTTCAGGTGACAGTTGATGGAATGTGGCAAAAGTTGAGAATTTATAGCGAAACTCTATTGATTTCTGGATAAAAAATCCCTAGAATAGAAGAGTTTGGGGTTCGTCCCGGCAGGACCCATAGTACTTCCCCTCGCCGGAAAACCTTAATTCATATAAGGATAAAGACATAAGATGGCAAAACGTCGTGGAAACCCTAATTGGGGCAAGCCGGAACCTATTGGGCCGGTTGTTCCGACTGTGACCTCTTTTGAGCAGGTGGTCAAGGAATACAAGCTCACCCCTGATCAGTATGTTCGTTCGACGCGGCTTCGTGAGTGGGCCCGCCGCAACCGGAATTCCAAGTATATCCCGGAGGCACTGCTGGAAGCGTGGGGCTTCGAGATTGAGTCGACTCTGTAAGCGAGAGAAAAATTGAATTAGAAACGCCGCCCTAGGGCGGCGTTTCTGTTTGGGGCGATGATTTTGAAAGACTCAAAAGATTGATTCCATGGTGGTTACTGGTTTTTGCTGCTGTACGACCGTCTAACGAAACAGGTTAGCGGTAAAACCGTCTCCTCAAGAGGGTTACGAGTGCTGCGACGTGTAACTGCCTCTGAAGAACAAGAAGGCGCAGCGGCGGGCTGCGCCTTTCGCGTGTTCTGCTGCGGAGAAACTCCCTCATAGGTTCAGGATAGCAAATTCGGAAGATTCAGATGCATTTGGAAACCATTTGGAATGTGTTGTTTGTACAATTTGCCTCTTGACAAAGGCAGAGCGCACGGATTGGTCAGGTAGGAGAACTTAGGTTTCTGCGAGGACTGGAACGCCCAGCACCCGGCTGATTGTCCCTTGACACAGAGTACTCTGTATACTAGAGTACTCTGAAATGGAAGGAGGTGCGTCGTGGCCGGATCGGAGTATCAAGCTGCGGATGCGTTGCATGAGATCGAGGAGGCCCAACGGCGGAGCGCCGTCAATTATGGGTACAGGAGAACATCGCCGTATTTGATCCTGTGGGGAGTGATCTGGATTGTGGGGTACACGGGCATCTATCTGCGGCCGCACTGGTGGGCGCTTTGGCCTACCCTCATTGTCCTGGGGATCGTTGCGGGCTTTTTCTTCAAAGGGAATGCGGTTTCGAAGGGATCGAGTGCCTGTGGATGGACCTACGCAGGAACTGCGCTGGTGCTGTTTCTGTTTTTCTCGGCCACGTTCGCGGTCCTGCCGCCGAAGTCCGGTGTGGAGGTGGGTGCGTTCCTCCCGATATTCGTGGGCTTTTGCTATGCGATTTATGGGATCTGGGCGCGGGCTGTGCGGATTCTGGCGCTGGGGCTGACGGTCGGCGTACTGACTGTGGGCGGGTATTTCTATCTGCCGCAGTACTTTTTACTGTGGATGGCGGCGGTGGGCGGCGGTGCGCTGATTTTGGGCGGACTCTGGCTGAGAGGAGCGTGAGCGATGGAGCAGCCGAATCCAACAATTCACCAGCCGGTGCGGCTGAGGATCATGGCGGCACTGCGGGCGCTGCCTCGGCACGAACAACTTGAGTTCACCCGCCTGAAGGCGATTGTAGGCGCGACGGACGGGAACCTAGGGGCGCACATCGGGACGCTTGAGGAGTCGGGGTACCTTGAGGTCGAGAAGGACTTTGTACGGAAGAAGCCGCGCACGCGTGTGCGGCTGTCGAAGCAGGGTCGCAGGGCCCTGGAGGAGTATGTGGCGTACTTGCGGGAGCTGGTTGACGGGGCGTGACGACGGTGAGTGAGCAGGCCCCCGTTGCTGGATTCAACGTTTGATTTCGAGGACGGTGAAGCTGCCGGGGATAAGGCTGGGGCGAGGCCGGTGTTGTCCGGGGACGGGTTTGGGCGCGGGGCCGAAGTCGGCGGTGTCGGTATAGATGGTTCCGTTGTCGAGGTTGAGGGCCATGGTGCGGGCTCCGCGCTTGGTAGGTAATGTCTGGATAACCGTGTATTTATCCGGCGAATCTTCATGCACAACTGTAAGGGTACCTTCGCCGTTGGTACTGAAGGCGAGCTGGTATTTGGGGTCAAAGCGGGCGGCATCGGGGCCTCTGCCGATGGGGACGGTGGCGACGACCTTGCCGGTGTCGGTGTCAACGACGGCCATCATACCGTTGTGGCAGACGGAGAAGAGGCGATGGTGCGCAACGTCAATGGCGAGTCCCGAGGGACTATCGCACGGCGCGAGCGGCCAGGCGGCGACGATTTTGTGTGTGCGGGCGTCGATTTTGACGATTTTGCTCAGGCTCTCAATGTTGTCGTAGACGTATCCGCGGCCGTCGGCGACAGGGAACTCGGGTCGGCCGGGGAGGGAGATGGTGGCGACGACCTCGCGGGTGAAGCCGGAGACGACGGTGGCGGTGTTGCTGCGTCCGTTGAAGGCCCAGGCGGTGCGGGTGTAAGGGTCGAAGGTGAGGCCGTCGGGATTCTGGCCGGCGGGAACACGGGCGACGATAGCACGGGTGCGGCGGTCGAAGACGACAACCTGGTTGGCTCCGCCGTCGCTGAGGAAGCCGTATTTGCCGGAAATATCAAAGGCGACGCCGTGCAGGCCCTTGAAACCGGTCATGCGTCCGAGGACTTTGCCGGATGGCTCGATAACGACTACCTGATCGCCATGGGTGACGTAGACGAGATGGCTGGCGGGATCGACGGCCATATAGTCCCACCAACTGTCACCGCCGACTTTCCATTGCGCGGCGACGTGGTAAGGGCCTTGCGCGAGGGCGGCGGGCGCGAAGGCCAGGATAGAGCACACAGCAAAAAGGGAGCCAAGGGTAAGAAGCTGGGTGGCGCTTGGCCTGGATCTGTAAGGCATGGATGTTCTCCGGAAAAGTAAAATGCCAGAAACAGCAGACATGCTACGCCGCGCAGCTTAAATTTGCATGAAGATCGGAGCGAGGGCGCATCTACGACGATGGCAATGGTGAAGCTGGGAAGCGAAAGCGCTATATATGAGGCGTTTGGGTCTCCTATGATGAGGCTTTGCTCGGAGAAGTAATGTCCGATAACTAATATTCTGTATAGTTGGTCAGATTGATTTTGACGGCCCTGAACCAAGCGGCGGAACCTATGAAAATGCAGGATTGTAATGCAGAGTCGCGGGTGGTTCCCCAAGCGTTCAAAAACGGACCGCTATAGAATCACACGAAGGAGCGTCTTTACTCCACAATGCAAGTCGTTCAAGCCGTCTGCGGCACATTCTGGCACTTCGACCTGGCCAATGAGTTGGAAGCGCGGGGATATCTGAAGCGGATTTATTCGAGTTTTCCCTGGATTCGATTGAAGCGCGAGGGGGTGCCGCGTGCGAAGGTCAGCACTTTTCCCTGGATACATGGACCACTGATGGCGTCCGGTAAGTTTATTTCACTGCCCAAGTGGGTCACCAGAGAGATCATGGTCGGCAATTTCCGGTCGTTCGATGCGTGGGTTGCGTCCCGCATCGAGGAATGCGACGTTTTTGTTGCGCTCTCAGGTGTGGGGTTGAAATCCGGCAGCGTGGCAAAAAGGCGAGGCGCGAGATATGTCTGCGACCGGGGCTCGTCCCATATCCGTTATCAGAAGACAATTCTGGAAGAGGAATATGCGCGCTGGGGCATTCGGGATGAGAGAGTCGATCCACGGATCGTGGACCGCGAAGAGGCCGAATATGCCGAGGCAGACGCGATCGCTGTTCCCTCGGAGTTTGCCCGCAGGTCGTTTGTGGAAATGGGAGTTCCTGCTGAAAAGGTATGGAAGATCCCGTATGGGGTGCGGCTGGACCGCTTCAAGCAAACCGGAGAACCAGAGACGGGCCGCTTTGACGTACTGTTCGCGGGAACAGTGAGCATCCGCAAGGGAGTTCCCTACCTGTTACAGGCGTTCGCCAAGCTCAAACATCCGAACAAGCGGTTGCGACTGGCAGGACCGGTTGAGCGGGAGATGAGTTCCCTTTTTCCGCAATTTGATATGAGCTATGTCGAAGTTCTGGGGCGCCAGACCCAGGCGGAACTGGCGCAACTGATGAGCCGGAGCCACACGATGGTCCTGCCCTCCATTGAAGACGGCTTCGGCCTGGTGATGGCTCAGGCGATGGCTTGCGGAACAGTCGTGGTGAGTTCGGCGAACACCGGAGGACCAGACCTGTATAGCGATGGAGTAGAGGGCTTCGTGGTGCCGATACGGAGCCCGGAAGCGATTACGGAGCGGCTGGAAAAATTAGCCGGCGATCCGGATATTCATGCAAAGATGCGGGATGCGACGCTGAAACGTGTGCGAAATCTGGGAGGATGGCACAGCTACGGCGAAGGCTTTGCGGATATGCTCCGGCATTTGACCCATTCGGGAACTCCGAACACGCTTTAACGCACCAGACGCAGAGCTTCCAGTATTGCCACAGTCTTCTGCATACCCCACCTTCCTGCCCGGAGGAGAGCTGGGCTGCGTCGTGCGAGAAGAGGCCGAATTGGCTCGACGAACGCCGCGAGGCGGTACCGAAACTTCGCAAGACGATGGCTTCTGCCCTGAAGCACACCCTCATTACTGAAGACACTCATGTAATAAGCAGGAAAGACCGCCGTGAGAAAAAGAGTCTGCTGCTTCCAGCGGGTGCTGTAGTCAACCTCGCACTTGTCCATATCCCGGTTTTCGACATAGTAGCCGATGGAGTTGAGAACTGCCCGCGAACGGATATGCGGCTGGTCGCAGTAGAGGAACTCTTCTTTATGGCTGATCATTGGAACGGGAGTGACGTAGCAGGGCTGGTCGTTTCCCTTCAGTCGGCGATTGAAGTCGGGCGGATGATTGACTCCGGCGAAATTGATGATGCCGACTTCGGGATTGGCTTCGAGTACGGCTACGGCGTTGGAAAGGTAGTCGGACGGGCCGTGGCAGAGCCAGTCGTCCTGGATCATGAGGATATATTTGCCGGTGCAGAGCCTGAGGCCGCTGTTGTTGTTCGCTCCGAGGCCGCGATGCTTCTCGGGGAGCGAAAAGCGGTGCGCGGGCAGTGTGCGAATCTGCGCTTGAATCTCAGATCCGCTGCCGTCGTCGGCGATGACCAGCTCGAGATTGGGATAGTCCGTATTGCGAAGGAAGCTCTCGACCGTGGGCTTGAGCAGGTCAAAGCGCTTGTAGGTGATGAAGAGAACGGACACGAGTGGGGATTGCTGGCCGGTCATGTTAAGAGAGGAGAAGCGTGTGCTGATATGTTTTAGATTGTATGGCAAAAGTGCTGGTGCTCTCCTCTGCAGTCGATGTTCCGCTTGATCCGTGGAAGCAAAGCAGCGCATTTCTGCTGAAGCACAGCGCGGAAATGGACTCTTTCGGGGTACATCGCCTGACGGAGGATCCCGAAGAGGCAGACATCATCCTGTTCGCGGAGATGGGCGCGTGCGGCAAGTTTGCAGAAGTAGTGAGAGCGCACCCTTATTACAAGCGATTTGCGGAGAAATGCTTCCTGTTCGATTCCTCCGACATGTTTTTTCCGGTCCTTCCCGGCATCTATGCGTCTTTAACGAAGGGCTGGTATCTTCCTCACCGGACGCGGACCGGCTTTTACCTGTATCTGATTGAAAACGCTTTTGTGACGCACCGGCCATATACCGGGAAAGAGCCTTATCTTGCGTCGTTCGTGGGCTCGAAGGTTACACATCCGCTGCGTGGGCATCTTTTTTTGTTTGGACGCGACGATATTTACGTCAAAGACACGTCCAGCTACAGCAGCCGCACCACCTATCATGGCGAGCCCGCGGAACGGGCACAGTTCTGGTCCGAATATGCGGACTCGCTTGCAAATGCGAAGTTCAGCCTGTGCCCTCGAGGACGCGGCACCGGAAGCATCCGATTGTTTGAGTCAATGAAGATGGGCCGCGCCTGTGTCATCCTCTCGGATGCATGGCAGCCAAATGACGGAATCGACTGGAGCGAGTTCGCCATCATAGTTCCGGAACGCGAGGTGGGCCGGGTTCCGGAGATACTGGATCAAAATGCGCATCGAGCACCAGAAATGGGCGCGCGAGCACGGCAGGTGTGGGAAGAATATTTCTCAGAGCGGGTCCGCTTTCATCGAATGGTTGAGCTGTGCCTTGATATGCGGAGGCACGGCAGAAGCAGCCGCTTTACCAATCGTATGCGCCTGCTAAGGCAGATTGCGGCACCCGGAAATTTTCGCTGGTACCTGAGCACCAAAAAAGACCTGTATCGCAACAAAGGAAGAATTTACTGGTAGTTCAAATCTCTTCGACGCGGGGGCGCGCGAACCACGGATGGAGAAGGCTTACAGGAAAGACTGCATGTTAGACTCGGCATAATCGGCACATGGAAAAGCGGTACAACGAAGTTGATTCGCTGCGCGGGCTGGCGGCGAGCACCGTGGTTCTAGGGCATCTGGCGGACCTGTCTTTGCGGTGGGGATTCCGGCAAGCTGGTTCGGCTGGCGGCATTTTGTGATGATTGCTGCCGCGGGGCTGGCGCTGGCGTGCGATTCCTGGCTGGCCGGGCATCCTTTGACGCTGTTCGGCGGATCGCTGAAGACGACCTGGTCGCGGCCCATCTCGATGAAGCTGGTCTGGCAGCACGTGATGATGCTGGGGCACTTCGACGCGGAGCAGATTGATACGGTGCTATGGTCGCTGCCGCAGGAGACGCGGATTTCCATTTTGTATCCCCTGATTGCGCTCGCGGTACTAAAACTGAGGCGGCGGAAGCTGCTGGCTTTGGTTATCGCGATTGAGCCGGGGTACTGGCAGTTCCCTTCTTCTTTCCCCACGCGGACATAAGCCTGGTCAGCTATCCGATGACCGTGCACTTTGCCTGCATGTTCACCCTTGGGGCGTGGCTGGCGATGGACCGCGAGCGGATTCGAAAGTGGATGCAGAGGATGAGCAAGCCCGCGAAGGCCAGGATGGCCGGGGTGGCTTTCCTGCTGTATTCGATGGGAGTCAACACACTGTGGGGCGAGCAGATTCAACTGCATCTGGTGCATCACCTGGAAGGAATTCCCGTCGTTACGAGATGGGCCAATACGACGTTTCTCGGTTATTTTCCCATATGGGTGGGAGACTGGGTGGCGACGACTTGTGCGGCGATCGCGATTTGCTTCGCGCTTACGGACAGGCGTGCCAAGAAGGTGCTGAACCACAAGCTTGTGCTGTTGACGGGGCGGGCATCGTACAGCCTGTACCTGGTGCACACGATTGTGCTCTATACCCTGCTGTATGTGCTGTGGGCACGGACTACTTTGTACTGTTTATGCCGGAGTACTTCCTGTTGACGATTCTGCTGACGACGGCTTTCTATCGCTGGATCGAGATTCCGTCGATGAGGATGGGGCGGTATCTGTCCAAGCGGATGACGGTCGCAGTGGATAGCGCCGAGCCGTTGCCAGCGGCGGCTGACTGAAACGGCACGCTACATCTTGTAGTGGCCGAGGTCTTCGTCGTTCAGGCCTTCGAGCCATTTCTTGACGTCGTGGGATGAAGCCTGCTCGGCGGGATTGGGCAGGACTTTGGCAGCGCGCAAAACTTCTTCATCGACAAAGATCGGGCAGTCGGCGCGGAGCGCGAGCGCGAGAGCGTCAGAGGGGCGTGCGTCGAGGGAGATGACTTCCCCGTTCTGCTCCATCCAGATGACAGCATAAAAGGTGTCGTCCTTGAGTTCGGTGACGACGACGCGGCGGACATGCGCGTTGAGGCTATTGATGGCGAGACGCAGCAGGTCGTGCGTAAGCGGGCGCGGCATCTGGGACTTCTCGACTTCCATGGCGATGGCCTGTGCCTCATAGAGGCCGACCCAGATGGGCAGAAGGGCGTCGCTCTGCGGGTCCTTGAGCAGAACGATAGGCATGTTGGTTGAGGGGTCAACCATGAGCCCGCGAATTTTCATCTCGATTTCCATGATCTTTAGACCGCTTCGCCGACTAGGCTGTTAGGAAAGCTATTTGTGACCCTGACGATGACATAGTTTCCGGTTGCGGGGAGGATTGGCTGCCGGGTGGTGAAGTTGAGGGTCTTGTTCTGTGAGGTGCGGCCAACAATCTGCCCGCGAGCCGTGTTATGACCTTCAATCATAACTTCAACTTCTTCACCGATATGCTTGGTGTAGTTGATCCTTTGAATTTCACGCTGCTGGTCAAGCAGAGTCTGAAGGCGCGCGGACTTCTCGGAGTCGGGGACGGAGTCCGGCATGGTCACGGCCGGTGTGTTGGGGCGCGGGGAGTACTTGAACGCGAAGACGCCGTCGTACTGCACCTCGCCGAGGAGGGTGATGGTTTGTTCGAAGTCGGAGGGGGTTTCGCCCGGGAAACCAACGATGATGTCAGTGGTCATGCTTATGGGACGGCGCGCGGACTTGATCCACGAGATGCGCTCGAGGTACCAGTCGCGAGTGTATTCACGCCGCATAAGATGGAGGACGTGCGAGGAGCCACTCTGGACAGGAAGATGGACGTGGTCGCAGAGCGACGGCACGGCGTCGATGGCGTCGACGATGTCGCGGGTGAAGTCGCGCGGGTGCGAGGTGGTGAAGCGCACGCGGCGGATGCCGGGGACCTCGCCGACAGCGGCGAGCAATTCGGCGAAGGTGTGCTTCCCTTCCGGGTCGCGGTAGGAGTTGACGTTCTGGCCGAGAAGCTGAATCTCGGTGTAGCCGAGGTCGGCCATGCGGCGGGCTTCATTCAGGACCGAGGTGGAGGTACGGCTGCGCTCCTTGCCGCGGGTGTACGGGACGACGCAGTAGGCGCAGAACTTGTCGCAGCCTTCGATAATGGTGATGTACCCGCGATGCGGGTTGGCGCGCGCTGTGAACTCGGTTTCGAAGGTTTCATCAGTCTGGCGGTCATCAAGTCCGGTGATGCGCGTGGCTCCCTGCTCGAGCTGGACAAGCATCTCCGGCAGCTTGCGGTAGGAGGCGGAGCCGGAGACGAGCGAGACAAATGGGGCGCGCTCGAAGATCTTTTCGCCCTCCTGCTGGGCGACGCAGCCGAGGACGGCGAAACGTTTGCCCTGGGCGTGGAGCTTTTTGTAGTCGTTGAGGCGGTGGAAGACCTTCTGCTCGGCTTTGTCGCGGATGGAGCAGGTGTTGTAGAGGATGAGGTCGGCGGCTTCTTCGGAGTCAACCTGGGTGTAGCCCTGATGCCGGAGGGTTCCGATGACCTTCTCTGAGTCATGGGCGTTCATCTGGCATCCGAAGGTTTCAATGTAAAACGTCTTCGCAGATGCCGGAGTTGGGGTTTCGACGGAAGCCATGGTGATCTTTGCGACATTTTCCAAGTGAGCGCGGCATTTTTGCTTCGTACCCGGTCAACGCTCCCTGTTGGCCGCTTTGACTTCAGGGTACAGGCTCCGGAATACAGTCACTCGGAAAATGCTTTCGTCAAGTATAGATCACTCAGCGGCGGCGGCAGGATTTGCTTCAGGCCTACTGCGCGCTGACGCGGTTGCGGCCGGTGCGCTTGGACAGGTAGAGGGCGATGTCGCTGCGCTTGAGCAGGCTGGTGACGGTATCACCGTCGGCAGCAACGGTGATGCCGATACTGGCGGTGATGCGCAGCGGCCCGGGCAGGCCGGCCATGGCTTCGATCTGCGTGCGGAGCCGTTCGGCGATGGACTCGGCCTGGGACATGTGCATACCGCGAAGGACCATGACGAACTCTTCCCCGCCGTAGCGGGCAACGGCGTCCATGGCGCGGGTGTTGACGCAGAGAAGTTGACTGATGCGGCGGATGACTTCATCGCCGACCAGATGGCCGAAGCTGTCGTTGATTTCCTTGAAGTGGTCGATGTCGATCATGAGCAACGCGACCGGCTCATTGCGGCGCTTGGCGTATTCTAGCTCGCGCTGCAGGACCTGGTCGAAAGTGCGCCGGTTCAGGAGACCGGAGAGGCCGTCGGTCGTGGCCAGGAGCTGAAGTTTGTCCCGTTTTGCGGACATGCCGAGCCAGACGATGGACGCTGCATCGGCGAGTCCCAGGGCAAAGCCAAAGGTGGCGAAGAGGGCCTGAACGGGATCGAGGCGGGTGGCTTGAAACTTAGGTTCCCAGATTATGGTGGCAATGATCCGCGCGAGCTGGAGAAAGATGAAGGCAGAGAAGGTCCATCCAGCAATGAGCTGGGCGTCGCGAAGCTTCCGGCCGCGATGACGGAAGAGAACGATCACGCTGAGCAGGCACTGGATCGAAATAGCTGCGGTTCGGATAATGATGCGGGCGCGCAGACTGGGAACGGTGTACGTATAGTACAGATACGTAACAAACTGAGCGCCTGCCAAGAACAGGCTTAATTCGAGATAACGTTCGGATGACTCAAGGATGGCGGCAATGGCCTGATGCAGAAGAATGAAGGTAAGGAGTAAGGACTCGTTCGCAATAATGATTGTGAAGAAGGGCGGCAAAAATGGCTTGCATGCAAACAACAAGGCGCCCATAAGCGTGCAGACCAGCCCGGCGATCAGCCAATTGAGCTTTCGGGTACCGTGCCCACCGTGAATGATGGCGCTTGTCGCGGCGATGGCCGCCAGGAGAGACAGGATGTATGCGGCGATGATGATCTGTAATGACATGCCTGTCTGAAGCTCTCGTGCCCAAACTCGCCTTTTCACGAAGCGCGACTGCGGGCAATATTCTATTCATGACTATCACATGATTAGAAATCTGATATCAGAAATGTGCAGGTTATTCCGGCTGCACACACATTTCTGCAGGTACTTTCGGCAGGTTTTTGCTAATTCTCAGGTATGGCCGTGCGGTTTCCTGATTGCATTATCCGCGATCAGGATGCCTTTGAATGATGATGCCTTGCACGCCAACGTATGCACAGTGTACATGGATTGGTCGAAGCAGAAGCATTCGGAAGCGAAAGGGACGGCAATGTGAGCGAAAAGAAGATCGAGGCGCAGGGCAAACTGGAGCGGTTGTCGCACGGAGTATTGAACCGCTGCTTTGGATGCGGCGAGCGGAACAAGGCGGGGCTGCGGCTGCGGTTCTATGTGGATGCGGAGCATGTGATTGTGTGCCGGGTGCGGCTGGCGCGGAGGTTTGAGGGGCCTCCGGGGCACGCGCATGGCGGGGTGATTGCGACACTCCTGGATGAGGCGATGAGCAAGGCCAACCGGCAGTTCGGCGTGCTGGCGATGACACGGCATATAGAGGTGGAGTATCTGAAGCCGGTTCCGCTGGGTGCGAAGCTGCTGTTGGCGGGGCGGCATACGGGCGTGGGAGGACGAAAGCACATCTGCGAGGCGGAGTTGACAAACGAAAAGGGCGAGCTGCTCGCGCAGGCGACGGCGCTTTTTATTGAGGTGGATCGGAAGATGCTTCCGGGGGCTTTGCGCTCACGCATCTAGCTGTTGCGAAACTGCGGGATGCGGTGGCTCGATACGCGTGGGGATACAGGAAAACTGCTAAACTTGGGAGTTACGCGAGATTGAAAATGAGCGCACAGCATGACGGACAGATGCCGTGCACCGCGCTCATTACAGGAGAAGACGCCATGACGAACCATGCAATTGCAAACGGCAACTCTGCGCAGAACCAGACGAGTCTACGACTGAAGACGGGCCTGGCCGAGATGCTGAAGGGCGGCGTGATCATGGACGTGATGGACGTGGAGCAGGCGAAGATTGCCGAGCATGCCGGTGCGGTGGCTGTGATGGCGCTGGAGCGGGTTCCCGCGATGATTCGCGCCGAGGGCGGCGTAGCCAGGATGGCGAAGCCGAGTTTGATTAAAGAAATTATCAATGCCGTTTCGATTCCGGTGATGGCGAAGGCGCGGATCGGGCACTTTGCCGAGGCGCAGATTTTGCAGGAGCTGGGCGTGGACTTTATCGACGAGAGCGAAGTGCTGACTCCGGCGGATGAGGCACACCACATCGATAAGCATGCGTTCAAGACTCCGTTTGTGTGCGGGGCGCGCGACCTAGGCGAGGCGCTGCGCCGCATTGCGGAAGGCGCGGCGATGATCCGCACCAAGGGCGAAGCGGGCACGGGCGACGTGGTGCACGCGGTGAAGCATATGAGGCAGATCACGCAGGAGATGCGATCGCTGACGGTGTTGAGCGATCAGGAGCTGTATGCGGCGGCGAAGGATCTGAAGGCTCCGTATGAGCTGGTGCGGATGGTGGCGAAGGCGGGCAAGCTGCCGGTTCCGAACTTTTCGGCGGGCGGGATTGCGACTCCGGCGGATGCGTCGCTGATGATGCAGTTGGGTGCGGAGAGCGTGTTTGTGGGCTCGGGGATCTTTATGAAGGAGAGGGCGACTCCGCTGAACGTGAGTGTGAATGCGAAGGGCGAGCCGAACAATCCTGAGGAACGGGCAGAGGCGGAGTCTCGCGCGCGGGCGATTGTGATCGCGACGACGCACTATAACGACGCTAAGGTGCTGGCGGATGCAGCCGGGCAGGTGACCGGTTCGATGAAGGGGCTGGCGGTTGCGGCGATTGAAGAGAAGGAACTGCTGCAGACCAGGGGCTGGTAGGACTGGCCGCACAGGCAACCGCGCCTTCGGCGCCATCGTGAAGATAGGCTTTTGTAACCACTCCCGTTGGTCGCGGAAGCAGTCTGATTCGTATTGAAAGGCAATATGACATTGAAGGCTGAGAGTAGTCAGAGCGGCACGCGCAGCGCTGGCCAGGGAGAGGTTTCCCCACGCATTGGCGTGCTTGCGATTCAGGGGGATTTTGCGGCCCATGCAGATGCGCTGAATGAAGCGGGCGCGGAGGCGGTGCTCGTTCGCAAGCCGGAGGAGTTGGCCGGTGTACACGGGCTGGTGATTCCGGGGGGCGAGTCGACGACGTTCCTGAAGTTTCTGGAGCGGGACGGGTTTCTAGGCGCGCTCAAGGAGTTTGTGGCAGCGAAGCCCGTGTTTGGGACGTGCGCCGGGTGCATTCTGCTGGCAAAGGAAGTGTTGCATCCTGCGCAGGCGAGCCTGGGTGCTCTGGACGCGACTGTGGAGCGGAATGCGTACGGGCGGCAGATTGACAGCTCGATTGAAGTGGGCGAGACAAAGCTCGAGGGCGGGCCGCTGGAGATGGTCTATATCCGTGCGCCGCGTATAGTGAAGACCGGGCCGGAAGTGAAGGTTCTGGCCGAGCGGGACGGCTTTCCTGTTCTGGTGGAGCAGGGGCAGATGATGGCGGCGACGTTTCATCCGGAGCTGTCGCAGGACCGGCGGGTGCACAAGCGGTTTGTGGAGCTGGTGCGTGCGCACATGTCGAGCCGACACTGATTACTTAGGAGACAACACGAAGTGCTGATTCCCGCCGCGTACGCTCTCGTGAAGATTGGACGCGTAGCGTGGATGCCCGTGGACGGCGCACTGAACGGGCCAGTTATAGACCGCCTGATGTGGTGGAACCTGATGGCTCTGTGCGCGATTGCGGTTGCAGGGCATCTGTGGCTGGCGTTTGCCATGCTGCGGCGGCGACCAGCGGCGAAGAGCCTTCCGGCAGCGGTGCGGTGGATTCTGCTTGCAGGATTTTGCGCGATGTACACGTGGATGGCGCTAACGGCTCAGAATCTGTGGGCAGCAACGCGCTTTGAGGGGCCGTCGCTGACGGCGATGCGTGTTGAGGTGGTGGGCGAGCAGTTCCAGTGGTACTTCCGGTATCCGGGGCCGGATGCGACATTTGGGGTGACGCGGCCGCAACTGGTGAATGCGGCGGCGGGCAACCCGCTGGGGATCGATCCGAGGGACGTGAACGGCAGGGACGATGTTGTGTCGAGCGTGCTGGTGCTTCCGGCGGGACGGGAGGTTGACCTGCAATTAAGATCGCTGGATGTGATTCACGGGTTCTTTATTCCGGGGATGCGACTGAAGGAGAACGCAGTGCCGGGACTGGCCCTGCATGTGCACTTCACGCCGGAGAAGGTGGGAACGTATCCGATCTTGTGCAGCCAGGTGTGCGGGCTGGGGCATGACCGGATGCAGGCGCGGCTGATGGTGGTTTCTGCGGCAGATTATGCAAAGTGGTTCGCGGCACGAGAGCAGGCGCGGGAGGCCTCAGAATGAGGCGCGGGCTGGCGCGGGTGTTCACGACGGATCATCGAAGGCTGGGGATTCTGTACCTCTATCTGGCGCTGGCGGCGGTTGCGGTGGGCACCACGCTGTCACTGCTGATGCGCTTCCATCGCGTGTGGCCAAATGCGGTACTTCCCTTCTTTGGCGTGATAACGCCGGAGGATTATCTGGCGCTGGTGACGATGCACGGGACGCTGATGATCTTCTTTGTGCTGACTACGGCGCCGCAGTCTGGCTTCGCGAATCTTGTGCTGCCGGAACAGATCGGGGCGAAGGGGATGGCGTTTCCGCGCGTTAATGCAATTGCCTTTTGGCTGACGGTGGCGGCGTTTCTGGTGCTGATTTCGGCGGCACACATTACGGCGGGCGGAGCGCCGATCTCCGGGTGGACAAGCTATCCTCCACTCAGTGCGCTGCCTGCCGCAGGGCCAGGCCAGGGGCTGGGGATGGACCTGTGGCTGGTGAGCATCGGAATCTTTTGCATTGCGGCGTGGCTGAGCGCGGTGAACATGCTGGCGACGATTCTGGGTGAGCGGCGCGCGGGCATGACGTGGACGCGACTGCCGATGACGGTGTGGGCGTGGCTGGTGGCGTCCATTCTGACGCTGCTGGCATTTGCGGTGCTGCTGGCGGCAGTGGTGCTTCTATTCAGCGACCGGCACTTCGGGTCGAGCTTCTTTATCCCCATGAACGATATGATTGACGGGCGCATAGTGGGGCACGGGGACGGCTCCCCCCTGCTGTGGCTGCACCTGTTCTGGTTTTTCGGGCACCCGGAAGTGTATATCGCCGTGCTGCCGGGGATGGGGCTGGCCACCTCCCTTTTCGCAAACTTCACGCGGCGGCGTGTAGCCGGGTACACGATGATGGCGGGCATGCTGGTGGCGATCGGACTGCTCGGGCTGGCGGTATGGGGCCACCACATGTTTGTGAGCGGGATGAATCCGTATGCCGGGACAGCGTTTGCGATGGTCACGATGGCGATCGCGGTTCCAAGCACGGTGGAGGTGATTGGCTGGCTGGCGACGCTATGGGGCGGCGGGCTGCGACTGCAGACGCCGATGCTGTTCGCGCTGGGGTTCCTGTCGTTCTTTATTGTGGGCGGGCTGAGCGGGCCCCTGCTGGCGCAGCCGGCGCTGGACGCCTATCTGCACAATACGTTCTTTGTGGTAGCGCACTTCCACCTGATCATGGCGATGGCGGGAGTATTCGGGGTTTTTGCGGGCGTGTACTATTGGTTCCCGCTGATGACTGGGCGACTGATGAATGAAGCACTGGGCAAGGTGCATTTCTGGGTGTCGCTGATTGCGGCGTACGGGACGTTTCTTCCGATGCACTTTGCGGGGCTGGCAGGCGAGCCGCGGCACTATGACCGGCTGACGGGTCCAGCTACGAATTTTTCCCGCCTCATTCCGCTGGAACGCGGCATCACATATTCAGCACTGCTTTTGGCGGCGACGCAATTGGTTTTCCTGTGGAATGTGTTCATGAGCGCACGGCGCGGACAGGCGGCCGGGGTAAACCCATGGGAGTCAACGACTCTGGAATGGGCGAACGGGACGGAGCCATGCCGCATTGAGCGCGGGCCTTATGAATACGAGTTACCACAGGGCGAAGGCGGCTTTCATCCACAATGGGAAGCCGTAGCAAAACAGGAGTAAGCTGATAGGCAATAAAGGGAGCCGTGCGATGCCAGCGACCTTCACTCGCAATCCGGTTGATGTAGAGCGCAGAGACACGGGGATTGGCGGCAAGCCACCTGTGGATCGCCGCCCGACAGGCGGAGGCGGTGATGGAGAAAACTGGGAAAATCAGCCGCATGGACGGCGAGGTCCGCGTGAACTCCTAATTCGCTACCGGCTGGGAGTGATGTTCGCGCTCTCGGGCGACCTGATGTTTTTTGTGGCGCTGGTGAGCGCATTTTTTGTGCGGCAAAGCTCGGGCCACTTCGATATCCACGACAACTTCATCGATGACTGGCGGCCGCTGGCGGTGCCTCCGATTTTGTGGCTGAACACGGCGGTGCTGCTGTTGAGCAGCGTGACTATGGAGATGGCGCGGAGGCAGCTCTTCCACGAGATCGACGTGATGGAGGAGTGGCTGGGGCTGGGGCGTCCGGCGGTGAAGCGGGCGGCTCCGTGGCTGATTGCGACGCTGATGCTGGGACTGACGTTCCTTACCGGGCAGTGGGTAGCGTGGAAGCAGCTTGTGGCGCAGGGGTATCTTTTGACCGCTCCTGACCCGAGCAGCCATTTTTTCTACCTTATTACGGGCATTCACGGACTGCATCTGCTGCTGGGCATTGTGGCGCTCGTGGCAGCATTGGTGGGACTGTTCACGCTGAAGAAGGTGGAGTTCCGGCAGATCGCAGTGGATTCAGTCGCATGGTACTGGCACACGATGGGGATTTTCTGGATTTTCCTGTTTGTGCTGCTCGTCTTTTTCCAATGATGGCGGTTGTGTTTTGAGGCGTTTCTGGATGGTCGCGGTGCTTGCCGCGCTGTTATGGTTCCCCTTGCGCGGAAATGCGCAGTCGTGCAGCCTGTGCCGGGACACGACGGCGGGAGCGCCGGCGAAGGAGCGTGAGGGAATGCGCAAAGGGATCCTGGTGCTGGGGATTCCGGCGGGCGGAGTGTTTGTGGGGATCCTGGCGCTGGCCTTGCGGATGAAGCCCCGGGATGAGGAGCGACAGGAGGATTAGTAGGTTCCGCCGCCGACGAAGTGGACGACTTCGAATTTGTCTCCGGGACGCACGGGAGTGGAGGGCCAGTCGTTGCGGCGGACGATGGTTCCGTTCTGTTCGATGGCGACGCGGTCAGTTTTCAGTTCGAGAGCCGGGATGAGGTCGGCAACGGTTGAGGATTCGGAGAGCGATGGAAAATCGCGTTCGCTTCCGTTGATGACGATCTGCATGTTTTGAATGTATCAGGACGTGCTGGGCGGTCTGTTTGGCCGGCGTTCAGCGAAGGATGTGCCAGAGTTCCCACGCTCCGGCGAACAGAAGGATGAGGAAGACGTCGAAGAGCATGGCGTAGAAGAAGCCACGGAAGGCGCCACCGTCGAATTCCCTTTCGCGTTGTTCGACGTCGATTTCGCCTCGCGCCTGCTGCTTGAGCACGGCGGGGTGTTTCGAGTCGAAGACGTGAGTGGCCATGAGGAGAACCTCCGATGTCTACCTTATCGGCTGAGTGCACGACCCACAGTAGCTTAGATACAGGAAGAGGGGCGGAGGCGTCACACAATGAGACATGCCGCGCGACTGCGCCCTTTGGGGAATGGCGTCTGAATTTTGGCTTAGCGATTGAAATCGAGCATCAATTCATCGACGTAGCACCAGCCCCAGGTTTCGCCAGGCTCGAAGGAGCGCATGATGGGGTGTTTGGTGGTATGAAAGTGCTTGGTGGCGTGCTTGTTTTTGGATGAGTCGCAACAGCCTACGTGTCCGCACTGAAGACACAGTCGGAGGTGTACCCAGCGGTCACCTGTCTTGAGACATTCTTCGCAACCGCTGGGTGTGCGCGGGGCAACATTTTCGATGTGCCCCTGCGCGGGATCGAGATGTGCGCATTTGACCATGCGGACATTCTTGCACTATTTGGCAGGCTTGGAGGCGAGGACGTCGATTTTGTGGATTTTTGGCGGTTCGGCGAGCAGTTCAGGAGCCCTGGCGATGAGAGCTGCGGCGACCTTGCCGGCAAGGTGAGCTTCGCGTCCGGATTCGGCGGCAAAGGTGTCGAAGATGCCGAAGGTCGCAGGACCCATTTGAATGGCGAACCATGCGTTAGTTTCCGGCTCTGCCTGGACGAGCGGAACGGCGGACTTCAGGAATTCGGCGACGTCGGCTTCTTTACCCGGTTTGGCCTGCAGCATGGCCCAGATGGCGTATTTGTCCGTGACTGCTCCCATGACTTCTCCTAAGTGTAAATTTGCAAGAATGCAAGAATGATGGAACGGCTCCCACGCGTTTGATGCGTGTTGTGGCAGACTTGATCGCAATAGATTTTTCACGAAGCTCGATGTAACGGAAGCCGCGGCTCCGGCATCGCATGATGACGGAGGATATGCCGTTCAAAACTTGACTCTTGACAGTAGAGAATCTAGAGTCGAAATGTACCCGTTTGGCGTTCCCATCCTGAGGCGAGTTGAGCTGTTATGGAATCCCATCCTTATTCGTGGAACTATGTCCCCCTGGCGCTGCAGGTGCTTGTGGCGGTCGGGCTCGGCGTCTGGATAGCGGTGGTGTCGCGGTTTATCGGTCGGCATCGCGACAGTAAGGCCAAGCTTGCGGCGTATGAGTGCGGAGTTCCGGCCGAAGGCGACGCGCGTGGCCGGTTCTCGGTTCGCTTCTACATGGTTGCGATGCTCTTCATCCTGTTCGATGTGGAAGTGGTCTTCATGTTTCCCTGGGCGATTATTTACCAGAAGTTGCCGAAGCTGACCGGTTCTCCTTTCTTTGGCTTCTGGGAGATCGTGGTCTACCTGGGCTTTGTAATGGTGGGCTTATTCTACATCTTGAAAAAAGGCATCCTCGACTGGGGTCTGGACAAGACCGATCTATAGGACGCGATGACACTGCTCGATAAAGACGCTGTTCTTGAGGCCCATGCGCAAAACCGGGCTGTATCTTCCTTACTAGCTGCCACACCTGAAGCAATTCTCGACGCGAAGTTTGACCGCGATGAGCTGACGCTGACCATTTCGAAGGACCAGATTCGCGCAGCTGCCAGCATTGTGCAACATGCGGGCTACAACTTTCTTGAAGACGTGACGTGCGTAGACTGGTATCCCAGCGAGCCGCGGTTCCACGTGGTGTACCACATCCTCTCGCACAAGTTGAAGGAGCGGGTGCGGCTGGAGGCGCCGGTGGAGACGATTGACTGCACGATCGACAGCATTACACCGGTGTGGCCTTCGGCCAACTTTTATGAGCGCGAGGTATGGGACCTGTTCGGCGTACGGTTCAACGGGCATCCGGGACTGCGCCGCATCATGATGCCGGAGGAGTGGCAGGGGCATCCGCTGCGCAAGGACTACCCGGTGGAGGGCTATCGCTGATGGCTGACCTGGCACACTTTGTTGAGACCTCCGATCTGCTGAAGCCGCGTCCGGAGGAAGGTCCGAAAGATACGACCATGGTCCTGAATATGGGACCGCAGCATCCCTCTACGCATGGTGTTCTGCGCCTGGTGATTGAGATTGACGGCGAGACGGTGTTGAAGGTGGTGCCGGACATCGGGTATCTGCACACGGGTATTGAGAAGACCTGCGAAGCGAAGTTCTACCAGCAGGTGGTTCCGATGACGGACCGTATCGACTACCTGTGCCCGATGACCAACAATCTGGCCTACTGCCTGGCGGTTGAAAAGCTGCTCGAGATCGAGATTCCGGAACGGGCTCAGTGGATCCGGGTGCTGCTGAACGAGCTGACGCGCCTGAACTCGCATCTAGTGTGGCTGGGCACGCATGCGATGGACATTGGCGCGCTGACGGTGTTCCTGTACTGCTTCCGTGAGCGCGAAGAGATTCTTCGGATATTTGAGGCTGTGAGTGGCCAGCGCATGATGACCTCCTACTTCCGCGTGGGCGGGCTGGCGCTGGAGCCTCCGCTGGATTTGTTGGACTGGATCCAGAGATTCATCAGGACGATGCCTGAGAAGATCGACGAGTACGAGAACCTGTTGACCGGCAACCCGATCTTTATGGGACGGCTGAAGGGCGTGGGGCATCTGGCGGCAGAAGATGCGATTGCGCTGGGTGTAACAGGGCCGCCGCTGCGGGCTTCCGGCGTGGACTGGGACCTGCGGCGTGACATGCCGTACTCGAGCTACGAGAAGTTCCAGTTCAGGGTTCCGGTATCGAACGACGGCGATGTATGGGCGAGGTATATCGTCCGCATTGAGGAGATGCGGGAGTCGGTGAAGATTTGCCAGCAGGCGCTGGACGGCATGCCGGAAGGGCCGATCAGGGCGGACGCGCCCAAGGTGGTGTTACCGGACCGAGAGAAGATGAAGACCCAGATGGAGTCGCTGATCTACCACTTCAAGATTGTGACGGAGGGCTTCACAGTTCCGGCGGGGCAGGTCTATCAGGCGGTCGAGTCGCCGCGCGGAGAGATGGGCTACTACGTAGTGAGCGACGGGACGGCGAAGCCGTATCGCGTGCACATGCGAAACCCCTCGTTTGCGACGCTTCAGGCACTACAGAAGATGTGCGAAGGGCGGCTGATTGCGGACGTGGTGGCGGTGATCGGGTCCATTGACATTGTGCTGGGGGAGATTGACCGGTGAGCAGTGTCGGCCAGACGGGCGAATCTGCCTCCGGTGAAACTGCTTTGGTGATCAGAGAGTTGTGGGTTTCATTTGTAGCGCTCATTCGATCGTATGTGGCCGGGCATGACCTGGCGAAGCCGGTGAACGAACATGCGCTGGTTGACGAAGGCGAAGGCGGGCACCTGACGCTGCGAGGCGGCGAGGGCAAAACGCTGGAGCTGGACTTTGACGCAGCGAGCGGCGGCGGAAACTGGACGGTGTATGAGGATGATCCGGGGCCGGACCGGGTGCTGGAGCGCGGGAAGTTTGAGATTGACGATGAGAGCCGGGTAGCGCTGAGCGACCGGCGCGGAAAGTTGGAACTGGAAGTAGCGGCGGAAGCCTTTACGGCCAAGGTATTTGAATAAGAACTTTCGAGTAATTTGAACACGTCGTTGGATTGGGAGTAAGCGTTGGCAACGGAAAAGAACACGATATTTTCACCTGAACTTGCGGCGCGGTTTGACAAGCTGGTGACGCTGTATCCGGTGCGGCGGTCGGCGCTGGTGCCCATGCTGCTGTATGCGCAGGATGAGGTGGGCTACATCTCGAAGGCGGTGATTGCAGAGGTTGCGGAGCGGCTAGGGCTTCGCGAGAACGATGTCGAGAGCGTGCTGAGCTACTACTCGATGCTGCGGACGAAGCCGGCAGGCAAGTACAACGTGCAGGTGTGTACGAACATCAGCTGCATGCTGCGGGACGGATACGGGATTCTGGAGCACTGCAAGAAGCGGTTGGGGATTGGTCACAAAGAGGTGACGCCAGACGGGCTGTTCTCGCTGGAGGAGGTGGAGTGCATCGGCGCGTGCTGCTGGGCCCCGGCGATCCAGGTGAACTACGACTTCTATGATGAGCTGACGCCGGAGAAGATGGACCAGGTCCTTGACGACTACAGGGCCGGACGCGGAAAGGGGACGGTGTAAGCATGCCGAGACTGGTTTCGCATCCCGATGAGGTCAGGATCACCTCACGGCGCTTTGGATTGGGCGCGACGGACATTGAGAAGTACATTGCGCTGGACGGCTACAGGGCCGTGCGGACGGCGATTGAGAAGGGGCCGGAGTGGATCATCAGCGAGATGAAGGCGTCAGGACTGCGCGGGCGTGGCGGTGCGGGCTTCCCCACCGGCCTGAAGTGGTCTTTTGTGCCGAAGCAGTCGGAGAAACCGAAGTATGTGCTGGTAAACGGCGACGAGAGCGAGCCGGGAACCTGCAAGGACCATCTGATCTTTCTGTATGACCCCCATGCGGTGATCGAAGGCACGATGATAGCGGGGCTGGCTATCGGTTCAAAACTTGGATTTATCTACCTGCGCGGAGAGTACCGCTATCTGCTGAAGATCATGGAGAAAGCTGTTGCCGATGCTTATGCGAAGGGCTTTCTGGGGAAGAACATTTTTGGTTCGGGCATTGATTTTGACGTTGTTACGCAGACCGGCGCGGGCGCCTATGAAGTGGGCGAAGAGTCGGCGCTGATGGAGTCGCTGGAAGGCAAGCGCGGAGTGCCGCGGATCAAGCCTCCCTTCCCTGCTGTGGTAGGGCTGTACGGCGGGCCGACGGTCATCAATAATGCCGAGACGATTGCAAGCGTGCCGCACATTATGCTGATGGGCGGCGAGGCGTACGCAAAGATCGGCACGGAGCGCAACGGCGGCGCGCGGCTGTTCGGCATCAGCGGGCATGTGGAGAAGCCGGGCGTGTATGAGCTGCCGATGGGCTACAACCTGAAGAAGGCGATTTATGAGGTTGCGGGCGGTATTCGGGGCGGCAAGAAACTGAAGGCGGTGGTGCCGGGCGGGTCGTCGACGCCGGTGATGACGGCTGATGAGATTGATGTGGGCCTGGACTTTGACCAGATGGGCAAGGCGGGCACGATGCTCGGCTCAGGTGGAATTGTGGTGTTGGACGAAACGGTGTGTATCGTGGAGTTTGCGCTGCGAACGATCCAGTTCTACCAGCATGAGAGCTGCGGCTGGTGTATTCCCTGCCGCGAGGGCACCGACTGGCTGACAAAGTCGATTGGGCGGCTGCATGCCGGCGGCGCGGTGGACAAGGACATCGACAACATTCGCTACCTGGCGGAGAACATGCTGGGGAGGACGTTCTGCCCGCTGGGCGACGCGGCGGCGATGCCGACGATTGGGTTTGTGCAGAAGTTTCGCAAAGAGTTTGAAGACCATCTGAACGGCAAGGGCTGCCCTTACAAGCACGCGCGCGAAGAAGAAGCGGCGCTGGCGTAGTGCGAGGAAAAGGATTGGAATGGCTGACGTAACGTTTACCGTCGATGGCAAGAAGCTGACCGCTCCCGCGGGCACGCTGCTTATTGAGGCCTGCAAGGCCGCCGGCATTGAAGTTCCGGCCTTCTGCTATTATCCCCACCTTGCCGTTCAGGCTGCGTGCCGCATGTGCACGGTGCGCATGGAGAAAGTTCCGAAGCTGCAGACAGCGTGCACGACTCCGGTGACCGAGGGCATGGTGGTTTACACCGAAACGGATGAGATCAAGCAGGCGCGCAAGGCCACGATTGAGCTGCTGCTGGGGAACCATCCCCTAGACTGCCCTGTCTGCGACAAGGGCGGCGAGTGCGAACTGCAGGACATGACCTTCAAGTACGGCGCTGGAGAATCAAAATACGTCGAAACCAAGCG
>Ga0335074_10002671_pt1 | contig 24348 bp, 16 predicted proteins | sample Lox_Sample_23_FD_206715 | JGI IMG/M metagenome (GOLD analysis project Ga0335074, IMG submission 206715) | Soil microbial communities from Loxahatchee National Wildlife Refuge, Florida, United States - Lox_Sample_2.3 | ecosystem: Environmental > Terrestrial > Soil > Wetlands | place: USA... | reverse complement strand
TCCCGATCGTCGGCTCGGAGCTCCTCCGGGTCACGACCGACCGCGGTCCCAAGCTGCTTCTCGAGTGGGCGGCCGACAAGCTCGCCGTGCGGCTCAATATCGATCGGGCGAATCTCCCGGAGCGCTATACACTCAACGATGTGGTGTGCATCTTTCTCGCCAGCCGTGGCCGCCGGGAAGAGGCCTACGTGCGGTTGCGCTCAGTGCTCAAAGACGCGCCTTTCGAGCCTCCTGCTGCGCTGCGCCAACTTGCCTCCATCACGGACTTCGATCTTTTCGTCACGACGACCTTCGACTCCTTCCTCGAGAGTGCGGTCAATCTCGAGCGCTTTGGCGGGGCCGCCTCGACCGAGGTGCTCGCGTATGCGCCGAACCGGGTGACGGATCTGTCCGCCGAGCGGGATCGGCTCTCACGTCCGGTGGTATATCACCTCCTCGGGAAGCTCTCCGCGTCCCCGACGTATGTGATCTCGGATGAGGACCTGCTCGAGTACCTCTGTGCGCTGCAGAACGAGAGCCTCGTGCCGGAGAAACTGTTCCACGAGCTCGAGCACAATCATCTGCTCGTGATCGGATGCAACTTCTCGAACTGGCTGGCGCGGCTGTTCCTCAGAATGGCCAAGCGACGCAGGCTCTCCGATCCGCGCGAGGTAGGCGAGATCCTCGCCGCCGATGAGATCTCGGGAGACGGGCGCCTGGTCGCCTTCCTGCAGCAGGTGAGCGTGCGCACGAGGATCTACACCGGAGCCGAGCGGTTCGTCGGCGAGCTGCACGAGAGATGGCAGCGGCGCAGGAAGGCCGTAGCGACCGCCACGCTCGCGGCGGCAGGCCCCGCCGGCCACTCCGGCACCGAGAGCGGTTCCGCCCGCTACGACTTCTCGCCCACGCGCTTTGTGCCGCCGGCGCTGGAGATGCCCGATAACGCCGTATTCATCAGCTACGCGCGGGAGGATCTCCCGGCGGCCCAGAGCATCAGGGCGAGCCTCGAGGCTGCCGGAATCACGACCTGGTTCGACATGGATCGCCTTCAAATCGGCGACGATTACGACCGCAAAATCCAGCGCAACATCTCCCGCTGCTCGTACTTCATCCCGGTGATCTCGGCGACGACACAGAGAAGGCTCGAGGGGTACTTCCGCAGGGAATGGAGCTATGCGCTCGACCGCGCGCGCAACATGGCCGAAGGGGCGCTCTTCATTCTGCCAGTGAGTCTCGATGGAACAAATCCTGCCGAGGCGCGCGTGCCCGAGCGCTTCAACGCGCTGCACTTCACGCAGCTGCCCGGGGGGCAGGTAACGCCTCAGTTTGCCGAACGCCTCGCGGAGCTTCTGCGCGGCCGAGGCCGATGAGCCGAGGCCATGAGCGTCACGGACCTCATCGAGTCGACCGCACGGTCGCGCGAGGCGGCAGGTCACGGCGACGGCGCCGGGCCCAGCACTGATGCGGAGAATCCCTGGCTCGGGCTTGCCTCCTTCACCGAGGAGGCTCAGGAGTACTTCTTCGGTCGGGAGGGAGAGGTTGCCGAGCTCACCCGTCGGGTGCAGAGAAAGCTCCTCACGGTGCTGTTCGGCAAGTCGGGGCTGGGAAAGACCTCGATCCTGCGCGCGGGCCTTGTGCCACGCCTCCGGGCGCAGGGCTACGTTCCGGTGTATCTGCGGGTCGACTACGGACGCGACAGCCCCGAGCCCGCCGAGCAGATCAAGCAAGAAATACAGAAGGCAGCCGCAACGGGTAAGTGGACTCAGACCGGTGTGGCCCCGCCCGGGGAGTCGATCTGGGAGTTTCTGCATCACCGGGACGATGTGCTGAGGGATGCCTCAGGCGCGAAGCTCACCCCGCTTCTGATCTTCGATCAGTTCGAGGAGCTCTTCACGCTTACGCATAGCGATGAGTTCGGTAGGACCCGAGCGGCGAGATTCATTGAGGAGCTCTCAGACCTCATCGAGAATCGTCCGCCCAGAGCACTCGAGGCGAAGCTCGAGAGCGACGAGAGCATTGCGGAGCAATTTGACTTCTCGCGCAGCGACTACCGGGTGGTGATTGCGCTGCGGGAGGACTATCTCGCTCCGCTCGAGAGCCTGAAGAAGGTGATGCCGAGCCTCTCGGAGAACCGACTGCGCTTGGCGCCGATGACCGGCACTCAGGCGCTCGAGGCGGTGGTCCAACCGGGCAACCGCCTGCGTCCGACCAAACCGCTCGTCTCCGAGGAAGTCGCCGAGGCGATCGTGCGGTTCGTGGCGGGAGGCTCGGAGCTTGCGAACGCGGAAGTCGAGCCCTCGCTCCTGAGTCTCATCTGCCGCGAGCTCAACGAGCAGCGCATTGCTCAAGGCCGCAGCGAGATCTCCCAGGATCTCCTGGCCGGCTCCCACGAGACGATCCTCGGTAACTTCTACGAGCGTTCCCTTGCCGACCAGCCGGACTCGGTGCGGCGGACCATCGAGGATGACCTGCTGACCGAGTCGGGCTACCGGGAGAATCTCGCCGAGGAGAGTCTTCTCAAGCGCCTCCAGACTGCCGGTGCAGCTCCGGATGCGCTGGCGAAGCTCGTCAACCGCAGGCTCCTGCGGATCGAGGAGCGCCTGGATGTGCGGCGCGTTGAGCTCACCCACGATGTCCTGACGGGGGTGGTGAAGGCGAGTCGCGATCAGCGTCACGAGCGCGAGGCACGAGAAGCCACCGAGCGGATGCTCGCCGAACAGCGCGAACGGGAGAACGTCGCACGCCGAGCCCTCGGTCGTGCACGGGCCGTGGCCGCCGGCTTCGCGCTGCTCGCACTGCTGGCCATCGCAGCGACCATAGCGGCCTTCTTCAGCATGCAGCGGGCGCGGCGAGCCGAGCAGGTCGCGCGGCAGACTCGGACGATCTCCGAGCAGGCACGGCAGGAGGCTGACGGGCTGCTCGGGTACCTCACTGACAAGCTCGTGGATGAACTCACGACCTTCGGCCGCTATCAAACCATCGCCGAACTCTCGCAGCGGGAGATCGACTACTTCCACCATCTGCCCGCGCAGCTCAAAGATCCCGAGACCGTTCGCAGCGCCGCTCTCGCACTGGTGGATCGTGCCCACGCATTTTTCTTCCTTGGGGATCCCCACGCGTCCCTCCAGGCCGAGGATGAGGCCGTGGCGCTCCTCAGTCAGCTCCGGCGTCGGGGCGATCAGTCCGAATCGACCGCCGTCGACCTGGCAGGCGCGTACACGATGCAGGGCTGGACTCTCGGTCTTGAGTACAAGGGGGAGGACGCTTACGCCGACGCCACCCGCGCGGTGGGTTTGCTACGCCCGCTCGCCGGGCAAGCCAACGCCTCTGTCGAGAGTCGCCGCGCGTACATCACGGCGCTCACTCTTCTCGCCTGGTTGGTTCAACAAAGTCGTAGTGAGCAGGCGCCGAACGAGTTGGCGGTCCAGGCCGCCAGCGAAGCCCTGCGCGTCGCTGCCCAGCTCGGTGCCGACCACCAAGGAGACGTGACTTCGGATGCGCAGCGCGCCGAGGCGGGAGCCTGGCTTTCCTTCGCGCTGGCTCATCTTGGCCGCAACCAGGAAGCGCGCCGCGCGGGCGAGGATGCCCTCGCGGTCGCCGATCGCGTTCTGGCGCAGCATCCGCAGGAGGGCGAGGCGCTCATCGCCAAGCAGAGTCTCGAGGACGCACTGCGTGCAGTGGCCATGAGCGAGCTCGACCCGTCCGGGGCTTTGCGCATTGGAACGCAATCCGCGCAGACCGCCCTCGAGCTCGTTAAAGTCGAGCCGAAGAATGCGATCTACGTCCTCGAGCTCGGCTTCGCTTACACAGGGCTCGGGGCCAGCGCGTGGGCCGCTGGACAGTTCCACGCGTCGATCGCAGACGATCAGAAAGCAATGGACGCATTGATAGAAGCGATCGAGCAGGGAAGAGCGGGCCACGCATATGACCTGAATAACGTTGCCGATTGGATGACGACCACGGCACTTGAGCAAGCGCAGCTCGGCGACTCGGCGGGCGTCGGCGCAACGCTCGCAGCCGCCGATGCGGTCACGAGCCCAAAGGCGCTGCGCGAGTTGGGACGGGCCGGCGGGAATACGGGGGTCATCTTCCATGCACTGCGGAGCTATCCGGTCGCGGTTCTGGCGTATGAGCGTGAGCATTTCGACCGCGCGCGGCGCATGGCACGCAGCGCCCTGGCGCCGTTGCGGGCCGTCCGGCCGAGCGGGGCCCTCGAGATCGGACCCATGAACAGCGCCCTGTATCGTCTCTCCGATATCGAGGGGCATGCCGAGTACGATCTCGGCATTTTTCCGGCCGCAGCGCAGGCGGAGCGCACGGCGTTGCGGGCGGCCAAGATTGCGATGGATACCAGTACAGATACCACCGATAACGGTGAGCGCGAGACGGCTCAGGTCGCCATCTGGCTCTCGATGGCGCTCGCGCGCGAGGGCAAGCGGGCGGAGGCGGCCCGAACGATTGGTCCTGTCGTCACGATGTATCGCGGACTCGAGAAGCGCAATCACGGCGATCGGTGGCTGCCGCTCGAGTTCGCCGAAGCGTTGTACGCGCAGTCGCTGACCGACGCACAGCATCGCTCGGCACTGCTGCGTGAGGCGAACGGACTGGTCCATCGTCTGATCCCCGCGATCTCAAGCCTGCACGACACGCGACAATGGCGGGTGTGGATCGAGAAGGCCGAGAGCCGCAATGAACGAACGAACTGAGGTCCGAGGAGGGTAGGGGTTCGAGGGTGAAACCGGGGTGACTCCCGGGCGTCGGCCAATCATTGGCTATCCGCTGAACGGAGACTGACAAGACTCACATCGCAAGTCCCGTAAAACTGGGCAGACTCGTGGTTTAGCGCGATGCCGTGGCGCGACATGACGGCGAGATGGTGTCCCAAGTTATCAACGGCGGCATAGACCGTCGTGAGGATCAGTTCTCCTCGATGCGGGTTGGTCCACTACGACAATCCAATTCCGGTTCTTGCGGCGGGGTTGACTAACGAAGAGAAGAAATAGCGAGGTCAAAATGAGAAGGTTGTGGGCGGGCGTAACGTTTGCAGTGGTCACGTTGCTCTGTGTACGGCCGGCGGCAGCACAGCTCGGAATCGTCTCCGTGACGGGCGGGCGCGTCGAAGGCGTCACGGCCGATGGCGTCACCTCCTTCAAGGGCATCCCTTTCGCGGCAGCCCCGGTCGGTCAACTGCGCTGGCGCGCCCCGCAACCGGACAAACCGTGGACGGGCACCAAGGCAGCGGACCACTTCGCGCCAGGCTGCATACAGAAGCCGGATATCGCGAAGATCTTCGGAGCGCCGCCGGCCGTCAGCGAGGACTGCCTGTATTTGAATGTCTGGACGCCGGCCCGATCGGCGAGCGAGAGGCTGCCGGTGATGGTGTGGATCTATGGCGGCGGGTTCAGCGTCGGGCAAACGAGCGCGCCGGTCTATGATGGAGCACATCTGGCGCATCGCGGCGTCGTTCTCGTGAGCATCGCCTACCGGTTGGGCGCCTTTGGTTTTCTCGCTGATCCCGATCTTTCCCGTGAGCCTGCTGGGGGCTCGGGCAACTATGGGATCCTCGACATGATCCAAGGCCTGAAGTGGGTCAATGCGAACATCGGCAAGTTTGGCGGCGATCCCACGAACGTGACGATCTTCGGGGAGTCCGCTGGCGGAATCGCCGTGAGCATGCTCGCTGCCTCGCCGGCAGCCGATGGACTCTTTCAGCGCGCGATCAGTGAGAGCGGCAGCAACTTCTCTCCTGTACGGTCCTCGCCGCTCGGCACTTCAGCCGAGCACGGCGAAGAGATTGGCGGGTTGATCGACAGGCAAGGCGGCGAGATGATGCCGACGCTTGCCAGTGCCGAGCGGTACGGCGCCCGTTTTCTCGAAAAGCTCGGTGCAAGGAGCATCGGCGCGGCTCGCGAACTGCCGGCCGCAGTGATTCAGAAGGCAGCCGACTTGGAGCCCGCGTACGCATTCTTACCGGTTGTCGACGGCCGCATTCTGGCGGGTGACGAACACACTCTGTACACGCAGCGGCGCTTCAACGACACGCCGATACTCGTCGGCACCAATTCCGACGAAGGGATCCTCTTCGCGCAGCCCGGCATCACACCGGCAACCTTCGAGGAGGATGTTCGGTCGGATTACGGCAAGTACGCGGACGCCATTGTCGCGCTGTATCCGCACGCAACGGACTCGCAGGCAGAGCAGGCGGCGAGGGATCTACTGCGCGATACGATATTTGCCTGGGGCACCTGGTCGTGGGCCGAATCGCAAATGCGGTATGGTCGGAACAAGGCGTACCTCTACTATTTTGATCGCCGTTCACCGCAGGCGCCGCTCGGACCCAGCCACGCAGCCGAGATCGACTACGTGTTCGGCAACCTGAACAGCTGCAAGCAATGCGGTTCGCTCAGTTTGAGTGGCGCTCCGCGACCTTCAGAACTGGTGCTCTCGGAGCTGATCCAGAGCTACTGGGTCAACTTCGCCAAGAACGGGGATCCGAACGGGCCAGGCCTGCCGGTATGGCCGGAGGTCAGCCGGACCGCCCAGGAAGCGATGTTTCTGGACACGCGCCCGGGCGCGCACCCGGTGCCCAATCTACGGCAGATCAAGGTACTCGATGAGTACTTCGCATGGCGTCGCCGACACGACGGGCAACGGCCGTGACGCCCGGCGCGTTGACACCATAGTCTCAGAACGTAGGGGCAATTCGGTCGCAGTCCGGCCAGCCCGACGTAAGCTCTCTGCAAACTTCCAGGAAGCGGACGTTCCGTGCCGACTGGGCCGGGCACTTGCTGTCGACAACGACCCTCGGTCAGGGTCGGGCTTCAGCCGATGAGCTCTTTGAGCCGCGCGTAGCCTGTGCGGGACATCGGTAGTCGGCCGCCGTCCTTTAGAATGGCGAGCCAGCTGTCCTTCGCGTAGGGCTCGATGCGCACCAGGCGCTCGATGTTCAGGATGAAGGAGCGGTGAATGCGCACGAAGTGAGCGCGGTCGAGCTGCGACTCGATCTCGGTGAGGGTCTGCTGCTTGCGCAGCCGCTTGCTGGACGAGACGAATTCCAGGTAATCGTCCTGCGCCTCGATAAAGTCGATCTGCTCGACGGGCAGGACATGGACGTGCGCCCCGTCCCGTATCACTACCCTTTCCAAGGCGCGCCCCGGGGGTCGTGCAAGGCTCGACAGCTGCTGCGGCGAGGGCCCGTCCACCGGACAGCTCACTCGAACCGCGGCGCGCTCGAGCGCCTCGCGCAAGCGTGCCGGAACGACTGGCTTCAGCAGATAATCGACAGCATTTACTTCGAAGGCACGGATCGCAAAGTCATCGTGCGCCGTCACGAAGATCACGCCCGGTCGCCTCGGACCCAAGAGCTCGAGCACCTCGAAGCCTGAGAGCTTTGGCATCTGAATGTCAAGGAGCATCAGGTCCGGTGACAACTCCTCGGTGAGCTTCACGGCTTCGAAGCCGTTCGCGGCCTGACCGACCACCTTCATGCCGGTCATGCTGGCGAGCTGCTCGGTGAGAAACGCCCTCGCGAGCGCCTCATCGTCGACGATCAAAATGCGCATGGCGTCGGACTCACGGGGCTGCCATCGCGGGCAAGACGACCAGGACGCAAAACCGCTCGCGTTGGGCCACAACGTCGACACGCGCTCGATTGCCGAACAGCGTCTCGATTCGGGCGCGCACATTGGCAAGACCCACACCCGTGCCGCGTGAGGCAGGACGATCTGGATCGCACGGATTTTCAACCGCAAGCTCGAGGAGGCCCGCGTGACGGCGAGCGCACACCTTAATCTCCCCGCCTTCGAGCAGATGCGCGACGCCGTGATGCACGGCATTCTCGACGAGCGGCTGAAGTACCAGTGCCGGCACAAGCAGCGCCACAGTGCTCTCGCTCACCTCGAATCGCGGGCGCAGACGCTCGCCAAAACGCACCTGCTCGATCTTGAGGTACGTCTCGGCGAGTGCAAGTTCCTCGGACAGCAGGATCGATTGTTGCGTCCCGAGCCCAAGACTCTTGCGAAAGAAGTCAGACATCAGAAAGCACATGCGCCGTGCTGCCGCAGCATCCGACCCGATGAGGGCCGCGACGGAGTTGAGGCTGTTGAAAAGAAAGTGCGGGTCGAGCTGACCGCGCAGGAAGCGTAGCTCGGCCTCGCGGGCCAGCACCCGCAGCTCGAGCGCATGACGCTCCGCATCGCGCGAGACCTCGAAGGCCGCGACCATGTAATGTCCCAACACGGACACGAGCAACCCGATGCTGCCGGCAAAGAGCAGCAGTGGGGCGAGCGCCGCCGGTTCGGGGCCACCCGGCGCGCCGAGCGACCGAAGCGCCCAGCGCCATCCGAGCCCGGCCGCCACCCATATCGCGAGCGACAGGAGGCCCACACCGAGCCACGTCCCCACGAAGCGCGGCAGGGATGTGGCTCCAGGGGGCAGGACGCGCACGAGGTACCAGCTCCAGAGAGCCTGAGCCCCCAGCAGCACCGACACCGGCAAGGCGAAGAGAAGCGACCACCGTAGCGAGCCGTAGCCGCTGAAAGCCAGCACCACGGCGAGGAGAGCACCGAAGGCAATCCAGACTGCCAGATAGAGCAGCAGGCGTTCACGGTGCGTGACGATCGGGTGCATGCGGGGCCGGTTTGCGCTCAGTTCTTGATCTCAACCCCGCCCATGATAGAGCTGCCCCGAACGATCAGCTGCCTGGTCGACGGAAGGGTCGAGGGCCGGCGCTTGTCGACGCATGCGCCCATGAACGAGCCTACCTTTACGACGACGTTCCAGTCGCTGGGCACCAGAATTTCGACTCCACCCATAAACGCGAAGACATCGACCGTCGCCGAGTCTCCCGCCATCGGCGTGCTCGTGAGATCGAGCTTGGCTCCGCCCAACACGGCAGTCAGATCGGCGCCCTGAAAAGGTGCGGTGGGTCGCAGCTCAGCGCCAGAAAAGACGGCGAAGCTGTGAATGTACGAATCTCCGACACTAGCGGGCCGCGGACGCGTGACAGCGCGCCAGATGAGGGATGCGCCGACCAGCACGATGATCGTCGGCCCGAAGACAGCCCAGAAGTTGACGCGCAGCCACTGCTGCTGGGCGGCAAACGACCAAAGTCCGGCCAGAATGAGTGCGATGCCCCAGAAACCGTGACCCTGGCGACGCTGCAGAAGGATTCCCGCGCCCGCCAACACCAGCAGCAGCGGCCAGGCGGAGCGGAAAAAGTATTGTGCGTCCGTCCAGCCCAGGTTGTTCGCGAGCAGGCTCAACCCGAACGTGATTACGACGAGTCCGACGATGACGATGCCGAGCGGACGGGGGCGGCGTTCGAGATTACGGGGGTCTTCGATCTGCATGATTGTGCACTCCTCGCTGGTGTGGTCGCGGTGGTGGCTTACGCCGCGGATCACACGTTACGAGGCTCGCTTTCCGACAAAAAGACATTGCCGGCGAAATGCGGCCGGCTACCGGTGAATCCTCCGAACCGTGTGGGCATTCAGGAATGGGCATTCCGTACAGCCATCTGCGGAAGGCAGTTTTTCAAATTCCGGCATCTCCTACGACGCGCAGTGGATTGAAGATACCGTAGGGACCCTGAAGACGCTCCGTGCGAGATCGCGCGTCCCGGACGGACATCCCTTGCGGGCGTCAGTGTTGAAAGCTCACGAGCCGTTGGTCATGATGGAATGACACCGGCCCGAACCCCCGCGGCAGACGCCCGATCAGTCATAGTCGAAACCGAGTGCGAAAGACAAGGCTGCAGCCGCCTCCTTCATCTTTCGCCCGGGCAACCGGGCAATGCGGTCGCCGATATTGTTCTTCGGCACCGTCTGGAGATTGTCGAAATTCGCAGCGCACGTGCTTGGCAACCCATCAGCTTCGGTCAGCACGACCTCAGTGGGGATACTACGAATCGTAGAGTTAATGGGTGCAACGGTGACCGAGTGCAGAACCGCGATGGCGGAGTCGCGTGTCAGGATCAACACGGGCCGCCTCTTATTGGGCATCTTGAATGTGTACCAGCACACGTCGCCCCGATTCACGACGTTCCCCAGTCCTGTTCGCTGAGCCACGTGTCGAACTCGCCGGACGCGACCGGCTTGCGTGCGTAGCCCTCGACGTGACGGATCTCGTCCTGGCGAATTTGCTGTCGCCGGATCTCAGCCTCGAGGGCGTCGCGAATAAATGCAGACCGGGTGGTCTTTCGGGCTCGGGTTATCTTGTCGACGCTCTTCAGCAGACGTTCGTCGATAGTCATCTGGATCGTCTTCATCACTGTGGACTCCAATGTGGATCCTGGCACACATCGTACACCACATGGAGCGGTGGGCCAATCAGCACCCTGCCGAGCTTCAACATCAGGCTTTTCTGTTGACAAACTCCCACACCTTGGAGATTACGACCGATCCTTCACCGACCGAGGATGCAACGCGCTTAACTGAGCCTGCACGCACGTCCCCCACCGCGAAGATGCCCGGCAGTGAGCTGGCGAAGGGCGAAGAGCCCTCGCGGGAACCGGTGATCACGAAACCTTTATCATCGAGATCTACCAGGCCAGAGAGCCATTCGGTATTCGGCGCGGCGCCCACCATGATGAACAGCGCGCGCGTGTCGACGAGGCGGGTTGTCCGCATCTTCACGTCACGAATGGTCAGCGCCTGGAGATGCTCAGCGCCATGCAATGCACTCACCTCGACGCCATACTCGATTGTGATTCTGGGATCTGCGGCGAGCCGGCTGGAGAGGTAGCTCGACATCGATGCGGCAAGTGACGTCCCGCGGACCAGCACGCGCACGCAACTCGCCGAGCGGCTTAAAAACATCGCTGCTTGCCCCGCCGAATTGCCGCCGCCAACGATGACCGCTTCCGTTCCCTTGCAATAGCGGGCCTCCATTTCCGTCGCGGCGTAGTAAACACCGGCGCCCTCAAAGTCGGCTAGGCGATCGAGCGGCGGCCGGCGATATTGCACGCCGGTCGCGACCACCACTGCTTTGGTACGGACGCGCTGTCCGTTGTCGAAGGTGGCGCAGAAGCTCTGATCCGAAAGCTTCTCGAGGAGCATCACCCGTCGCGGCATCGCAAAGCGGGTTCCAAACTTCATTGCCTGTACTTCACCGCGCCAGACCAGGTCCGCACCGGAAATGCCCGTCGGAAAGCCCATGTAATTCTCAATTCGGCTGGAGGTGCCGGCCTGGCCGCCGATCGCAATGTCTTCCACGACCAGCGCGCACAGACCTTCGGCTCCCGCATAGACTCCCGCGGCGACCCCCGCGGGCCCGCCGCCCACGATCAGCACGTCAAACGTCTCGTCGTCTCGGAAGTCGAGATGCAGGCCCAGCAGTCGCGCAACCTTGTCCGGCGTGGGATCGGTCAGGACGACGTTTCGCCCAAATATCACCGCCGGCTTTCCCGGAGCGATCGAGCAGCTGTGGGCGGTCGCCTCGGCTTCGGGACTTCGCAGGAGTAAGGAACTGTACGGAATGCGGTTACGGCTGGCGAACTCCGCGATGCGGCGCACGTTGCGGTCCACTTCCTCGCCGATCAATCGTAGGACGCCGTCGCGGTCATCGAGCTGGCGTCGACGGCGTGCAGCAAAGACCGTGATGATGATGTCTGACATCTCTGGGATTTCAGACATGAGCTTCAGCATCGCTTCGCGCGGCACCTCGATCACGCGCGTCTCCCGAACCGCGCGCATGGGCAACGACCAGGCGCCGCCGTTCAAAAAGGCGATCTCGCCCATGAACTGTGTCGGACCCAAGGTAGAGGGCAAATGGCGTTTGTCGGTATAGGGATTGACTACCTCTATCTCGCCTTCCTCGACATAGACAAAGCGATCCACCGAATCGCCGGGCCTTGCGAGAAACGTACCCGCGGGATAAGTAGCGATCTTGCCCGCCTCGCGCAACGCCTGAACGTGAGATGCGGACAGCGGCGTTCGCTGCATTTGGCGTAAGTCACCACCAATCGTTTCCATGCTTCCGCTCGTCCTTTTATCGGCCGAACTTACTGATCCCAAAAGGCGTGAGACGTCCATAGCGGACGGACCGGGCCGCATAACACACGGAATTTACGCCGTTTCTTGCCGGGTTTTTTCTCATAATGCCGGGGTCGAGGGGTCGAGTCCCTCCCTTTCCGCTCAGAACCTCAGGCTGAAGGTCGCACCGCCGCCGGGCGTCTGCGAGACATCGATGCTCGCATCGTGGGCGGTGGCGATCTGACGCACGATGGTGAGTCCAATGCCGCTCCCGTGCCGCTTGGTCGTGAAGAACGGCACGAAGATCTTGTCGCGCTGGTTCAGGGGGATGCCGGGGCCGTTGTCGGCAACCGATATCACGACGTGACCGTCCTGATCCCGGCGCCCGCAGAGTGCGATGTGGCCTGCGGGCGCATCACGCAGCGCTTCGACCGCGTTCCGCACGAGATTGATCAGCGCCTGATCGAGTAGGTCGAGATCTGCGGCAATCTCGAGTGTCTCCGGCTCGACTCTCGTCGTGAGCTCGATGTCGCGCCCGGCGAGATCCACCCCGAGAAGACGCTGCAGCCGCGCAAAGACGTGGAGCACCGGTGCAACCTCGATGTGTGCGGCGTGGGGCTTGGTCAGCCGCCGATGGCTCTGAACAAAGTGCAGAAGCCCTTCGCTGCGCCGCGCGACCGTGTCGAGCGCTTCGCGGGCATCTGCGAGCACGGCGGCGCGCGGATCCTCGGCCGGCAGCTGCTCAAGCACGTCCCGGACCAGCTGGTGCGCCGTGCTCGCGAGTGACGAAATCGGCGTGAGCGAATTCATGATCTCGTGGGCCATCACGCGAATGACGGTCTGCCAGGCCGCCAGCTCCTGAGCACTCATCTCGTTCTCGATATTCTGTAGCGAGATGAGCCGGCGACGGACGCTCCCTGCGATGAGCTCGGTCATCGCAGCCTTGAGCAGCAGGGGGCCCGATGCGCGCTCCATCCGCAGGATCGCGGTGCAGCCGGGGCGCAGAGATTCGAGGCCAACGGCGAAGGATTCGCCGTGCCGTGCCAATTCTGCGCTGGTCGTGAGGGCGCTCTCGAAGAGCCGTCGAGCCGCCATGTTGAGGAGCTGCACCCGGCCGCGCTCGTCCAGGGAGATCAGGGCTACGGGAACGTGGGCGAGAAGGGCGCGCAGGTAGTGCGACTGCTCCTCGCGCTCGGAACGGTTGGCACGCAGTCGCGTCAGCACGCGTCCCATTGCGGCGCCGAGCTCGCGATGCGCACGGTCGTTGCTCAATGTCGAGAAGCCCTGGGAAGTATCGTCCACGGACAGCGCGTCCAGAAATCTCGCAACCTCGCGACCGGATTGCGTGGCGAACCGGATGAGAAGCATGGTCTCTGCGAGCGCAGCCGCCGTGCAGAGCGCGATGGTCACGTACCACTGCGTATTCGCGACCATCCAGGCCGCCGCCGCGATCGTGAGGAACAGCGCCCCGATCCGGAGCACCACGCCGGCACCGAAGCGGCCAATGCCGAGATCGAAGAGATCAAAGCCCATACTTGTCCATCCGCCGATAGAGCGAGGCACGCGTGAGGCCGAGGACCTGTGCCGCGCGGCTGATATTTCGATTGTGCGCTTCGAGCACCCGGACGATGGCCTCTCTCTCAACGGCATCGAGCCGCGAAGTCGCGGGACCCGGCGATCGTGACGCGCGAGCGAGAGTCGGAGCGAGCGAAAAATCGTCGGCGTCGAGCATGGGACCCTCCGCGAGGATGACGGCTCGCTCCACGGCGTGACTGAGTGCACGGACATTGCCCGGCCACGAGTGGGAAGTCAGCCGGTCGAGGGCCGCCGCGGTGAGGCGCCGTGCCGGTAGGTTGTACTTCTCCGCAAGGATCCCGACGAAGTGCTCGAGCAGCAGCGGAATGTCCTCGCGGCGCTCGCGAAGTGGTGGCAGCACGATCTCCACCGTATTGATGCGATAGAGCAGGTCCTGCCGAAACACGTTCTCATCGGCCAGGCGCTCGGGCGCGAGATTGGTGGCGCAGATCACCCGCACATCAATGGGTTCTGCCCTCTCAGACCCGACGGGCGTGATCTCGTGTCGCTCCAGCGCCGTGAGGAGCTTGCTCTGCAGGTGCAGTGGGACATTGCCGATCTCATCGAGGAACAGCGTTCCTCCGGCAGCCGCGCGCAGGAGCCCGATCCGATCCTCCTTTGCATCGGTGAATGCTCCCCGGCGATGGCCGAACAGCTCGCTTTCGAAGAGTTGCGGCGAAAGCGCGCCGAGGTCGACGCGCAGGAATGCCTCGTTCGCTCTGCGCGAGCGGCGATGGATCTCCCGCGCGACGAGCTCCTTGCCCGTCCCGTTCTCGCCCAGAATCAGCACGTTCGCATCGGTCGGAGCGGCGCGCCCGATCGTCTCGAAGACCCGCAGCATCCGAGATGAGGTACCGATCATCTCACCGATGCTCCGCGTTGCCGCGGCAAGCCCGCGGCTGCGACTGCGAAATTCCTCCGCCTCCAGGCGTGACCGGCGCAGGTTGTAAGCGGCCAGGAGCGTTGCGATCAGTCGCTCGTTCTCCCAGGGTTTGGTGACGAAGTCCGCGGCCCCTTTCTTCATGGCCTCGACCGCGAGGGAGACCCCGCCATGCGCCGTGATCAGCACCACGACGGCCTGTGGGTCGAGCGCGAGCAGCTGCGGGAGCAGAGAGAGCCCCTCGGTCCCCGTCTCCGCGCCTGCCGCGAAATTCATGTCGAGCAGGAGCACGTCGAAGGTGCCGCGGCAGAGGAGCTCCGGCAGGCTCGAAGGGTCGTATAGCACCTCGACGGATGCGAAATGGCGCTTGAGGAGTAGACGGGCCGCAACCAGGATGTCCTCGTCATCATCGACGACGAGGATGCGTGCGGGACTTCTGGGTGGGCGAGCCATCTGTACGAATATGAACAGCTGTCCGGCCACTTGTACACGAGCGGACAGTCAACGGCCAGCCTTGGCTGCAACTCATTGAATCCAAAAGGACTGCATGTGGCATGCGCGTTGCAACCCGAGCGCTCGTGGACGATCGTGCGCACATTTTGGTACACGAGGCGCCGCGCTCAGATGATCGGATGGATCGGCCGGTCGCCCGCCCGCCGCCATGGCGGCGGTATGCCCCGCATTCGGTCACGGGGGCGCTCGCCATTGGCGTTGCGACCTGGCTGCTCGTTGGCGCGAGCGGGCGGGTCTATCGCACTCCACTCGACCGCCTCACCGTCGCGACCGTGACCCGTGGACCCTTCGAGGACTACATCGCCGTGCGTGGTGCCGCGGCGCCGTTCACGACCGAATACCTCACGGCCGAGCAAGGGGGCGTCGTCAAGCAGGTGCTGGTCGAGGATGGCGCGACGGTCAAAGCGCATCAGCTGCTCATTGTCATGTCCAACGCCGCGCTACAGCTGCAAGTCGCCTCGCGTGAGGCGGACACCGCAAGCCAGGTCAACGCGCTCGAGGATACGCGCCTTCAGCTCGAGGAGGGCCGCTTCAAGTATCAGCATGACCTCCTCGACATCGAGCATCAGATCGAAAAGCTCAAAGGCGACTTGGCGCGCGACAAGATCCTGCTCGATGGCAAAGCCATTGCGCCGTTCGTGTATGCGCAGGAGCGGGCCGACTACGCCTATGAGCTCAAGCTCCAGCAGGCGACCCTTGCCACGCGCGATGTGGAGCGGCACGTGCGGGAGGCTCAGCTCGCCCAGCTCGGAAGGACACTCGCACGGCTCAATGAGAATGTCGCCGCGGCCAAGGCGAGTCTCGATGCGCTCACCATCCGCGCGCCGATGGCTGGGCAGTTGACGGCGCTCGATGTCGAGGTCGGTCAGTCGAAGGCAGCCGGTACCGTGCTCGGGCAGGTGGATTCGCTCGACCGTTTCAAGCTCACCGCGGAGGTCGATGAGTTCTATCTCGGGCGCATCGCGCCCGGGCAGACGGCGCTCTTCACGGTAGACGGGCGCGACTATGAGGCCACGATCGTCAAGATTTATCCGCAGGTCGCGAACGGCACCTTCCGGATCGATCTACACTTCGGAAATCCCGCCCCTCGAGACATCCACGTCGGCCAGGCGATCGACATGCGCCTCGAGCTCGGGGGCGCAGCTCCAGCCACGATGCTCCCCAACGGTCCTTTCTATCAAGATACCGGTGGGCGCTGGCTGTTCGTCCTGTCGCCGGACGGCCGATCGGCCGTCCGGCGCAACGTGCGGCTCGGGCGGCGCAACCCCGATTACGTCGAGGTGCTCGAGGGCTTGGAACCGGGCGAGAAAGTCATCATCTCGGGGTACGAAGCGTTTCAGAGAGTCGATCGCGTCGAATTCGAGCGCTCAAGCCGCGGAGGCTGATCCATGCTGTCTCTCAAGCAACTCACCAAGGTCTATCGTACCACTGAAGTCGAGACCACGGCCCTACGCGCCATCGATCTCGAGATCGCAGCGGGAGAGTTCCTCGCGGTGATGGGACCGTCCGGCTGCGGGAAGTCCACGCTCCTCAACATCGTCGGCATGATCGACACGCCGACCGGCGGTGAGTACTGGTTCGGCGATCGCAACATCGCCGAGTGGTCGGAGTCGCAGCTCTCGGGGTTGCGCAAGAACAATGTCGGATTCGTGTTCCAGAGCTTCAATCTCGTCGATGAGCTCAACGTGTTCGAAAACGTGGAGATCGCGCTTCTCTACCACCGTGACGTTTCGGCGCGCGAGCGCAAGGCCCGCGTGCGCGGAGCGCTCGAGCGCATGAGGATCGCCCACCGTGCGCGGCACCGGCCGCAGCAGCTCTCGGGCGGCCAGCAGCAGCGCGTGGCCATTGCCCGCGCGGTGGTCTCCCGCCCCAAAATGATCCTCGCCGACGAGCCCACCGGCAATCTCGACACTGCAACCGGCGAGGAGGTGATGCAGCTTCTCACGGAGCTGAACGCCGAGGGCACGACCATCGTGATGGTCACGCATTCACCGTCCCACGCTGAGTATGCGCATCGCATTGTCAACCTCCTGGACGGTGCGATCGTCACGGAGAACATTCGGCAGATCGCGTGAGGCAATCCATGCTACGGCATTACCTCGTTACGGCGGCGCGCAGCCTCGCGCATCACCGCTTGTATACCTTCATCAACATTGTCGGTCTTTCGGTAGGGCTCGCGGCGGCAATCCTGATCGTGCTGTACGTGCGCGATGAGCTCTCGTATGACAAGTGGGTTCCGCACACGAGGAATCTGTATCGGCTCGAAGCGACCACCCATATTCCGGGCCTTCCTGTGACGCCTTTCGCGATGGCGTCATTCCCCGTGGTGACGGCGATCGGCGCGAAGAGCCCGCAGGTGAAGGCGGTGACTCACATGCTCCCCGAGTCGATGACGGTGAATATCGGCGCGCGCCAGTTCCGGGAAGTGATCACCTTCGTCGACCCGGGCTTCTTTCACGTGATCGAGCTGCCGCTCGCAAGGGGTGATCCGGCGCAGGTGCTCGCCCAGCCGGACTCGGTCGTCATCACCCAGAGCATTGCCCGCAAGTACTTCGGCGATGCCGATCCGATAGACAAGACCTTGACGGTCAGCAGGAATCCTTCCGGGGACTGTGACGCGAATGACCGCGCTTGCCTGTTCGGGCTCTATCCGCTCACCGTCACGGGTGTGCTTCGGGACCTTCCGCACAACACGCAGCTGCTCGCCGATGTCCTCGTGTCGAATAGGTCGCGAGCGGACCGGCTCTCGCCCGCCGAGAAGGAACACAGCTGGAGGGCTCTCGAAGGAGACTACGGATACCTCGAGCTCGCGCCGGGCGCCGATCCGGGCGCGGTGCTCGCGCAACTGAAGCGGATCGAGGACGATTCCTGGAACCCCCGCACGATTGGTATCGATCTGAGCGCAAGCGAGATCGAACAGTACCACCTCACGCCGTTCCTGAGCGTTCATTTGACGAGCGATCAATATGGAGGAATGACCCCTGGAGGGAGCTGGACCACAGTGTACGGTCTTGCCGCGGTCGCCTTGCTGATCGTTCTGATCGCCTGCTTCAACTTCACGAATCTCGCCACGGCGCGTGCGACACTGCGGGCGCGCGAGATCGCGGTGCGCAAGTTGGGGGGCGCCAGGCGGCCGGAGCTAACCGCGCAGCTTCTCCTCGAAGCGGTGCTGACTGCAGTCGTGTCGCTCGCAATCGCGCTGTCTCTCGTGGAGATTCTGCTGCCGCTCTACGACCGTTTCCTGGACCGGAACATCGGCTTTCGCTATCTCGCCGACTGGCGCCTGCTCGCTGCCCTCATCGGGGGCGCAATCGCTGTGGGGCTCGCGAGCGGCGCGTATCCGGCTGGTGTACTTTCCGCGTTTCGTCCCGCTTCGGCTCTGAAGTCGGGAGTGCATGCGCTCGGCAATCCCGGATTGCTCCGTTCGGCACTCGTCGTCGCGCAGTTCGCCATCTCGATCGCACTCGGGATCGCGACGCTCGTCATCTTCGAGCAGATCGACTTCGCGCGAAAGGTCGATCTGGGGTTTAATCGCGAGGGCGTCGTCGTCGTGCGAGGAATCTCGCGATTGACTCCATCCGCGCGGAGGAGCTTTGCTGCCGCCCTCGGCGCGGATCGGCAGATCCTCGATATGGCGTACTCCGACGCCGTGCCTTTCGACCTCTGGGGCGTGGGCGGCTGGTCGATCCGGGCGGCGGGTGATCCGCGCGTCCTGACCGCGTATCTCGTGAATGCCGAACCGGCGTTCCCCTCGCTGTATGACGCACGGCTGATCTCCGGTCGACTCCTGTCGGATGCCCGGGGGGAGGATGTCTCGACTCACACCGATCTGCGCAACATGCTGATCAATGCGACCGGCGCGCGCCGCCTCGGCTTCACGGCCGACGAGGCGGTCGGAAAGAAGGTTGATTTCGTCGGTATGCGTACGGTGACCATCGTAGGGGTCTTGAACGACATGATGCTCCGGGGGATGAAGGATGCGGTGGACCCCGTGCTGTACTACTTCGATCGGACCGATCCGCAGGCGATGACGATGCTGTCCATCCGCGTGCGCAGCGACCACCTTTCGGACACGCTTTCCTTTATCGATAGGACGTGGCACACGTTTGCTCCGGGCGCCGCGATCGACCGATATTTCCTGAGCGACACGTTCGAGAAGCAGTTCCAGCCCGCGAAGAGGGAAGGCGAGATGCTGGCCCTCTTCGTCGGCATTGCAATCCTTATCGCCTGCCTCGGCCTTTTCGGCATCGCCGTGTTCACCGCCGAGCGCCGCATCAAGGAAATCGGCGTGCGCAAGATATCTGGCGCGCGCATCACCGATATCGTATGGCTCGTGCTGTGGCGCATCTCGATCCCGGTGCTAAGCGCAAACCTCGTGGCCTGGCCGCTCGCGTATCACTACCTCCGTCAGTGGCTCGATGCATATGCAGACAGGGTTGCCTTAAGTCCGTTCTACTTTCTGATCGCGGGGACGGCCGCGCTCCTCGTTGCCTGGGCGACAGTCTTCGCGCACACGCTACATCTCGCGCGCGCTAACCCAGTGCATGCGCTGCGCTACGAATAGAGAGTAACGTAGCGATGCTCCGGCATTATCTCGTCACAGCGGTACGCAGCCTCGCGCATCACAAACTCTACAGCGTCATCAACATCGCGGGTCTCTCGATTGGGCTCGCGGCGGCGATCCTGGTCGTCCTGTACGTCCTCGAGGAGCTCTCGTACGACAAGTGGATTCCGGACACCGGGAATCTCTATCGGCTCGAGGCAACCTTCCACGTCCCGGGCCGCGATCGGCAGCGCTTCGCCATGGCGTCGTTCCCGGTCGTCTCCGCAATCCCTGGGCAGATCCCGCAGGTGAAGGCGGTGACTCACGTAATGCCAGAGACGATGACGGTCAACATCGGGGACCGTCAGTTTCGGGAGACCATCACTTTCGTTGATCCGAATTTCCTTCGGGTAATCAGGCTGCCGCTCGTGGAGGGTGATCCGGCGCGCGCGCTCGCCCAACCGGAGTCCGTCGTAGTCTCACAGAGCGCGGCGCGCAAGCTCTTCGGCACAGTCGATCCCGTCGGAAAGATCCTGGCCGTCGGCAAGGATGAAAACAGCGCTTGCGGTAACGACACCGCGTGCCTCTCGGCGGTCTATCCACTCATCGTGACCGGAGTACTGCGGGATCTCCCACACAACACACAGTTAGTCGCGGACCTGGTCGTGCCGAACACCTCGCGCACCGACGGGGAGAGTCCATTTGGGAAGGCGCACTACTGGACGGCACTCGACGGGGACTACGGCTATGTCGAGCTGACGCCCGGCGCCGACCCTGCGGCCGTGCTCGCAGAGCTCAAGCCGATACTCGACAGGTCCTTCGACCCACGGACAATGGGCATCAATCTCAGCTTCAGCGAGTTCGAGCAGTATCGCCTGACGCCGTTCCGAGACGTTCATCTCACGAGCGACCGGTACATGGGAATGACCCCCGGGGGGAGCTGGGTGACCGTGTACGGTCTGGGAGCGATTGCGCTGCTGATCGTTCTGATCGCCGGTTGCAACTTCACGAATCTTGCGACCGCACGCGCGACGCTGCGCGCGCGGGAAGTTGCCGTGCGTAAGATCGGCGGCGCGAAGCGAGGCGAGCTCATCGTGCAGTTTCTCGTGGAAGCACAACTGTTCTCGCTCGCGTCGCTCGCAATCTCCCTGTCCCTCGTGGAGGTCCTTCTTCCACTCTACGACCGCTTCCTGGGGAGGCCAATCGCACTTCGCTATCTCGCGGAGTGGCAGCTACTCGCGGCTCTCGTCGGCGGCGCGATGGCGATCGGCCTGGTCAGCGGGCTTTATCCAGCGATCGTACTTTCGCGGTTCCGTCCAGCGCTGTCGCTGAGGTCCGGCGTCGCCACGCACAACAATCCTGGGTTGTTGCGATCTGCGCTGGTGGTCGCGCAGTTCGCTATCTCGATCGGGCTCGGCATCGCAGCCCTCGTCGTGTTCAGACAGGTCGATTTTGCGCGCAAAGTGGATCTCGGCTTCGATCGCGATGGTATCGTCGTCGTTCGAGGTATCGCGCGACTCACGCCTCCGCAGCGGAAAAGCTTCGCTGCTGCGCTCCGTATGGATCCGCAGATCGTGGACGTAGCCTACTCAAATGCCGTTCCTTTCGACCTCACCTATGTGGATACCGATGAGACTCGAACCTCAGGCGATCCGGTGTCGGTTCCCGCTCAGATCATCAACATCGGACCTGAATTTCCATCTCTCTATGGCATCAAGCTGCTCGCGGGCCGGTTCCTGTCGGACAGGCGGGGTGAGGATGTCTCGACTCGTTTCGTCGCACACACCGTGCTCATCAATGCTACAGGCGCACGCCGCCTGGGTTTCTCGCCCGCCGATGCGCTTGGAAGGAAGGTCGCGATCAGCGTTCATTATGGGGCGGCGACGATCGTTGGAGTTCTGAGCGATACGAAACTCGAAGGAGTGCGCGGCCCGGTACAGCCGACACTGTACAAACTCGACACGGCCGATGAGCACGCAATTAGGATGTTATCGATTCGAATCCGCGGCGATCATGCGGCGAACACGCTCTCGTTCATCGACCGAGCGTGGCGTTCATTCGCTCCCGGCGCCGCGATCGACCGGAATTACCTGAGCGACACCTTCGACAGCTTGTTCCAGCCAGATGAGAAGCAGGGCGAGATGCTCGGGTTCTTCGTGGGTATCGCGGTGTTCATCGCCTGTCTGGGTCTCTTCGGACTCACGGTGTTCACAGCGGAGCGGCGTACGAAGGAAATCGGCGTCCGCAAGGTCTCCGGCGCTCGGACACATGACATTCTGAGACTCATGTTGTGGAGGATCTCGGTGCCGGTGCTCCTCGCGAACCTCATCGCCTGGCCCGTGGCATACCACTACCTGGCCCGGTGGCTTGAGGGCTACGCCTATCGGATCTCGCTCAGCCCACTTTACTTTCTGGCCGGCGCCGCAAGCGCGCTGGTGATTGCTTGGGCGACGGTCTTCGCCCACACATTACACCTGGCGCGCGCGGGTCCGGTGCATGCACTTCGATATGAGTAGAGCGGGACGTGGCTCGGCATGGGCGGCGACCCGGTCCGACGAGCGGTCTCGATGGTTGCGTAGCGGCGGCCGTCGGCGCGGCCCTTCGTCGATGGTCGTCGTGCTCCTCGGTTCCGCGCTCGCGCTTGCGAGCTGCGCGACCCGTGTTCCACAGGTCCTCACACCACAGATCGTGCCCAAGACTTTCATCCCGCAAGCAGCCGAATCGACACCCGTTTGGCCGCGCGCGGACTGGTGGCACGATTTCGGGAGCCTCGAACTGTCACAGCTGATCGAGGAGGCGCAAGCGGCCAACCGCGACCTTGCCGCGGCGGCGGCGCGGATCATGCAGTCGCAAGCGCAAACCCTTATCGCGCGCTCGGCGCTGTTTCCGCAACTCAGCTTGCAGGCTCAGGCGGAGCGCTTCAATACCGGTGCAACGGCTTCTGCCGGCACAACAGGATCCACGGCCACGACGACCAGCACTTCATCCTCGGATATTGGTACGTCCCCGAGCGACTCCACCGGCAATGCTTTTGGCCTTGGCGTGGGTGCGACGTACGAGCTCGACGTCTGGGGCCTCGCGCGCGCCAACCTGCGCGCGGCGCAGGAAGCCCTCAAGTCGACGCGGTTCGCTCGGCAGGCCCTGGCATTGAATATCACGGCAAACGTCGCGGATGGGTACTTCGGCGTGCTCGCTTTTCGTGAGCAGATCGCCATCGCCAACGAGGACATCACGGCGATCAACGGCATCCTCGGCCTGATCAAGCTCAGGGTCTCCACGGGCACCTCCTCGCATCTCGACCTCGCGCAGGAGCAGGCACAGGTGGAATCCGAGGAGGCCCAACTTCCAGTCCTCGAGGAGGGCGAGCTCGAAGCGCGGGTCGCGCTGGCGGTGCTCGTCGGGCGACCGCCAGAAGTGTTCGAAGTTAAGGCGCAGAATGCGGAAGGCATCCGGCTACCGGCCGTCGCGCCTGGAATCCCCTCTGCGCTGCTGCTGCGGCGGCCGGACGTGGCCGAGGCGGAAGCGAACCTTGCGAGCGCCCATGCGAATCTTGATGCAGCTCGACTGGCGTTTCTGCCGCGGTTCTCTCTGACGGGTACTGCCGGGTTCACGAGCACTACGCTGAGCGTTCTGCTACGCGGTCCGAGCTTCGTGTGGGACGCCGGCGCCAATCTAGTGCAGACGATTTTCGACGGCACATTGATCGGTCAGAAAAACCTCGCCGACGCGATGCAGAAGCAGCTCGTTGCGAACTACGAAAGCGCGGTGCTCAACGCGTATGCCGACGTGGAGAGCGCGCTCGGACAAGTGAGGAATAATGCGGAGGCGGAGATCCATCTGCGGCGCGAGGTCGATGCCGCGCGCGAAGCCTTCGGCATCGCGCAGCTCCAGTACAAAGAGGGCGCAACCGACCTGCTGGCCGTGCTACAGGCGCAGCAGACCTTGTTCGCCGCCCGGGACCAGCTGCTCCAGATGCAGCTAGCGCGCATGCAGGCGGTCGTTCATCTCTTCGAGGCGTTGGGCGGCGGGTGGACGGAGCGGCCGAAAGATCGAACGCAGCTCTCACCGGTGGGGTAGCGGGCGAGGAAGGATCATCCACCGCATCCCGCTCACCTGCGAGGATGCTATATCATTGTGCCGCGATGCCGGAACTCGTAAGCGCGTGAGCGATCGCTTGCCGGCGAGCCCCGCCCATCCTCTTCGCAGCTTCAGCGAGCGCTGCTTTGACGCTGGCCATGCGCTCTTCGCCTTGTCGCTCAGTGAGCGCACCGGAGAGCACCTCGGCACCGATTCGGTCGTATGCCGTGAACATTGCCTCGAAAATGTCGGCGCCTCCCTTTCGCTGCCAGTCGGGGTCGCGACCATCGAGCGCCGCGCGGTCACAGGCGCTCTCCTTGGCGAGCGGAAGTCCCTCGCACTCGTCAGCCAAAACGGCCTGGACCTGTTCGACCGGCAGGTTTGCGCAGCCGGCAATTGCAAGCGACGCGAGAAGGAGCGCGCTTCTCATTTGGCAAATCCCCTTCGGCCTGTTGTTCTGAGCTGCTCAAGTATAGACCCTTCCGGCTGCCGGAGTGATCCAGAAGAAGACGAAGCTCGGCGCGTGGCCTGCGCCTGTACTGGGACTTGCCGCACTGGCTAGCGACCACTCATGATCTGGCCGCGGATGCGAAGACGGCATCGATCTGCGCGGGCCAATCGCGTAACCATTGCCGCCGCGTTCCGTCGTCGAGCCAGCAATGCTTGATCGAGGCAATGATCGAGGACTTGATGTCGGCGGGCGTGAAGCCCAGCTCGTTCATAGCGACCTGGTATTCATGTGCAAGATCGATCTGCATCATCGTCGGATCATCGGAGTTGATTGACACGACGAGTCCGGCCTCGCGCAT